>ERZ772921.595-NODE-595-length-22176-cov-8.777406_pt1 | contig 22176 bp, 20 predicted proteins | sample MGYA00512117_ERZ772921 | MGnify/ENA primary metagenome ERZ772921 (study PRJEB29015, sample SAMEA2737944) | human oral metagenome | biome: human oral; feature: human-associated habitat; material: dental | place: China | collected 2150 ...
GAATTTTGATGACGCACGAGCTTTTTTACCTCTCGCGTGATCGAATTTTGATGACGCACGAGCTTTTTTACCTCTCGCGTGATCGAATTTTGATGACGCACGAGCTTTTTTACCTCTCGCGTGATCGAATTTTGATGACGCACGAGCTTTTTTACCTCTCGCGTGATCGAATTTTGATGACTAACGAGTTTTTTTACCTCTCGCGTGATCAAATTTTGATGACGCACGAGCTTTTTTACCTCTCACGTGATCAAATTTTGATCACACAGGGTTGATAGGAGCGCATGCGTGAGGTGAAAACCGTGGCGCGAGAGGGGCGGGGAGTGGCTGCCCAGCCGTATTCGTTCGTCTGGTTACATTTGCGGCCAATTGATCAAGAAAGATAAATCGCAGTGAAAGAGATTGTATTCATTCGGCAGAACATCGAGAAGTGGAAAGACCTGGAGCGGGTGGTCGATCAGGCCGCAAAGGAGGACCCCGAGCGACTCTCCGACGCCTACATGGCGATCACCACCGACCTTGCCTTTTCGCGCAGCCATTACCCCACGTCACGCATCACGATCTACCTCAACAATCTGGCCTCTGCGCTCCACAACACGCTCTACAAGAACAAACGTGAGGATCGCGGGCGCATCCTCGACTTCTGGCGCACGGAGCTGCCGATGGCCTTCTACGAATCGCGCCGCGAGCTGTTTTATTCGCTCCTCGTCTTCCTTGTGAGCGTCGCCATCGGCGTCTTTTCGGTCGCTCAAGACACCGACTTCTCCCGCCTCGTGCTGGGCGACAAATACGTCGACATGACGCTCCGCAACATCGCGGCCGGCCGGCCGATGGACGTCTATGACATCTCGAACGAATGGATGATGTTCCTCCGTATCGCCACGAACAATCTCTACGTCTGCTTCCGCATCTTCATCCTCGGCCTTTTTACGGGTGTGGCGACGGGCCTTCATCTCTTTTACAACGGCATCATGATCGGCACCTTCCAAGCCTTCCTCTTCCGCCACGGCGTGGGGTGGGAGTCTGTGCTGTCGATCTGGCTCCACGGCGTCGTCGAGGTCGCGTCTATCATCATCGCCGGTGCCGCGGGGTTCGCCTTAGGCAACGGCTGGCTTTTTCCGGGCACCTATCCGCGCGGTTACGCCTTTCGTCAGGGGGCCAAGCGCGGACTCAAGCTCGCCGTCGGTGTGGCTCCCTTCATCGTCCTAGCCGCCTTCGTGGAGAGCTTCCTCACGCGTCACACGGAGCTGCCCGACCTTCTCCGCGCCGCCTACATCCTGCTCAGCCTCGTCTTGATGATCTTCTACGTGGTCGTCTATCCGCTCTACGTCCGCCGCCGTGTGGAGGCCGAGGCCGCCAACGACCCCGACCGGCTGGCCTGATCGCCCTATACCTATTTATATACAGTCGTCACACCTCTTGTACACGCATATGGAATCCCCCGCACCTAAAATCAACTTCTATCGCGAACGCACCTTCGGCGAAAAGCTGAACACCACGTTCGACTACCTGCGCCATAGCTGGCGCCCCCTGCTCCGTTACTCGCTTTACTTCATCCTGCCGCTTTGTCTCGTTCAGGCCTTCTTTCTGAATCAGCTCATGAGCAACACCTTCATCGATTTTCCCGTGGCTGGCGAATCGAGCTTCAGCAACGTAATCAGCCGGGTGCTTTCGCATGCGGTGGGGGTTTACTGCTGTTACATTGCCGGCTACATCCTCCTCTCGGCCCTGCTTTACAGTCTGATGCAGACTTACGAGCGACGCGAAGGCGGGCTCCGCGGTGTCACGTTCGATGAGTTGCGTGCCCCCTTGGGTCGCCTCGTCGGGCGATCGGTGCGTGTGCTGCTCTTCGGCCTGCTTCTCTCCCTCCTCGTCGGCGCCTTCATTGGCCTTCCCGCGCTTTTGGGATCCCTGTGGACACTACTCGCAACTATCCCCGTCACCTTGTTGCTCGTCCTCCTCTTTATCTCTCCGCTGTGGCTCTTCGCTCCGCTCTATCTCTTGGGAGACCGCCCCTTCTTCGCCTCCTTCCGACAGGCTTTTCGTTGGGGTATGCCCGCCTGGTTCGAGATCTTCGGACTGATGCTCGTCTTCGGTCTCATTGGTAGCATCGTCAATATGGTGACCTACCTGCCGTGGTACCTCTTCACCTTCATCGGCCAACTCTTTTCCTACACCGAAGGCAATGGCATGGCGGACACCCTCTGGTTTCAGCTCACGAGCTACATCCTCGGCATCATCCAATCCTACGGTTACTACCTCTCGCAGGTCATAGCCATGACCGGCATAGCCTTCGAGTACTTCCACCTCCGCGAGAAGCACGAGGGCGTCAGCGCCGCCACCGACATAGCCTCCTTTTCTAAGCTCTGACCACCAATGATCGACTCTATCGACACCCTCACTTACGATCTCGACAAGATCGCCCGCTACCAAGCCGATCCGCGCTACGACTACAACAGCCAGTTGCAGCCCATCGACACCTCGTGGTGGGAGGCCCTGGTCAGTCGACTCGCACGCCTGCTGCAACGTCTCTTTCACGGCCTCGACGCGGAGCGAGCCAGCGGCATTGTGACCTGGTCGCTCGTTGTGCTTTTCGTCCTTGCACTCATCGCCGTCATCTGGTTTATCTGGAAGAAGAGGCCCAGCCTCTTTTTGCGCAATAAAAAGCTGGGCATGGATTACGAAGAGGTCACGGAAGAAGAGCTTTACGGCACCGACTTCGATCGTGCCCTCTCCGACGCCCTCGCCCGAGGCGATCATCAGGCCGCTGTCCGCCTCATTTACTTGCAAACGCTCCGCCAGATAGCCGACCTCGAGTGGGTCAGCTTTCAGATCTTCAAGACGCCCACCGAATACGTCTACGAGCTGAAGCCCGAGTCGCTTCGCCCCCCCTTCCGCGACCTGACGAACATCTTCCTGCACGTCCGCTATGGCAACTACCGCGCGACACCCGAACTCTGCCATCAGATGCACGACCTGCAACAACAAATACTGAAAGGAGCTTGACGAATGAAACGCAGTCGCATTGTCTTTTTCGTGCTCATAGCCGTCTTCTTCGTTGCGGTCTTCGTGGTGCAGTACAACACACCGCGCCCTTTCATTTGGAAGCCCACCTATCTCCACGACGACCGCCAACCGTTCGGCTGCTACGTCTTTGACGACGTACTCGCCAGCTCCTTCGACGACTATCGGGTCGAGCAGAAGTCCCTCTACAAAGTGCGCATGGAATACCCCGACACCGGCATCCTGCCCCGATCCGAACGGCGCACCTATCTCCTTATCCAAGACGTCTACTCCCCGCCAGACTCGGAGCTCCTCGACATTCGCAGCCTGCTCCGACAGGGTCACAACGTTGTGATCTGCGCCTCCGACTTCTCTGAGGAGATGATGGAGACCTTTGGCTTCTCTGTCGAGTATAACGAGCGGGAACTATTCAACGCCTTCGAGCAAGCCGTGCGACTCGACCCCGTCCGCGACACCATCTACTACGGCACTTCCATTGACGACGACTACCACCTCTATCGCGTCTTCCCGCAGCTCCATCCCGTCTACTTGAAGCTCCAAGAGTGCGAGCTGGATCGCAACATGGCCTTCTTGGCTAGGGATAACCACGACCGACCCCTGGCACTCATCATGTCGCTTTACGCTGATGACGCCGAGGATGAGATGGACGAGGAGTCTCGCTGGGATTCCGGTTCCCTCCTCATCGTCTCCACACCGCTGCTCTTCACCAACTACGGCATTTTGGACGGTGACAATGCCTCGTACATCTTCCGCCTCCTCTACTTCCCCGATAACTACCCGATCGTGCGGCTTGAGGAGAGCCATAGCGCCGCCAGCCCGAGCTTACTGAAGGCCATCTTCGATAGTCCCGCGCTCAAGGCAGCCTTTTACAGCCTTCTCCTGCTCGTCCTCCTGCTGATGGTGAACGCTGCGCAGCGCAAACAGCGTCCCATTCCCGTCGTCACACCCCCGGCCAACGAGATGCTCCGCTTTACGCGCCTTATCGGCAACCTCTTCTATCAGAAGCGTGACTATCAGGACTTGCTCCGCAAAAAGTATCTCTATTTCCGCACCGAACTCCGTCGGCGCTACGCCACCGATCCCGAAACTGAGCCCGATCCGAAAGCCGCAGCCGAAAGACTGGCCGCACGTACCGGGTTACCCGTCGAAGAAGTGACGGCCGACTTCGTCCGTCTCAAGCATCTCCTTAGCGATGGCACACGCGTCTCCGAAGCTGACATGCGCCGCGCCATCGACTGCATCAACCACTGGAAACGTAAACTCAAATAGGTCGCCCGAAAGTGCGCCTACCTCTAACTCCCCTCACTCATCCTAACTACTCATCACCCCAATGGAACAAAGAACCGCATCCCTTGACCTGACCGATTTCACAGAGAAAATCAACCGCATACGTGCTGCCATTTCCGACGTCGTAGTCGGACAGGAGCGCGTGGCCGATCTCCTGCTTGCCGCCATCCTCTCCCGCGGACACATCCTCATCGAGGGAGTGCCCGGCGTAGCCAAAACGCTCACCGCCCGACTCCTCGCTGCACTGATCGACGCCGACTTCTCCCGTATCCAGTTCACCCCCGACCTTATGCCCTCGGACGTGCTCGGAACGTCAGTCTTCAACATGAAGACCAGCGAATTTGACTTCCACCGCGGTCCCATCTTTGCCGACATCGTTCTGGCCGACGAGATCAACCGTGCCCCAGCCAAAACGCAGGCCGCCCTCTTCGAGGTCATGGAGGAGCGACAGGCCACGATCGACGGAACCACCTATCCCATGAGTCCCATCTACACCATCCTCGCCACCCAGAACCCCGTCGAGCATGAAGGCACCTACAAGCTCCCCGAAGCCCAGCTCGACCGCTTCCTGATGAAGATCACCATGCAGTATCCCACCCTGGACGAGGAAGTCCGCATCCTGGAGCGCCACCACGCCAACCGTCGCCTGACCACCCTGGAGTCCGTCCAGCCCGTCATCACCAAGGACGAGCTGCTCCGACTCATCGACTACGTCGGACACGTCTATGTCGAGCCCGCCATACTGCGTTACATCGCCCTCATCGTCGCTCGCACCCGTACCGCCCGCACCGTCTACCTCGGCGCCTCCCCGCGCGCCTCTGTCGCCATGATGCAGGTAGCCAAATCCTTAGCCTTGCTCCATGGCCGCGACTTTATCACCCCCGAAGACGTCAAGTCCGTAGCCATCCCCGTCCTTCAGCACCGCATCACCCTCACGGCCGAGGCTGAAATGGAGGGACACAACCCGGTGAAGATCATCGGTCGACTGGTCGAGCAAGTTGAAGTCCCCAAATAAGCCCGCGTTATGTTTTTCACTCGGCGCTTCTTCGTCGTCCTCGCCGTCGTTTTCGTGCTCTACCTCGCGAGCTATGCCTTCCCCGTCTGTTACGAGGCTGCCCGGTGGTTGGGCTACATCCTTCTTACTCTATCATCCATAGATGCCGTGTGGGGGGAAACGTTAGAAAGTAAGAAAAGGCGTCCCATGGTCCTTTTTTACTCCACTCTCTTCGGCATTCTGTTTGGCAGTCTATTCGTTCTTTTAAGTCCATCGAAACTCAGCTTAGTGTTTAGTGCGGTAATCTTGATTTTGGTGTGTTTCCTGTTGCCCTATAAAAAGCGATCCGAAACGATCACGGCGCGCCGTAGCTGCTCAGACCGCTTCTCCAACGGCGATGAGAATGAGGTGCGCATCACGGTGGAGAACCGCCTATCCATCCCCGTTCACCTAGACATCATCGACGAGTTGCCCGACATCTTCCAGCGCCGCGATGTCCGCTTCCCCGTGGAGCTGAAACGCGGCGAAAAACGGGACGTCGTCTACCGACTACGCCCCGTCCGCCGCGGCGTCTATCACTTTGGCCGCATCCGACTCTTTGTTACCTCTCCTCTTGGCCTCGTGACAACTCGCGTCACCGACGGCGACCCGCAAGAGGTAAAGGTCTACCCGTCCTACCTCATGCTCAACCAGTACGAGCTGCTCGCCGCCCACCACAACCTCACCGAGCTCGGGATTAAGCGTGTCCGTCGCTTGGGGCACCACACCGAGTTCGAGCACATCAAAGAGTACGTCCGCGGCGACGACTATCGCACCATCAATTGGAAAGCCAGTGCCCGCCGCCACCAAATCATGGTCAACACCTACCAAGACGAGCGCTCCCAGCAGGTTTACAGCGTCATTGACAAGGGTCGCATCATGCAATCGGCCTTCCGCGGCATGACGCTTCTCGATTACGCCATCAACGCCAGCCTCGTCCTCTCCTACGTGGCCCTTCGCCGCGAGGATAAGGTCGGCCTGGCCACCTTTTCCAACCATTTCGAGACCTTCCTGCCCGCTTCCCAACAGGCCGGGCAAATGCAGCAGCTCCTCGAAAGCCTTTACCGACAGGCCACCGACTTCGGCGAGAGTGATTATAGCGCGCTCTCGGTCCATCTCAACAAGCACATCACCAAGCGCAGCCTGCTCATCCTCTATACCAACTTTGACAGCGTCGTCGGCATGGAGCGCCAGCTCGAGGCGCTCAAATACCTGTCCAGTAGGCACGTCGTCCTCGCCGTTTTTTTCGAAAACGCATCCCTAACGGCCTTTGCCGAGCGTAAGCCGCGCCATCTCTCGGACTATTTCGACCAAACCCTTGCCGATAAATTCATCGCCGAGAAGCAACACGTGGTCAACCTGCTCCAGCGCCACGGCATCTACGCCCTTTTGACCGCCCCCGAGCGTCTATCCGTCGATGTAATCAACCGTTACCTCGAAATGAAGGCCCGGCATGTGATCTAAAAAACGAACGACTAAAATCGGACAACCCCAAACGCCCTTCCGGGGATGCCTAACCATGCTATCCCCGGCCATTTTCATCTTCATCGGATAAAAACGAACCAAAACCCGGTCTATTTTCCCTGTTCATTCGACCATTCGCATGGTCGTTTGTGGGGCGTATGCTGTGGCACCCTACATGGATAATAAAAATCTTGTCCATTTTCCTATTCGCCCGACCATTTGCATGGTCGTTTGTGGGGCGTATGCTGTTGCGCCCAACACGGGTACCTGAAAAAATGGCGATTCTTTGATTCCCCGAATAAAAATGAACATCAAACCCGCCGGATTTTCTATTCCCCGAATGAAACGTGACCTTATTCTTATCAGGTTTTCCGATCCCCGACCGAAAATGAATCTCAACCCCGCCGAGTTTTTCAATCCCGGACCGAAAGGGATGGCTGTACCCGGCGCATAAGGTATGTTCCCGATATAAAAGGATACGATATGCGTTGCAGATGCGAATCTTTTACACTGAAAAAAGTGATTCTGCATTGCATATTCTGATCCATTGATCAGAAAGAAGTGCGTATGCATTGCAAATGGTATCTTCATGGATTAAAAGAAGTCTATCTGCGCCGCATATAGGATTCTAATGGATCGGGAGGATATAATCTGCGTTGCAAAAGATATTCTTTTAGCCTTATAAGATAGGATCTGCCATGCAAAAGGTATTCGTTCCATACGATAGAAACAAATCCGCGCCGCATGTGTCGTTCTTTTACAGTGGGAGATTTCAATCTGCAACGCATATAGCGTTCTTTTATGCTGGGAATATGCCTTATGCGTCAAGGTTGAGGATGTTTTTCGTTCCGGGATTAGAAAACCCGGCGGGGTTGAGATTCATTTTCGGTCGGGGAATGGAAAACCGGGTGGGAATAGGGCCGCGTTTTGTTCGGGGAATGGATTTTGGGGTGGGGATTAGATTCATTCGGCCACTGGCGTGGCCGCTTGTGGGGCGTATGCTGTTGCGCCCCTACACGGGTACCCGAAAAAATGACGATTTTTCTATCCATTCGACCACCGGCGTGGCCGTCTATGGGGCGTATTCAATACGCCCCTACCCTGACGGACGAAATTCTATCCATTTTTTTGCCCATTCGGCCTCTGGCGTGGTCGCTTGTGGGGCGTATTCAATACGCCCCTACCCTGACGGACGAAAATTCATCAGGTTTTGGGTTCGTTTTTATCCGATGCAGAAGAAAATCGCCATTTTTTCGGGTATTCGTGTAGGGCGCAACAGCATACGCCCCACAGACGATTACGGTAGTGGTCGAGTGAACGAAAAAAAGGACGAGGTTTTTACCATTCAGGTAGGGTGCAAAGGCATACGCCTCACAGATGATCACACAGGCGGTCAAGCGGACGAAAAACCGGCCGGGAATAGGGTTCGTATTTCGAGGGGTGGCGGAAAAGGGAGCGGGGCGTGGGTTGTGCGAAAAGTGGGGTAGGCGCGCTTCCATAATTATACGGCGACTGTTACCTTTGCGGGCGCGTCGCAGGATGAGACCAATCATCGCTCCCGCTCACGCATTCATAATCCCTAACTATGTAGCATAAGATGATGAACAAACTGATGCTGATTCAGAAAGACCCTTGGCTGGAACCCTACGCCGAAGCCATCGAAGGGCGACATAATGATGTGATTAAGAAGGAACAAAACTTGACGCAGAATGGACGGCTTAGCCTCTCTGACTTTGCATCGGGATACCTCTATTTCGGCCTTCAGCGGATGGCCGACGGAGGGTGGGTGTTCCGGGAATGGGCTCCGAATGCCACCGCGATATACCTCGTGGGCGACTTTAACGGTTGGGAAAAACGCGAGGATTACCGTCTGCGGCGCTTGGAAGGTGCGGCGGGCAACTGGGAAATCGTGCTGCCTGCGGACGCGCTTCACCACGGCGACCTGTATAAGCTCCGCATGGAGTGGGAGGGGGGCGCTGGCGAACGCATTCCGGCTTGGTGTCGACGTGTGGTGCAAGACGAGACGACGAAGATCTTTTCGGCCCAGGTTTGGGATCCGGCGGAGAAATACAAGTTCCGCGTCAACGATTTTCGGCCTGACACTTCGCCGCTGCTCATCTACGAGTGCCATATTGGCATGGCCACGGAGGAAGAGAAGACCGGAACCTACGAGGAATTTCGTCTCAACGTGCTGCCGCGCGTGGCCCGCGACGGGTATAACGCCATCCAGATCATGGCCATCCAAGAGCATCCGTATTACGGCTCCTTTGGCTATCATGTGAGCAGTTTCTTCGCGGCCTCGTCTCGCTTTGGCACCCCGGAAGAGCTGAAACGGCTGATCGACGATGCGCATGCGCTCGGCTTAGCCGTGATTATGGACATTGTGCATAGCCACGCGGTCAAGAATGAGGCGGAAGGCTTGGGACGCTTTGACGGATCGTACCACCAATATTTTCACACCGGAGAACGGCGTGAGCACCGCGCCTGGGATTCGCTTTGCTTCGATTACGGGCGTAACGAGGTGCTTCATTTTCTGCTTTCTAACTGCAAATTCTGGCTCGATGAGTATCGTTTCGACGGATTCCGCTTCGATGGCGTTACCTCCATGCTTTACTATAGCCACGGCCTCGGGGAAGCCTTTAGCAACTACGGCGACTATTACAACGGCCATCAGGATGGCGATGCGATCGTCTACCTGACCCTCGCCAACAGGCTGATTCACGAGGTCAACCCGCACGCGGTGACGATCGCCGAGGAGGTGAGCGGTATGCCGGGCTTGGCTGCCCGATTCGAGGACGGGGGCTACGATTTCGACTACCGAATGGCCATGAATATCCCCGATTTTTGGATCAAAACACTCAAGGAGAAGAAGGACGAGGACTGGCATCCGTCGGCCATTTGGTGGGAGACCACGAATCGGCGCGCGGATGAGAAGACGATCAGCTATGCGGAGAGCCACGACCAGGCGCTTGTGGGTGACAAGACGATTATCTTCTGGCTCATCGACGCGGATATGTATTGGCACATGCAGACGAACGACAGAAACCTCACCGTAGAGCGTGGCCTGGCCCTTCATAAGATGATCCGCCTCGTGACGGCGACCACCATGAACGGTGGTTATCTGAACTTTATGGGCAACGAGTTTGGCCATCCGGAGTGGATAGACTTTCCGCGTGAGGGCAACGGTTGGTCATACAAATACGCCCGCAGACAGTGGGGGCTTGTGGATAATCCGGACTTGAAGTATCATTTTCTCGGCGATTTTGACCATGCCATGTTGGCACTCATCCACAGCGTGCCCGCGTTTCAGGCGCTCCCGCTGCAAAAGGTGTGGGACAACGACGGGGATCAGGTGCTGGCTTACATGCGCGGCGATTTTGTGTTCGCGTTTAACTTCAGCCCAACGCATTCCTTCACCGACTACGGTCTGCTTACGCCCGAAGGCAGCTATCGGGTGGTGCTCAACACCGACGATCCGCTCTACGGAGGCAATGGGCTCACGGACGACAGCGTAGAACACTTCACCCAACCCGATCCGCTTTACGCCCCCGACGGGAAAGGCTGGCTCAAGCTCTACCTGCCCGCCCGCACGGCCGTGGTTTTGCGTCGCGTAACGCCCAAGAAGCGAAAACCGAAGCGGTAAAAGATGCCCGAGAGGGCAAGCAATAGAAATCTGATTAAAGTTCAACATATCAAGCACTTCTGTAAGCTCATCGCCACTCATTTTTAGCTTGTAAGTGAGCGTAACAACGAAATGAATCCCTATGTTTTTCGGCCGATACTGAAAGAAGTCCTTTGGGGCGGCGCGGCCATCTGTCCTTTTAAGTCCCTGCCCCCCGATCCGCGCAAGATTGGCGAAAGCTGGGAAGTGTCTGACGTAGACGGTCGGCCGTCGATCGTAGCCGATGGGCCGGAGGAGGGCGTCACGCTCGGCGAATTGGTTCGTCGACACGGCGCCGATCTCGTCGGAGGCCGCGTTTTGGAACGTTTTGGGTCGCGCTTCCCACTTCTGGTCAAGTTTATTGATGCCCGTGACGACCTCTCCGTACAAGTGCACCCGGATGACAATCTGGCACATGCGCGTCATGGTGCCCTCGGCAAGACGGAGATGTGGTACGTCGTCCAAGCCGCCCCCGGCGCCGCGCTTTACAGTGGTTTTTCGCGTCCGATCGACGCCGACGAGTTCCGCCGCCGTGTGGAAGAGCGGACGATCATGGAAGTGCTCAAGCGTTACGAGGTCCGTCCGGGCGACGTCTTCTTTCTGCCCGCGGGTCGCGTGCACGCCATCGGCGCGGGGTGCTTCGTGGCCGAGATTCAGCAAACGAGCGACGTGACGTATCGCATCTACGACTATGATCGGGTGGGCGCCGACGGTCGGAAGCGCGAACTGCATGTGGCTGAGGCGCTCGAAGCGATCGATTACACCTTTTACGCCGATCATCGCCAGCCCTACACGCCCCGCTACGACGCCGTCGTCAAACTCATCCACTGCCCCTACTTCACGACCCACCTACTCGACCTCACGACGCTACCCATGACGCGTGACTTCGCCCGCCTCGACTCGTTCGTCATCTACCTCTGCATGGCGGGTGGCGTTCGCCTCACGGACGACCTTGGCCATGTGCGGACGATCCGCCGCGGCCAGACGGTTCTCCTTCCCGCCACGACTCGGCAGGTCACACTCACCCCCGACAGCGATGGCGTCAAGCTGTTGGAGACGTTTATTGCGTAAAAAGGGGACAGCGTGTCGAAAGCTCAACTGAAAAAGTGCTTCAAATCGATGCCCAAAGAGGAGCTGATTGAGGTCATCCTCGGGTTATACGATGCCCGAAAGGAAGCGAAGGAATATTTGGAGTAGTTTCTTCATGCCGATAGCCAAGGCGAGATCGAGAAGCGTAAGAAATGGTTTCACAAGGAGTTTTTTCCTCGCGGAGAGGGCCTTATGCCCGGTGACTATTCGGTCGTAAAGTGTAAGAAGATCATTTCCGACTTTGAGAAAATGAAGGCCGATCCGGTCGACGTAGCGGATTTGATGCTGTTTTACGTGGAGATAGGATGCCGATTCACGTTAGCCTATGGCGACATAGACGAGCCCTTCTACGACTCCTTTGCACGCTATTTCGACAAGACAATGAAGTATATCCGCGCCAATAATCTGATGAGCGTCTATCGGAATCGCGCAAAAAAGATCGTCGATTCGGTCTACGACGATGTCGGTTGGGGATTCCCCGACGAGTTGCTCGATAGTTATAACAAATACGTGACGAAATAGGCCGTGGGCGCCTATCCGAGATAGAAAAAGGAGAGGGGAATGGGCTGCCATTTCCTTCTCCTTTTTTCTGCTTACGGTATCCCGAGCGCTTTTGGGCTTCGTACGTATTCAGCGTATCCGATTCCCATCGAGAGAGCGCTTCACCGCAACTTCATTTTGGGCAAATGCCAGTGGAATTTGATCGCTAAAATGCGGATGATGAGCACCGTGGCAGCGGCGGAAAGCTCGCACACCTCGTGATTGAAATTGAGGTAGTAGCAGGCGGCGAAAACCGTTCCGCCCATCACGCAAGCCAAGGCGTAGATCTCCTTACGGAAGACGAGCGGCGTTTCATTGATAAAATTATCACGCATCACACCGCCCACAATGCCCGTAATGGTGCCCATCGTGATCGCTACCCAAAAGGGATACTTGAGATCGAGCGTTTTTTCTATGCCGATCACCACAAAAAGCGCCAATCCGATGGCGTCGAAGATGAAAAAGGGCAGGTCAAGCCGAACAAGCTGGCGATTGAAGATGAAAACGACAATCATACCGAGGAGTGTGCACCAGAGGTAGGCCGGACTGAGCATCCAGAAGGGCGTCACGTCGAGGAGCAGATCGCGCACCGTTCCGCCACCGATGGCCGTGACGAATCCGACGACGAAGGCCCCGAACCAATCGAAACCTTTGGCGGCAGCGAGGCGGATACCGCTGATGGCAAAGACAATCGTGCCGATGTATTCGATCGCTTCGCGGAGGGTAAGAGGAAGAGAATCCATGCGTTGCTTGGGTTAGGGTTGGGGATGTGGTAACTCGTTGGCGGAGGCGTTCGTAGCGTCCGCGTCATCGTCGAAAGCGAACACGGCGGCGGGCAGTGGGTACGTCTGCGACTCTTTCACGCCGAGGGCCTTCAGCTCGTTGGCTTTCTGCACGATGCTCTGCTTGCCGCTGTAGGCCTTGTTGTAAGCGCTATCATAATCCTTGGAGAGTGCGCGGATACTTTCGCCCACCCGATCGAAACGCTTGACGAAATCACCTACGCGTTTGAGCAGCTCTTCAGCCATTTGGAAGATATGCTTTTGGTTTTCGGTCTGCGTATGTTGGCGCCAAGCAATACTGATCATGCGGAGGATGGCGTAGAGGTTTTGTGTGCCGGTGATGAACACCTTCTGCTCGAAGGCCGACTGCCAGAGCTTGGGATCGTTCGTGAGGGCCAGTTGCAGGGCTGCATCGTTGGGGACGAACATGATGACGAACTCCACAGCGCGGCGTGGGGCCGTGATGTAGCGGCTGTAGTCCTTCCGAGCCAGTTCCGTGACGTGCGAGCGGACGCTCTGCAGGTGGCGCTCCAAATGACGACGGCGGGTGAAGTCGTCCGTGGCGGCAACGTATTCGGAGTAGGCCTTGATGGAGACCTTGGCGTCGATCACCACGTCCTCGTTGTTGGGGTAATGCAGGATGACGTCCGGGCGCATGCGTTGGCCGGTCTCATCGTGCACCACGGCCTGCCCGCGATCGTCGGTCAGCGTGTCCTGCACATCGTAGTTCAGTCCGCGCACGAAGCCTTGGGCGTCGAGCAGCTCGCTGAGCACCAACTCGCCCCAATCGCCGACCTGTTTGTTGTCGCCGCGTAGGGCGTTCGTCAGGTTGGTGGCCGTGCGATCCATGCGCTCCGTCTGGGCGACCATCTGGCGGAGCTGTTCGGCCAGTGAGGCCGTGTTGCGCGTTGTGGCGTCGTTCGTTTGCTCGATGGCTGTGCGCAGTTGCGTCAGGTTTTCGCGGAGGGGCAGGGTGAAGCGCTCCATGTGCTCCGTGTTCTCGCTCTTGAGGCGCTCGGAAGTGCGGTCGAGCACTTGTCGCGCGACGCTTTGGAACTGCTCCTTGAGTGTGGCCATCTGTTCGTCGAAGCGTTGTTGATGGTGTGCGGCGTCGGCTTTCGCTTGCTGCCTGAGGGCGTCCATCGACGCCATGAGTGCAGCGCGCTCAGCCTGCAACGTCGCATGCTCGCGTGCCAACCGATCACGTTCCTGCTTCAGTTCGGCTGCGTCAGACTCGGCACGTTGGCGGAGCAGAGACTCACGCGCTGCCGCTTGTTCGGCCAGTAGCCGCGCTTGCTCAGCCGTCTGTAGCTGGCGCTGCAGCTCCTGCCGTGCAGACTGCTCCAGCTGCGACAACTCTTGGCGCACCGTCTGCTCAGCCTGCAAGACCTCATTACGACTGCGCGCTTGCAAATAGAACCAGGCCGCGGTGAAGCCCACCGCCAGGCCAATCAATAAATAGAGGAAGGTCATAGGGAAAATGAAAAACGAAAAAGGGAAAAGGGAAAAATGAGATGAATCAGCCGATAGGGTAGGGGCGTATTGCATACGCCCCACATGTACCTGACCACTGGATTATTCGCCCCTATTGGGGAGTTAAGTAGGGCGTATGCAATACGCCCCTACCCTGCCGGCCGGAGGAGACGATCATCTCTAATGGCCGATTGGAGATAATCATTGATCATTAGGATGATGCCTCACGATTCGCCGAACGAGCATCGACGGGTAACCATACACAAGCGCCAGCAGGGTGAGTGCCGTGTTGAGCAGACTAATGCGGAGGAAGTCGCGGCCCGGTCGGAAGTGCGTCACGCGACCGCCCGGGGGGGCATAGTTGACGGTCACGGGGACGGCCACGATAGGCAGCCCGCGCCACGCACAACGCACGGCCAATTCTAACTCGGCCTCGTAGCGCGACGTCAGCGGACGCATGCCGCGCATGGCCGATAGCGGATAGAGGCGGAACCCGTTCTGCGTGTCACGCAGGCGGTGGCCCGTCTGCACGGCGAACCAGAAGTTCGACAGCCGGTTGGCGAACGTGTTGCCCTGCGGCATCTCGCCCTCCACCGTCCGACGGCCCATCAGCAGCGCGTTCGGGTGCACGGCCGTGGCTTCAACGAAGCGTGGCAAGTCGGCTACGCTGTGTTGCCCATCGGCATCCATTGTAATCACTCGATCGAAACCCATCGCCTCTGCCCGATCGAAGCCACGCGACAGGGCGTACCCCTTGCCGCGATTCTTCGCGTAGGCCACCACCTCCACGCCACGCTTGGCATAGCCTCGCAGTACGTCCGCCGTGCCATCCGTCGAGCCGTCGTTGACGACGATCACGCGAGCACCCGTTGCCAGCACCTCGTCGATCACGCTGCCGACGGTGCGACTATTATTATAGGTAGGGATTACCACACAGAGGGGCTGCGTCATCCCTCCACCTCCTCGAGCAGCAGGCTGATCTTGGCGAAAAGTGTACCGACGGCGTCGGTCACGATGCACGACACGGCGACCCCGCCCTCGTCCGGTCGGGAGATGGCGAGCGGGAAGGTCACCTCGGTGGCCTGCCGCGGGTCAATGACGTGGAGGAACTTGGCGTTGCGAACGGTGCGCAGGAAGAGCGGCCGACCGATGGACCGCTCCGCAAGCTCCTTCACCGTTTGAATGATGCACACGCCGGGCGTCACGGGGCTTCCGGGGAAGTGTGCGCCATAGATCGCGTGGCCGGCGTCGGGCGCCAACACATAGGTGCATCCCGCAGGCGTTTCCTCACGGCTGCGGATTGTGAATAGGGAATCAATCAACATATGATAGGGGGTAGTCAAAGGGTAGTTATGCGGCCTGCGGCCGTGGTAGTTACGGGGCTGCGCCCCGGGTAGTCCGAGGGAAGTCAAGGGGTAGTTACAGGGTAGTCAGGGGGTAGCCGCCCCGTTATTCATCGCTGCCGTCGTCCGTCTCGGCCATTCGGCGCAGTTCGTAGACGATGTTGTGGCGGGTATTGACGAGCGTCACGGTGCTGTCGTGCGGCGTCGCGGTTATGCGCCACCGGCCTGAGACGGCTACGATCGTGTCGCCCCGCTCGCTGCGCTCCACCCGACGGGCGAACGTGGCCTCGGCATTGTCGACCTCGAACAGGAAGTGCAGGTCGGCCGCGACGGTCCGCCGGATGTACCACCGGTCCATCATCGGAAAGACGTTAAGCAACGTGCCCCGCCGCGCCGTGGTGACGAAGTCGAATGCTTTGCTCCCGAACTCGTTCACGAGCGAGCCGCGCCATTCGTCGCCCACGCGTTTCGTGACGCAGATACCCGTCAAGTCACGGCCCGCCGCCCGGAGGCGCACGCGATACGTGTTCTTCGCCTCCGCCGATCGCATGGCCGGCGTCCATACGCGCGTCGTCGACGCTTCACGCTGCTGGACATTGTGCGTCGCAGCGCAGCTCGTCAGTAGCAGGAGGCACAGCATAAAGGCGAGAGGCTTTGCAGCGTAGTGCAGATGCGCTGCTCTGCGAAGCCCCTTAACGAGTGAATAGTGCATCGTCCACCGCCACATTAGCCTGCACATTCTTGAGCGTGATCGTCGTCCGGTCGCCGCTCTTCTCCTCGAGCTCCACGCGCCGCACGCGTCCGTCGGACTTGCCCACGTAGAGCCGCACGGAGGCGAAGAGGTCGCGCACCTCTTTCTTGCGCGGCGTGAGCGTGATCTGCCAATCGCTCTGCCCGACGGAGAAGGTGGACGAGAAGTCGGGCGAATCCACTAGGCCTGCCCCGCTCACACCGCCGACCATCACGCGACTGATCTCGCTGAAGAGCTTGCTCGACTTCACCGGCACACGGTTCGATGCGCCGCCCTTGCCCGAGGTCATGTGCACCGTCGTGCCGTCGGTCGAGAAGACGTAGGCGTACGGCCGCGTGTATTCCCAGCGGATTTTGTTGGCCTTCTTATAATACATCCGTCCCTCGGATGTCACTTTGTCATTCATAAACGACAGCTGCTTGACCTGCGTAAAGTCGCACTTCATCGTGCGTACGCTGGCGGCCGTCTGCGTGATCTTAGCCACAATCTCCTTGCGTTGTGCCTCGCTTGCCGCACGGTATCCGCCCGTCTGTGCCGACGCCGTCGCCAGCACGCACACCGCCAACATGGCAGTTATCACTGCTTTCTTCATCCTTTTCATCTTGTTTATACCTAAAATATCGGGGCGCGAAGATAAGTGCCTAGTCAAATTAAGTCGACGGGGGCAGCTTCGGCTGCCGGTGAAGTAGGCCAGGTACCCGGCCAGTTTCCCAGCCCCGGCAGGGGCCGTCAGGGACGTCTGCCCAGTTTGCCGGGTACGGGCTAGATGTCTGGCCTGCTTCCGACCCCTCGGAAATCTTCAGCGGCGTGTTTTGACCCTTCCGAGGCCTCGGAAACGTTCAGCGGCGCGTTTTGATGCTTTCCGAGGCCTCGGAAACGTTCAGCGGCGTGTTTTGACGCTTTCCGACCCCTCGGAAATCTCCAGCGGCGTGTTTTGATGCTTTCCGACCCCTCGGAAACCTTCAGCGGCGCGTTTTGGTACTTTCCGAGGCCTCGGGGCGTCAGGGACGCCTGCCAAGTTTGCCGGGTACGGGCTTTTGAGTTTTCCGAGTACGGGTTTTTGAGGTACCCGGCCAGCTTCCTTGCCCCGGCAGGGGCCGTCAGGGACTCTTGCCCAGTTTGCCGGGTACGGGTTTTTTGAGGTACCCGGCCTGCTTGGTAGACGTCCCTGACGCCTTCGGGGCAGCCGCCCCCCCCTCGCAGGGAGAGGATTAACCATAGCAAAGCCCCCGAGCCTTCAACGTGTGCGAAGGTCCGGGGGCTTCTTTCTCTAAACAGCTACCGCGGCCGCTTTAGAACTCGGCGTTCTTCGGCGTGCGGGGGAAGGGGATCACGTCGCGGATATTGGCCATGCCCGTTACGAAAAGCAGCAGGCGCTCGAAGCCGAGGCCGAAGCCGGAGTGAGGGCAGGCGCCGAAGCGACGCGTGTCGAGGTACCACCACATGTCCTTCATGGGGATATGCAGCTCCTCGATGCGGGTTTGCAGTCGGTCGAAGTCGGCCTCACGCTCCGATCCGCCGATGATCTCGCCGATCTTCGGGAAGAGTACGTCCATGGCGCGCACCGTGCGTCCGTCGTCGTTCTGCTTCATGTAGAAGGCCTTGATCTCCTTCGGGTAATCGGTCAGAATGACAGGCCGCTTGAAGTGCTGCTCCACCAAGAAGCGCTCATGCTCCGCGGCCAGATCGGCGCCCCAATAGATGGGGAATTCGAACCGGGTGCCACCAGCAACGGCCTCTTCCAAGATGCGGATGCCTTCGCCGTAAGCCAGTCGCACGAAGGGCGCCTGGAGGATGCCCTCAAGGCGCGCGATCAGCTCCTTGTCGAACATGTCGTTGAGGAAGTGGAGGTCGTCAGCGCAGTGGTCGAGCGCCCACCGGACGCAGTATTTGATGAACTCCTCGGCCAGATCCATGTTGTCCTCGATCTCGTAGAAAGCCATCTCCGGTTCGATCATCCAGAACTCGGCCAGGTGGCGCGGCGTGTTGGAGTTTTCGGCGCGGAAGGTGGGTCCGAAGGTGTAGATCTCACCGATGCCCATCGCGCCCAGCTCGCCCTCCAGCTGTCCGGAGACAGTCAGGCTGCTGCGGCGTCCGAAGAAGTCGGCGTCGTAGTCCACACTGCCATCTTGTCGTCTCGGCGGGTTGGACACGTCGAGCGTGGTGACTTGAAACATCTGCCCGGCACCCTCGGCGTCGGAGGCGGTGATGATCGGCGTGTGGAGGTAGAAGAATCCCTTCTGGTGAAAGAAGGTGTGGATGGCCATCGCCATGTGGTGGCGGATGCGGAGGACGGCGCCGAAGGTGTTCGTGCGCGGTCTTAGGTGGGCAATCTCGCGGAGGAACTCCATCGAGTGCCCCTTCTTCTGCAACGGATAGGTGGTGGGGTCGGCCGGCCCGAGCACCTCGATGCTTGCGGCCTGCACCTCTACCGTCTGCCCTTTGCCCTGCGAGCGGACGAGCCGTCCCTTGACGCGCAGACAGGCACCTGTCGTGACGTTGCGGAGTGCCTCCTCACCGATCCCGTCGATGTCGGCCACCACTTGCAGGTTGTGGATCGTGGAGCCGTCGTTGAGGGCAATGAAGGCCACCTGCTTACTGCCGCGGCGTGTGCGTACCCAGCCGCAGACGACGACGTCGGTGTCGTACGCCTCACTGGCAAGTATTTCTTTGATTTTCGTTCGTTTCATCGTGTGTTACGTTGTGATGATGGTTTTACGCATTCACTCGAAGGCGCCCATGCGCAGCATGTTTACCTCCCGTTCGTTCAGGTAGCGCCACTTTCCGCGGCCGAGGTTCTTCTTCGTCAGGCCGGCGAAATAGACGCGGTCGAGCTTCGTGACGTGGTATCCGAGCGCCTCGAACATGCGGCGGACGATGCGGTTGCGGCCCGAGTGGATCTCGATGCCCACCTGCTTGTGGTCTTCCTCGCTGGCGTAGCTGATGGCGTCGGCGTGGATTTCGCCGTCGTCCAGCACCAGACCGCTGGCCAGCTTCTCCATGTCCTCCACAGCGACCTCTTTGTCGAGCCACACGTGGTAGATCTTCTTCTTCTTGAACGACGGATGGGTGAGCTTCGAGGCTAGGTTGCCGTCGTTCGTGAGCAGCAGCACGCCCGTCGTGTTGCGGTCGAGTCGGCCGATGGGGTAGATGCGTTCCGGGCAGGCATTCTTGACGAGGTCCATCACCGTGCGTCGGTTCTGCGGATCGTCGACGGTGGTCATGCAGTTCTTCGGCTTGTTCAGTAGGATGTAGATCTTGCTTTCGATGTGCACGGGCTGGTCGCGGAAGAGCACCTCGTCTTGCCGTGTGATCTTCGTGCCGAGCGTGGTGACTACTTCGCCGTTCACCTGCACGACACCCGCTTGGATGAACGTGTCGGCCTCACGACGCGAGCAGACGCCCGAGTTGGCCAAGAAGCGGTTCAGACGGATCGGCTCGTTCGGGTCGCTCAGCTGCTCCTCATACTTAACCTGCTCCGGGATGAAGGGTGTGACGGGCTTTTTCGGCTTCTTCTTTTTCATCATCACCTTCTTCTTCGGTGGGAACGGTCCCGCGGGTCTCGATTCACCCTCGCCATACGCCTGACGCGGGTCATGGGGGCGGTGCGGTCGCTCGCCATAGCCTTCGCGTGGCGCAAAGGGTCGACGGCGCTCCGGGCGTTCGCCGCCCTGCGGATAGGACGCGTAATGCCTGCGACGATCCGAGTCGGCACTTTGCGGCACATAAGGCTTGCGCTCCACGCCTTCCGTCGGCTGCTCGTAAGCGTAGGGACGGTTGTCCGGCGCAGAGTAGGATGTGTGCAGATACTCGTCTTTTTCGTAGGCCGGGCCATACGACCCGTAGGCGATGCGATTATACCCTGCCGGCCGACTGTCCTTGATGCGCGGACGGCGCTTCGTGGTCGAGGGGGGAGGGGGCGGGGTCGGCCTGCCCTTGCTGTCTAATTTGTAGCCGCCGCCTTCGCGTGTGGCACGATAGGCAGGGCGTTGCCGTTCCGGTTTGTTCTGCGGAGTCGGCTCCTTGCTGATCTCTTGGTTTTCACTGGTCGGACGAGGCTCGCGTCCGTCGTTCTCTTCTATTTCCATGCTTAAAAAGAAAATAAATGGGGGTTGATTAATTGGGGATTATAGTCGTCGCGACTATTAGTTCCGGGTTTTTAGAGGCCATTCAGCGGGGAACGATGCCTCCTCATACGCCGGTATAATTATGTGGGTTCACAGCCTTCAATTCGGCCTTCACCGCGTCGCTTAATTCCAGTGAGTCAATGAAGCGGTCGATCGATTCCTCCGTTACCGCTTCATTCTTGCGCGTTAGCGCCTTTAGTGCCTCGTAAGGCTGGGGATAACCCTCCCGCCTGAGGATGGTTTGTATGGCTTCGGCCACCACTTCACGGTGAGCATCCAGCTCGTGATCGATGGCAGGGCGGTTTAGCACCAGCTTCTCCAGCCCCTTGCTTAGGCTGGCCAGTGCCACGGCGATATGTGCCAGCGGTACACCGATGTTGCGCGTCACGGTCGAGTCCGTCAAGTCGCGTTGCAGGCGAGAAATAGGCAGCTTCGTGCTCAGGTGTGTCAAGATGGCATCGGCCACCCCGAGGTTACCCTCCGCGTTCTCAAAGTCGATCGGGTTCACCTTGTGCGGCATGGCCGACGATCCCACTTCGCCTGCTTTGATCTTCTGCTTGAAGTAATCCATCGAGATATACTGCCACATGTCGCGACAGAGGTCGATCAGGATCGTATTCACCCGTCGCAGCCCGTCGAAGAGTGCGGCCAGATTGTCATAGTTCGAAATCTGCGTTGTCCACGCTTCACGCACCAGCCCCAACCGTTCGCTGACGAAGCGATCGGCAAAGGCTCGCCAGTCCGTCTGCGGATAGGCCGCATGGTGCGCGTTGAAATTGCCCGTTGCTCCGCCAAACTTCGCTGAAATGGGCACAGCCCGCAGCAGGGCCAGCTGCTGTTCCAGTCGGTAGGTAAACACCCGAACCTCCTTGCCCAGTCGTGTCGGAGAGGCCGGTTGTCCGTGCGTTTTAGCCGGCATGGCGATCTCCTCCCACGCCTCTGCATACCTATTTAATACGGACATCACGGAGTCGAGAGCTGGATAATAGACCTCCTCCAAAGCCTCTTTGACCGAGAGCGGGAGGGCGGTGTTATTAATGTCCTGCGACGTCAGCCCGAAGTGCACAAACTCGCGGTACGCACCCAGGCCCGCCGCATCCATGCGCTCTTTGATGAAATACTCCACCGCCTTCACGTCGTGGTTCGTTGTCCGCTCGATCTCCTTAATGCGCTCCGCGTCCGCCATCGAAAAGTCGAGATAAACGCGCCGCAGCGCCTCGTGTATCTCCGGGCGATGGGCCGCCTTGAGTTGTGGCAACACCTCGGTCAGCGCACAGAAGTATTCCGCCTCCACGCGTACACGATATCGGATCAATGCAAATTCAGAGAAATACGAGGCCAGCGCCTCTGTTTTGCTCCGGTAACGTCCGTCGACCGGAGAGATAGCCGTTAATGCTGAAAGAATCATCTACTGGTTTTATTAGGGGTGGCAAAAGTATGCCTTTTTCAGTAACCCATCCGCGGACTAAATCCAGTCTGGCCGCATCAGCACGTCGGAGTGCTCGGGTCACGCGCGAGTTTTGGGGGCGCTTTATCCCTACGGAGAGCCCACCCACACGTGGTTTTGATCTCCGTACCCCTACGGAAAGCCCACCCACGCGT
>ERZ772921.596-NODE-596-length-22167-cov-4.682209_pt1 | contig 22167 bp, 19 predicted proteins | sample MGYA00512117_ERZ772921 | MGnify/ENA primary metagenome ERZ772921 (study PRJEB29015, sample SAMEA2737944) | human oral metagenome | biome: human oral; feature: human-associated habitat; material: dental | place: China | collected 2150 ...
ATTCTTGAAATAGAGTCTACTCATGCTTAGGTCAATCTTTAGTTTTCGCCTTTTGACAAGTGAGTGCGATTGGAATAAAATAAATTGTAGATTATGCGAGTGTAGTACAACGGTTAGTATACAAGTTTTCCAAACTTGGGACGAGAGTTCGATTCTCTCCACTCGCACCATACGGGAAATTCGACAATAATTGTCGGATTTTTTGATTTCTGTATCCGTAAATTGGGCTAATAGCATAGGTGTGAACATTTTTATCATCATCAACCCAAAATCCGTCAGGAAATATGATTTGTTTACACTTTTCGACGTTTCCGGGGAAAAGGTGGACAAAATTGTTTCCCAAATTATCAATGAACTCTAACGCAAATCACATAAGTTTTATATTGTTTTCGGTTTCCATATCTGTTTTCATTTTTTGTCTTCCTATAAATCAAATATCTCTCCTACACTTGGATATTGGTTTTTTATAATATTACTCCTGTGTTTCATTGTGGGTAGAAATGTCATTTTTGGAATAAACCAATAATACTTTGACGGTTCTCATATCGTCGTCCAACAATAAGATACATCTGTTCCCAGAAGATTTAGGAGATATTTTTAGTCCAAAAATTGCAAAATCTAATTTCACTAAACGATAATTATCGGCTACTGATATTAAATCAGCACGTTTAGTTAGGAGCATATTTTCGACGTGTTCACATACAAATATAATGTCATCTTGGGTTTTGGCCCATCGCGGCTTGTATTTCTTTTCGAAATTCTTAATAAAATGTCGCTTAGTGTAATCCTCAAAAACAACTTTATATTTGTGCTGGTCCATATATTTTCTCCGGCTCTTCCTGGAAAATTAAACTATATGGAATTGCTTCGCCGTCTAAACAAATTTGCCATGGCAATTGCTCGTGTGTAAAATTAACTATATCGTCCGTAGATTTTCCTTGCCATGCTTCGCCTATTCTTTTGATTAAATTGGTTTCTTCCTTTGACAACTTACTCGTAGGAGCTTCTTTTTCAACTAATGAAAACATAATGGCTTTGCCACTTGGTTCGCGTTTGATTGTCCCGTCTTCTTCCATTTCGTCTAGGGCACGGAAATAAACGTCAGATACTGGACCGCGCGGAAGTTTACGATAAGTCATTCCGGACATTGGTTTCGAGTTCTCGTAATACCAAATAAAGTCCGCAAGATATACGAGCTTAGCAAGTTTGGTTTTTGTGATTTTGCCGTCGCTTTTGTCAGCGCCATATCGAATGGCATTAAGAATAATCTGTTTATATTTATCAGTAGATGTCATTACGTCAGAGAAAACAGAAGAGCCATCGGGAATGCCAAGTATATCGTCGATTCCTACGCGCAACACGGAAGACAACGTCTCTGCTTGACTGACGGTCAGCTCTTTTTTCCCAGCTTCAATATTGATATATGTAGGGCGACTAACACCAATAGCACGCGCAACTTGTTCTTGAGAATATCCCCGAGCTTGCCGTGCCTTGGTAATATTATTTGATATTTGCCCACTCATAACCATATTCCTTTCGCTTACATTAAGTGTATTATAGCGCACATTGTACCAAAATGCAACTTCTTATGTAAAAAATATTTACAATTCTATGATTTATTGTTGACATATGCTTATGGGTATGCTACGATAATACTAACCAAGCTCGACTGGACTTGGGAGGTAAAAAGAAGACACCTTCGAAAAGTGTCTCTTCTATAAAAGCCAGTAAGCTTTGCATTCTTATTTTACCATAAGTATAATTTAATATCCACGAACGAAGAGATAACTGGCGGAAAGAATAGAGAAACTAGATGTCCGTAAAAGTTATTTCTTATGACTTAGGCGAACCGGAAACATCACAATCCTATACTCAACTAATAGAAGCAATTAAAGGATTGGGTGGATGGGCAAAACCATTGAAATCATTTTGGTTGGTAAATTGCGATAAGTCGTGTCCTGATATTCGCGATTTTTTGAAACCTTATCTAGATTCCAATGATAGATTATTCGTAGCGACAATCCCGCTCAATGCCTGGGCTACATATAATATACCACGAAACGTTACTGATTGGATGCATAGTCATTAACATAACGCAAGGGTTTGGTTGCTTGCTTTGTGATGATCCGCAACCAGCCCTTGCTTTTTGTTTTACTAATCCTCTATAACTCCTTTACCTTATTATTACCTGAAAGCCATCCCTGATAGTCGGCAAGGAATATTTTGTGCCACGTGCAATTTCATTGTTTATTTCAGATATGTGCTTATAGAGATAATCAGGATAAGGTTTGCCGTCTTTTAGGGGGTCCAATGTTGTAAACATTATTACTCCACTCCCACCAGGGATCTAGACTGAAAATAGAGTCTGTAAGACATCTTTTAGGGGTAATTTTTTGTTTTAGATGATTATAGATCTTATAGATCGATTAAAAAATGTGAATCATGATAATCGAACCGCTAAAAAAGCATTTATTGGAAGAAAGCAAAGTAAACAAGGGCGCCAACAACTGTACCGAGTATGATCATAAAAGTAATGGCGATGGCAAGCGAAATGCCGATGCCTTTTGGACGATCTTCAACGATCATGGTGCCTTTTTTGGTGGACTTTTTTGTATTCTCGCGCTTTGCGTAAACGTTTTTACGTGGTTTCGAAACACCGGAAAAATCATCATTTTGCTTCAACATGGAGGCAACATCAAAAGAAGTACTAACCCTAGAGTCGTCTTTACGGGACTCAGAAAGAGGACGCTTAACAATTTTGTCGGTATTGATGAACGGGGAGCGGCCACCTAAGACATAATTCATATTATTTTCAGAAGTATCTGGCACGGGTTCTGAAGTTTGTTGCTTACGACTGACAGCAGAGAGCTTTGCAGGCGTATCAGCCGTGGAATCCTCGAATGCATTATAGAGGAGATCTTCCAGGTCTCCGCTTTGATCAGCCTGGACGAGAGGAACTTGCTCCTCCTCGTGAACTTGGCGCGAAGGGCCGGCAGGGCGAATGCGACCGAAAAGTTTACGGTTTGAAGAGGCGACAACCTGAATGCGAGAGGCGGGAAGAACTTTGGTGTCGCCAGCAGAACGAAGAACGGGTTTTGCCTGGGTATCAGAAACCGAGATGGTGGTTTTTGCCGGCAGATCAACTGCACGGGCTTGCGTACGAGCGGCAGGCTCAGCAACTTTTTTGAACGGCGAAGTTTGCACCGGAGCGACAGAGATACGACGGGAGACATTGATTTTTGAGGCCTCTTTTTGGCGTTGCATTTCTTGCATGGCGCGCATTTTGCGATCTTGTTCTTCGATTTGGCGGCGACGAGCCTCTTGCTCCATAGCCTTGCGACGAGCAGCCATTTTCTCTAGAGCTTCACGCTGAGCAAGGCGTTGAGCTTCGATTGCACGCTGACGCTCCGATTCTAAGGCACGATTACGCTGTTCTTCGGCGGCCTGATACTCAGAAAGTTCCTGTCTTGCAGCCTCAATGCGACGTTGATTTAAGTTTTTCAGACGATTTTGCTCTTCAATTTGGCGCCTAATCGCTTCGCGGCGTTGCATTTCTTGCTGTGCAATGCGATGACGTTCAAGATCTCGGTCGGTTGGCAAAGCAGCGGCAGGGCGTCGCGCTGTTTGGACTGGAGCAAAATCCATGCGCCTATATGAGGTTTGAGATTGAGGCGCTCTTGTCCTGGCTGAGCCTGGTTGTGAAATCCTAATTGATGTCCTTGATTCGTCTTGCATAAGCTTTAATCTATATTCTTATATATTATACTCGATTTTTAATATTTTTCACAAATAGCTTAAGTTTATTCGCGTACACGTTTGGCAGTTTCAATAATTTCATTAAAATTATCAGAGATGAGACTAGATTCACCGACTAATACACCATTGATGCCTGGAATAGTTAAATATGCGCCGGCATTATTGGGATTCACACTACCACCGTAAAGAAGAGGAATTTGGTCGGCAGTTTCCTGCCCATAAATATCAACTAGTTGCTCTTTGATTAATTTAATCGAGGTAGCAATTTCATCAGGAGTGGCAGGGCGAGCTTGTTTGGAAGTAGAGATAGCCCAGACTGGCTCATAGGCGATGAGGCATTTCTTGACATCTTCTGTATCAATCTCAGAGAGACCACCGAGAAGCTCGTCCCGAAGGACGTCGACAGTTTCACCAAAGTTGCGTTGATTTTCGGTCTCGCCAATACAAAGTATAGGGGTGATACCGCTGCGAATGGCGGCGGCAACTTTTTGACTGATGTCTTTATTGGTCTCGCCAAAAATAAAGCGGCGTTCGGAGTGACCGATTAAAGCATAAGAAACAACGCCACGAAGTTGGGCGATAGAAATTTCACCAGTGTAGGCACCAAAATCTTTTTGATAAAAGTTCTGGGCGGCAAGCTTGATTTTTGACTTATTGCGTTCGAGCTGGAGCGATAAAGAAGGGAGAGAAATGGCGCTCGGAGCGATGATAATTTCGAGACCACGTGAAGGTTTGATTTTTTTGAGAAGTCGCTGAAGATAGATTGAAGAATCACCGACTGTTAAATTCATTTTCCAGTTGCCCATCACGTATGTTTTCATATCCCTATTATAACATTTTTAGATTTACTTTTGAGTTTTTGTCGGTTATGATGACCGTAAGACTAGATAAAGGAGCAAAATGAAGAAAGTTCTCGCATTTGATATTGATCAAACTTTAAATATTGCAAAAACACCGATTCCGGAAGAGATTGCGATTCTTTTGACTGAATGTCTAAATTACTTTGAAATCTGCCCAATATCAGGACAGAAGTTTGACCAATTTTTAATTCAGATCGTAGACAGATTGATTGAGGTGGCGGAAGCAACACCAGCTCAATTGCAGCATTTACATTTATTTGTGGCACAAGGGACGCAATATTACAGATACATACCGATGGCAAACGGAAATGATGGTACGAAATATGATCCTAAAAACTGGAAGTTAGTTTATAATTATCCGCTAACTACTGAGGAGACCGAATTAATCACTGAGGCCATCAAGCAGGCCGCAACTGAACTTGGGTTCTGGGAGGCCGACAAGCTGCAGCCAGGAGACGAGATTATCGAGAACCGTTTGTCGCAGGTAACCTTTTCAGCGCTTGGACAGAAGGCGGGGACTGTAGAAAAATATGCTTGGGATCCTGATTGTAAGAAACGTGAACAAATTGTGAAGCGAGCAAAGGAATTGGCACCAAATTTTATGTTTGAAATTGGTGGTACCACAAGTATTAATGCTGTGAAGCCTGGGATGAATAAGGCATTTGGTATGACCCACTTAATGGAAGAACTGAAGGTTGAGAGGGATGATATTTTGTATTTTGGAGACATGACTCAACCTGGCGGAAACGACTATCCGGTGCTTGAAATGGGAATTGAAACAATTACGGTACGTAATCACGAAGACACCGCTTTTGCACTACGTGGTATTCTCGGTGTAATGTAGATAATCTACCAAACTGCGGAGCTGAGGGGTTTGAGGCTTTGACGGAAAGCCACTTGTTTTAAGTTTTCTTTATCTTTAGTACGATATGATATAATGAGCTTATGTTAATTGAAGGCTCAAAACTCTTAAATTATCCTATTTTAAGCTTACATACGGCATCTAAAATTGCAGCCGTGAAGGCATTAATTGTTGATCCGAATTTTTTGAAGATTGTGGCTTTTGAGGTGGATGCGATTTCTTCAAGGCAGCGCCTATTTCTAGAAGCGGCGAGTGTACGTGAATTCTCAAAAATGGGAATGATTGTTGACTCAGATGAAGAATTTGTAGAACAGGACGATGTCATAAAATTGAAGGAAATGATTGAACTTGGCTTTACCCTAGAGAATATGAAGGTACTGAGCAAAAAGAAGGCAATGCTCGGACGAGTGGAGGATTTTATGGTAACAACAGACGATTTTCAGGTGATGCAACTAATCATCAAGCGTCCAATTTATAAATCGCTGATTGATCCGGAGCTGATTATCGGCCGATCCGAAATACACGAGATAAACGACAACGAAATTATTGTCAAAAGCGAAGAAAATACAATTATGAAAAAATCGGGGACGCTCGATTTTGTGCCAAATTTTGTAAATCCATTTAAAGATGGAAAATATATTGCACGTGGTAATGAAAATTCCGTTAGAGAATAGATGCTACAATGTTTAGATAATCTTTGATTTTAGAAATTTTCTTCTTCGGTACTAAGAAATTGACCGAGCTTGGTTTTGATGAGATCATATGAAAAGCCCTGGCGTGCAAGATAGGCGATTATTTTTTGGCGGTCGGAAGTTTTCCTGAGTTGCTTCTTGATCATTTTTTCAATCTCTTCTTCTTCGTCCCGGATGAGGCTACCTGAGTCGCCGTCAATTAAAGCCTGTTCGATAATCTCACTACTAATTCCCTTGTTTTTCAATTCTTGGATTAGTCTCTTCGTACTGATGCCTTTATTTTGATGGCGGTTCTCAATAAAATAACGAGCAAAATCACGGTCATTTATATAGTTTTGAGATTCAAGGCGAGAGACAACCGATTCGATTATTTCAGGAGTGATACGGTCAGAGGGTTTAGTGGGAAGGTTACTTTTCTGCGCACCACTATACTCATAGGTGTTATTTTCCGTGAAGTCAATTTCACGAATTTTCTGGTTCTGTTCTTTAGTATGTTGGTGGATTTCCTTAACTCTTGCAGCATACTCAGGGTCATTCTGTATTTTAAGCTGATGTTCTTCAAAGCGTTTCCAAGAGATATCTCGGCGAAGGCGTTTACGCTCGAGGTAATCAATGATCTCCTTTTTGGAATGTGGGCGTGAAAAACAATACTCTAAAGTTTGCTGATAGAGTTTACCAAGGCCAGACAAATTACGTAATTCTGCAATTTCAGATTCGGTGAGAGTTTGACCTTGATGGAGTTTGGAGTCGGCTAGTTCGGTGAGGGTAAGTGAAAAACTAAACTTACTGTTAATAAAAACATTGATACGTCGAGGGTCGCGAACTGCCCCTTTAAGGCTAGTGACTTTAGGCATTTTGAAAAATTATTTTTTGTGGCCTTCTTATTTTTAGTCTTCTTACTTTTGGCCTTCTTCGGCTTTTACACGAACTTTTTCTTCGATTTCAGCAAAGAGTTCGGGATTTTCTTTAAAGAGGCGCTTTACAGCTTCACGGCCTTGACCGAGGGTTTCACCATTATATTTCAGGAAAGCGCCAGCCTTATCGAGTACGCCATACTGGACAGCTAAATCAAGTACGTCGCCAGTTTTGGAAATACCTTCGTTATACATAATATCGAATTCGGCGGTGCGGAAAGGTGCAGCGATCTTATTTTTAACGACCTTAATCTTGGTGCGGTTACCGATGATGTCTTCCCCATTCTTGATCTGACCAATGCGACGAATATCAATACGAACAGAAGCGTAGAATTTTAGAGCATTACCACCGGTGGTGGTTTCTGGATTACCGAACATAACACCAAGTTTCATACGGATCTGATTAATAAAGATAACTGTGGCCTTTGACTTGGAAATAATGGCAGTAAGTTTTCGCATAGCTTGTGACATAAGACGAGCTTGCAAGCCCATCTGTGCATCACCCATGTCGCCATCAATTTCAGCTTTTGGGGTGAGGGCTGCAACAGAGTCTACAACGATGAGATCGACAGCATTGGAACGGACGAGAGTCTCACAGATTTCAAGAGCCTGTTCGCCATTATCTGGCTGAGAAATTAAGAGATTGTCGATTTGAACGCCGATTTTTTCAGCGTAGGAAGGATCTAGGGCGTGCTCAGCATCGATAAAGGCAGCCTGGCCTCCAGTCTTTTGAACTTCAGCAATAGCATGGAGAGCCAAAGTAGTTTTACCAGAAGACTCAGGACCATAAATTTCAATAATACGACCCTTAGGATATCCACCACCGAGGGCAAGATCAAGCGAAAGAGAGCCGGAATTGATCAGTTCAATATTAACATTATGATTTTCGCCGAGCTTCATGATGGAGCCATCGCCGAATTGTTTTGTGATCTGTGCAATGGCAAGTTTTAAGGCTTCGGATTTGCCGTCTTGTACAGAATTTTCTTTGGTTTCTTTTGGTTCTTTGACCATAGTTTGTCCTTTATTTAGAATTAATGATTTTGACCAGCAATATGTTTGCGGTCTTTCTCTCTACAGAAGAATAGATAACCTTTACCTCGCTCTCTTATCTCCAGTATAACCGAAGTCACGGTTTTTTCAAGCATAAGAAGGGGTTTATCCTATGATGATGTTTTATTAAGGAAAACATTTTGAGAGTGGGATTATTTAACGAGGGAGAATTTATTCTTGCCACGTTTTAGAACAGAGAGAGTGTTGATTTCGAAGTTTGGATCAGTAACCTTTTCCCCATTCACGGAAATAGCATTGCCGGCGATAAGCTGTTTGGCCTCAGAACGGGATGCACAAAGATCAGATTCAATAAGCGCATCAAGAAGAACGAGCTTCTCGGCGCGGCCATCAAGTCTAAGAGTTGGGAGAAGTAGGGCGACTAGCTCGATATCGGACTCAGAGAGGGTCTCAAGACGACGGTCACCAAAAAGAATCTCGGTAAGAAGAATGGCAGCTGTAGCAGATTTCTGGCCATGAACAACTTCTGTGACACTTTTTGCGAGGGCCTTTTGGGCAAGGCGCTGCTCAGGGTGAGCTTTGTGTTCTGCGAGAATTTGATCAATAGTTGACTTGTCTAATACAGAATAGATTTTAATAAGATATTCAACAGAATTATCAGCTTGGTTGAGCCAGAACTGATAGAAATCGAAAATGGAAGTAAAATTACCGGAACCATTATCGAAGCTGGCTAGCCAAATAGCATTACCTTCGGATTTGCCAAATTTACGACCAGTAACCGGATCGATGACGAGAGGGGTTGACCAGACGTCAGCACGACCACCTTCAAGGCGCTTGATTAGGTGAACACCGGTAGAGGCATTACCAAATTGGTCAGCACCACAAAGTTGTAAATTAATACCGTACTCACGGAAGAGATGGAGAAAATCATAACCTTGAATTAAGGTGTAAGAAAATTCAGCATAGGAAATACCAGAACCGCCTTCACCGATACGATTCTGGATGAATTTACGATCGAGCAACTGAGTCATGGAGAAATTCTTACCAACAGTACGAAGAAAATCGAGGAAGTTAATATTTTTAAACCAATCAAAGTTATCAACCATTGTAAGTTGATAATGATCATTAGTGGGGTCACCATCACCTAGCGTGTTAGCGGCACCATCAGGACTAATGATCGACTCCATCTGTTTTTTAATACAGTTTTTATTATGTTCGATTTCATCGAGAGTCTTAAGCTCACGCTCACCATTTTCCTTGGGATCGCCGATTTGACCGGTGGCACCACCAACTAGAAGATAAGGCTGATATCCGTGACGAACAAAACAAGCACACATCATAAGTGCGGCTAGATTACCAATAGTAAGAGAGTCTGCGGAAGGATCGGCGCCAAAATAGAATTTCTTAATTTCACGCTGATCAATTTCTGCTGAGTCTTTGATTGTATTTTCGGCGACAAAACCGCGCCAGGCTAGTTCTTCGGATAATTTCATATCTTCATTGTAGCACAGAGAGCGCGGTTTAGTTTGAATCTAGCAGGCTAGTTTTTTAAGCTATTCAACATTACGATCGAGTAATGGTGTCGGTGGTTTCGTAGCCCTTATCGTCGGTGAGGGTGACTGTTATCGTTGACTCGGTGCCGGTCATAGTATAGTTTGGATCATTGAGACCGGAAGAGGCGGAACCACTTTTTACAACCGCTCCATCAACGGAAATAGTATAGCGAACAGAAGAGGCGGAGCCGGCGGTAACAGTGAATTTAAGATGAGTTGAAGAAGAGATACTACGGGTGTTAAAGGAGACGGAAGGAGGAGTGTAAGAACAGTCATCATCAGTGTTTGGATCATAGCCGTTTGGATCGGTGGCATAGGTCTTATTCTTAGAAATTGGGTCGATGGAATAAGTGATTTCAACGTCTACGGTAAGGGATGGGAGAGTACAGTCGGTTGCCTTCTTCTTGGTGAACTTATTGAACTTCATGGTTTCCTTTTGGATACCGTTGTTCTTAGTATTGAACCAGCTTGGCCAAATATCAGTTATGCCATTTACAGTGAGAGTCTGCATACCTGCGGGTTGAGCTGGTTTATCACCGGATTTCCACTTACCCTCAGCGGCATAGATTTGCGTATGAACTGGTGCCATATAATCACTAACGACCGTACGGACAATATCGTTTGAGCTATTCCGGAGACCAGAACCATCATGGTTACCATTCCAGACGACGGTGGCAACTGCTGAAGAGTAAGAGGCCATAAGAGAGTCTTTAGTAACAGCGGAGTTAGTAGTGGTGGTGGTACCAGTTTTAGTAGCAGTCCAAACACCGGGAACAACGAAACCTTTAGCGCGAGCTAGAGAACCCCAAACCAAGTTACGAGCATTGGCATCGCCAAGAATATCGGTCACCATGTAAGCGGCTTGAGCATCGAGAGCACGCTTGCCGGCGGTATCTTCCCATTTTTCAACTACATCGCCAGAGGAGTTTTTTACTTCTAGAATGTAGGCAAGTGGTTTATAAACACCACCACGGGCGAGAGAGGCATAAGCATTAGCATGTTCAATAGGACGAACGTTACAGCCGGAACCGATGGCGATAGAGAGACCAGCAGAGGTGTCAGTACAATAGGAGAGATCACCGAGCTCGTGAGCAACCTTCAAACTATTTTCAACGCCATTTATATAGAGGGCCTTGACGGCAGGAATATTAAGAGAGTTAGCAAGAGCCTTGCGAATTGGGATATTGCCATAGAAGGTACCGGTATAGTTACGGAGCATACAGCTACCAGTAAAGCCAGCACAGTAGTACTTATCGATGTTTTCATCTTTGAGAATGGAGCCGGCACCATAATTAATGCCTTCACGCTGAGCAAAGAGTGGAGCGTAATCGAGAATTGGTTTAATGGTTGAACCTGGCTCAAGGAGAGCAGTGGCAGCGTTTACTTCGCCATAAACTGGTTTATTCCAGTCGGCAGAGCCAACCATGGCGATGATCTGACCGGTTTCAACATCAACAGAAGAAAGAGAGATATTATCACTACCATTACGGCTCATCAACTTAGCACCATTAGCAACGGCAGCTTCGGCAAATTCTTGGGCGCGAAGGTCAAGCGAAGTTTTAATAGTAAAGCCACCAGCACGCATAGTTTTTACACCATATTTTTCTTCAAGCTGTTTCTTTACTTCAAGAACAAAATGAGGGGCTTTAATGTTTGTATAGCGGCTAACCTCAGGTTGAATCTCATCAAGAATGTTAACCTTTTTTGCCTCTTCTGCCTGATCACTAGTGATATAACCCATCTTGACCATAACATCGAGGGTTTTGTGCTGTCTGGCAATAAGCGCACTGTTTGCAGCGGTATTGTATGGACTGAGGTATGAAGGATTGTTTGGAATGGAAGCAAGAAGTGCGGATTCGGCTAGAGTAAGCTCTTTAGCAGATTTTTTGAAATAGGCCTGAGCGGCGCTTTCAACACCATTACGACGGCCACCATACGGAGACTCGTTGAGATACATGGTGATGATTTGCTCTTTTGAATACATCTTCTCGAGCTCTAAGGCAAGAATCATTTCCTTGATTTTGCGAGGAAGGCCGGAAACAGTACGGTTGCTGGCTTCATCTGAGAAATAAACTTGCTTGATAAGCTGTTGGGTTAAAGTTGAGCCACCCTGAACACCGCGGCCGGTGACTGTGGAGATGGCGGCACGGATTAGAGCAAAGAAATTGACGCCTGGGTGATTATAGAATTCACGATCCTCGATGGCAACAGTAGCTTGACGCATGTAAGTAGCGATATTTTCCCCTTCTGCAACTAATCGGTAATCACCATCACCTTTATCTTCCCAGAGAAGCTGACCATTACGGTCTAGATAAGTATTGACGGTACCTGAAACCTTCATTTGGTCGAGACGGATCTCATCGAGGTCTTTTTTGTAATAGAGAAAGAGACCGCCGATGGCAATGACAGAGAGTAGAAAGAGGACGGCTGCAGATTTTAAGAAGAAGAAGAGTCCTTTTTTGGAGAAAATAAAACGAAAGACACGCTTTGGATGAAGCCTGGCAAAGAAACGCTTAACTGGATCTTTTGGTAGTTTAGACAACTCTTCGGCTTCCCTTTTGGCCTTGGCCTCTTTTTTAGCACGAGAGCGATGAATAAGCGATGTGTATAGATTCATTTTTTGATCTTTTTTATGAAAAATTGAGCGCTTTGGAGCTTTTGATTCGGATCTCTCAGACACGATAGAAGTTTTCTCAGACTTCTCAATCTTGGACACGCTAACGCTTGCGGTTTTTTGAGAAGCGCTACTTCTTGCGCGATCAGGAATACGGCTAGCAACACGAGACTCATCGCGTCGCAATGAACGTCCAACTAAGGGATCGCTTGCAGATCTTGTTGTTTTTCCTTGTTTTTCCATAGCGGTTTTTTCTTTATCCTTACCAGTATTAACCACCCTGTCCTCCGTTTTATTGACAATTTTATATAATTATACACTTGTGCTTTAGTTAGAGCAACTGAAATATTTTTATAATTTTCTGTAAAGAATAGAGTAAAAAGAGCAGGAGAAGATGGACTTTAAGTTTGATTTACTTTATAATGGTAGTGTTTATCTTTTTATGAGTTATAAAAAGAGTTGGAATGTGGAATGAAAGTGATAAAGAAGTTTACAAAAAGACCTATTGGCAAGAATATGATGCCAATCATTTTCTTGTTGGGATGTCTTATAACTTTCACAATTTCCCTGTTAGCTTATTCAAGTACATATGCGGTGGTGACATATGGCCCAACTAATACTCCACCGTCATTGATTTCCACTGAGGGATATTATGCGAGCATTATGCTTCCAAAATCAGTAAATTACACACTTAATGGATCCGATATGGGACAACTAGTGAGAACTGATGCAAATATTTCTATTTCGACGAATTCAGTGACTGGTTATAAAATGTACGTTTCAATCGAGAATGCGGGACTTAGAACTAATGCTCCTGTGCGTGAAATTCCCTATGATAACCAGACTAACGCACCAGTTCAAAAATCAGATTTAAATACTAATACTTGGGGTATTTTTCTAAAAAAGAACGGTTTGGATTATGTGATTCCACTATGCAACTTTAATACTCTTTCAAATGGCTGTTTAGTATCCGAGAGTAACGGGCCGATAACCAACAACAAAGTTGCGGTTGATTATGGAGTAAAGGTTGATAGTAATACGCCACCTGGAACATATCGGGCATATTTGGTCTATTCTGCGGTGGTAAACTCAAGTGTTACAGGCGAATTTCCAATAAAAGAAGTACAAAATGCAAAAGTACCGTTACTAGCAAACGGAGATACAGTGACTAATAGTGCAGGAAGGAAACTTAAACATAAGTTTCGAATTCAGGTTCCCCTAATCGAAAATGATCAGGATACTTATCATCGAGTGAATTACATAAAAAGATATAAGGTTACCATAGGTGGGGTGGACTGTGAACCTCAAATGGACGATGCTGAATCAAGTAGAGATGGTTTTACTTTTAATTGTATTGCTGATTTTAGCACCGCTAGTCCGAGGTTTCAGCCTGGGCAAAAGGCGGAGATGGTGGTGGAAACTAAACCTTATGGCTATATCTATTCGAAACAAAATGCCGTAGAGTTCGTTGCGACTGAATCAACATTCCACTACACTGGTACACCACAAGAGATGGTTGCGCCAATTCAAGGAAAATATTTTATCGAAGCGATGGGGGCAAACGGAGGCGACCGCACAGCAGCACAAGCGGCTAGATATTGGTATGGATCACCTGAGAATTTCCTTTCAGGAAAAGGCGGGTATTCAGCCGGATATAAGGATTTTACTGAAGGCGAAAAGACAATGGTTTTTGTCGGGGGTAAAGGACAGGCCGGCAACGACAGAACCACGGTCGGGTACAACGCAAAGGGTGGTTTTAATGGTGGAGGCAACGGATCAACGGGACTTTTAGTAAAGGGGACGGCTCTGAACGACTGGGGAGCTGGTGGAGGCGGTGGAGGTAGTGATATTCGGCCAGATGTCCAAGATTATGGACAGCATAAAAATATGAGATACTCTCCAGGTTTTAATCCTTCGGACGCCCTTCTTAACGCTGGTCCGTGGGCTAATATTGAACATGGAACTTATCAGGCTGTAATTAAAACAACTAATCTACCAGATGCGGATTTTGAGGGTTTACTAGCTTATTATGACTATGGCTACCATTATTTATCCGATGTATATTATCAGAAATTTGGCGACTACATCTTAGTGTATTTTAATTACCCTGTTGGTTCACCACCAGCTACCCATCTTCCTGGGGTAAACCCAGGACCGGGGGTGGAAATTCGATTAAGAGTTAAAACAACAAATCAAGTAGCGGATATTACTAGTATAAAATTCTATCGTTTAGAACAAAGAATAATGGTAGCTGGGGGTGGAGCAGGTGGTTCGCTCTGCTTTAGAGGTGGGCACGGCGGTGGCATTATGGGTGGACAAAGTAAGTATCTTGGATCAACATCAGACCCGAATTATAGTAGTCTTTTCTCTGGGACTGGCGGTACACAAACAACTGGGGGAGGATCAGGATTCGGAGCGTCTGCCCCAATTCCAGCAAATGTTTACCCAAAAATAGCCAATGCGGTTTTAGGTCGACCGGGTGCCGGTGGTGGATGGGCAGGTGGATTTACCGGACAAGGAGCTTATGACGAACATCAGACTTGTGCTGGCGCGGGTGGTGGCTCAGGATATATTGGCGGAGTCCAGAATGGAACGACCTATGGATATGGCGAAACTGGTTTTTCAATCACACCTTGGACAAGTCTCGAACCGGCGGATAAGAACGGTATCGTAAAGATGAGAGTGACTGACTATCCAGGCGGTGTCGAATAAGAGTCATTACTTTAAAAAATAAATATCTCATATATGAGATATTTATTTTTTAATGATAAGCTACTTATATAATAAAACTTAAGTGATATAGTGTTAACTTATCCAAAATGATATAATACTTGTATGATTGAAATTATTTTAATATTAGTGGTAGTAATATTTCTGCAGACTTCGTTTTTAGCAGTACGTTCTTTTAAGAAGAGCTTTAACTATTACGGTCAAAACCGCAAAATCTATGTCGATTCATCAACCTTGATGGATGGAAGAATCCTGAAAGTAGCAAAAACGGGTTTTATTGGAGGAGTCCTGATTATTCCACGTAGTGTTCTACAAGAGATGCAGCTTTTAGCCGACGGCAAAGATTCTGAAAAACGTAACCGTGCGAGAGCAGGTCTCGATACCGTAAAAGAACTTGAACGTGTGGTCGAGGTTGACGTAGTAATTCTATCCGACCCACTAGATCGCACGCCAGTCGATGACCGACTGATCCAATTAGCAAAAGAGAATCATGGTTCCATCATGACTAATGACTACAACCTTGGAAAAGTTGCAGCCACACTTAATATTGAAGTACTAAACATTAATGATCTTGCCATGGAGCTAAGAGCAGATTATCTTCCAGGTGAAAAATTGAACATCAAGATTGTAGCGATCGGAAGCAATCCTAAACAAGGTGTAGGATATCTACCTGACGGTATGATGGTGGTTGTAGATGATGCGTCTGTGAAGGTTGGAAAAACGGTTGAGATTGAATTTGTTCGTTTCCTGCAAACCAGTTCAGGACGCATGATGTTTGCAAAAATTGTGGAACCGATTACTTTGGGTGACAGCTTCAAGAAAAGCCGAGGACGAAAAAGATAGGACTTAATTACACTAAAAACTCGCGGAGAGCTCGCGAGTTTTTTATTTAAGATAAGCTATTTTTCTTTTGGGAGAATTTAGTTATCGATGCCGAGAGCAGGATGATCAATGCCGTGCTCAAGAGCGTAGGCCTGGTACATCTCTAGCTGACTCTGGTACTTCTCAATAAGATCATCACGATGAAACTCGACCGCCACATCAAGAGCTAGATGCAATCTGGAAGCATGATTCATGGTGAGCATGGCAAATGGAGTGACCGTGCTTCCCTGTTCTTCAAAACCATGACCTTTAATACGTTTTTTGTCGGTATAGTTACTGAGAATATCAGTAAAGGTGTTTGGATAGCCATGGAAACTAGTGGAGATAGGAACTGATTGGCCAAAAAGCTTATCAAAATCAGCTTGCGAGAGCGGATTTTGAGTTGTACCAATAGCACCATATGTGAGGGCTGAGATATTGATCAGTCCAAAGTGCTTCTCTGGCAAATCTTGACGGAGAAGTTTGATCGACTCTACGGCTTCACGAGTGGCAATATCACCAGCAGCAACGAAAAGATAGTCAAAGCTACCATCTTCCTTCTTGTTTGAAATAAACTCAAATAGGCTGCAGCCAGTCTCAAAGTTCTGTTTTGCTTCTTGTTCAGTCTGCCAGATTGGTTCATCTGTCTTATTGAAAGTCACAAGATTAACCTGGTTTTTGGACTGCATAAGAAAATCAAAACACGGAGCAACAGCAGAGGCGTCAACTGGGAAGAAACAGTTTACGTGGCGGCCTGGACGATCAAGTAAGGACGAAATCAGTATTGGCGACTGATGAGAAAAACCGTTATGATCTTGACGCCAACAGGTGCTGGTGCTTAAAAGATTGACCGAAGGATATTGAGGACGCCAAGAAACTTCTTCAGATTGTTCTAGGAATTTTAAATGCTGAATAATCTGCGCTAAGATGATGGTAAAGAAAGCCTCATAACTGGTCATCATGGCAGGTTCGTTTGACAAGAGATGTCCGATCATCACTGAGAAGAGGACATTTTCGGAAAGTAATTCAACAATGCGACCATCTGGGGACTCTGGGAGATCCCACTTCTTCTTGGGAAGTGAAACACCCCAAGCCCTAGTGGTGGCTTGATAGATTTCATCAAGTTTATTGCTAGTGGTCTCGTCAGGGCTAAAAAGATAGAAACTAGGGTTCTGCTCGGCTTGCTCTTTTAATTTATGTCCAAAAACTTTGGCAATGGATTTCTTAGTGGAGCCTGGCTCAAAATTATTCATTGATAAAACCTTTCTCACGAGTAAATAGTTGATCAAATTGATATGAACGAAGCCACGATTCTAAGGCGTGAAGTTCGTTTTCATCACTTTTGGCTTTAGGAAGTGGCACTTGGTGCGCCTTAAAGTTACCGCGCACCTTCAGATCTTCAGCAATAAGTGGACCAGTAAGTCCCTTTTCAGTTTCAAGAATAATAAAGACAGGCTGCTCACTGCTTCTGGCCTGACGTAGTGTAGACTCAAGGTCAAGAATAAGGTTTCTAGTAATTAAGTCCGTATCCTGGCTGGTCAGTTCAAAGGCGGTGCGGGCAGAATCTGGAACTGTTTCATCATACTCATCGCGAATAAGATTTGTGATTTTACGTTCGACTTCTTCAAAAGTAGACACAGAAGAATCCTCATCGGCATCGTCAAAAGAATCGACGAGATCAAGCTCTTCGGTATCGACTGGATTCAAACGTTCTTCGATGCGGATAGGTTGGAAACCAAAACCACGAATTAATTCGTTTAACTGATGTGCGGAACGACGGCTAGCGACGGTGGGGCCAGAGATTTTATATCCATTAAGGTGCAGGACTGGAATAATCTTGCCGTTATTTGGAGAAGAGAGTAAATCATTTAGATTTAAGCTGGCAAGAGTGGTGGCAGTCTCAAATTCGCCATCACCAATTAGGACAACAGCGGTGCGTTCAGGGTGTCCAAGGCAGTAACCATAAGCAGTAGCGAGAGAATAGCCCAACTCACCCCCCTCACAGATGACGCCTGGAGCGGAGGGGCTGGCATGGGATGGAAAGCCGCCAATGCGAGAAAATAGTTCTGAGATTTTGGCGAGACCGGCATAGTCGCGAGAAAGGGTGGGGTCGACTGCGGCTAAATCGCCATCATAAAAAAGGTTGGCTTGAAGAGCTGGAAAACCATGGCCGGGACCGAGGACGAAAATAGTTTGCTCTTTTTGGTCGGCAAAAACATTGCGCATACACGAATAGACTAGATTGATACCTGGACAGGTACCCCAGTGTCCAAGAAGGCGGGGTTTTACATCGTCAAAAGCTAATGGTCGCTCAAGAAGAAAGTTGTCTTTAAGAAAAATTTGGGTAACGGTGAGGTAGTTGCAGGCACGAATGCGTTCCATAGTGCGTTGCAATTTTACCTCGTCATGTTGATAATTCATATGCTTATTATAACATGAAGGACTTTCGTCAGATGATAATCCGTCGTGGAATAAGTAATCCAAGACTACTGATGCTTAACGCGGACCATAGCGGCGCGAAGGACCTGATCTTCATAAAGATAGCCTGGAATCAACTCTTCGGCAATCACTTCTTTGCCAGACTCATCATCTTCCATAGAAATGGCATTGTGAAATTCAGGATTAAAAGTGGTGCCGGCACTAGCGTCGATGACGGAGAGGTTGAGAGATTTGAGGGTTTTATCAAGGGTTTTTTGAACGGGAGCTAATAAATCTGGGTGAGCCTTAATGGCGCGAGACATGTCGTCAATGAGAGGCAAAAATTTACTAACTGTGGCGTGCTTGGCAAGATTTTTTGCTTGCTCCCTTTGGAGTTCGACTTGCTTACGAAAGTTCTCAAAGTCAGCACGAGTACGCTGAAGATCGCCGATAAGTTCGGCGTTTTGCTGTGCCAGTTTTTCAGGTTCTGGGTTTGAAGAGAGAGAGTCAGGGGCCTGGCTGAAATGTGGACTTGAATGCGCACCGGAGTGCGGTTTGGTTTGTAATTCAGGTTGTGGCGCAGAATGAGGCGTAGTTTGTGATGCTTTGTGCGGTTCAGCTTGTGGTTCAGCTTGTGGTTTAGTCATAATTTCCTTTCTTTAGTATATACTTTCTAAATATTGGCCAGCGTGACGGACGAGACTCATAACCTGAGCGTAGTTTTGGCGAGTGGGGCCGAGGATACCAATGTAGCTAGAGTCGGAATAAGGGGAGCGGAATTTGCTAATAATGAGAGAGACGTCAGAATTTTTACCGATGGGGTTTTCGCGGCCAATAAAGATGTTGAGGGGTTGGCCTGGCCTGGCCTCTCTTAACCATGGCTCGAGATTGTCTAAGAGCTTAGAGACGTTTTGAATACGCTGATAATCTGTAAATTCAGGCTGGGAAAAAAGTTTGGAGATGCCGGAAAGATAGAGCTGATTGCCGATAGTGGCGAGACCGAGGTTACCGGTCAACTCAACTAACATATCAACAGCAGTACGAATGGCATATTCAGACTGGGCTTGGGAATTAATGCGAACCTCAAGGGCATGGAGGCCGCGGTTTCTATCTTGCAAACCGGTTGAAAGAGCACGACTGGGGCTAACTCTGTGGTAGGAAGAGTTAAGATAAAGACTGACAGAATCGTCACGATATTCAGAAGATGATTCTTCCCCGCCATAATCTTCTAAAGAAGCGTCATTAAGGTTTGCGTAAGGTTCGGAGGAGTCGACGGAGCTGAGATTCTCGCGTTCAACGAGGTTATTGACATAAAAACGATAGCCAGCGTCGGTGGGGATGCGACCAGCAGAAGTATGCGGAGAAACAATCAAACCAAGTTCCTCAAGTCGAGCCATTTCAGCACGGATAGTGGCACTAGAAACATCAAAAAGCTTGGCTAAAGTAACACTGCCGACAGGAGTGGCCATTTCAGCATATTCTTCGATAATGGCAAAAAGAATAGCCTTTTGACGTTCGGTAAGATGAATCTGTGACTGATCTTCCATAATTTCTGAAGTTTATTATAACGCTTTGGCACTCAAAATACAAGATTGCCAAAAATATAGTTATGGGATGATATGCGTTTTGAAAGTGGCAAGGTGGACTGTTTCGTGAACTTTAGAACTTAAGGTTTTCGAGTGAAATAACCTGGATTACCAGGGGTGTCAATACGAGCGAATGTCGAGGTATAGTTTGGCCATGTATAAGTAGTACCGTTTCCCCCAACCAGATTATCAGTACTCATAAATATATTAGATGGGTTTGGGGTAAGATTGGTTGTAACAAAATTAGGTGAAGCATAGATAGTCTTGACTTTCATGTAATTAAACATACCGTCTGCCCTCTGAAGACTATGAGTATCAAAACTAGAAAGATCGAGTATACCATTTGGATGCGAGACAAAAGTATAGTAGAACATGTGTTCCATATTTGTGACGTTCCGAGTATCAAATGAACTGACATTAAGATTTTGGAGATGAGCAAGTCCTTCAAACATACGCTCCATTGTAGTAACTTGACTAGTATTGAAGCTCGAAAGATCAAGATTGGTAATAGGAGGATTTGTGCTTGTCATGGAGAACATCTTTGACATATTCGTAACATTTCTGGTATCAAAGTTTCTTATATTGATAGATCGGAAAAAAGAACCAGAAAACATACCTTGCATATTGGTAACCTTACTGGTATTAAAATTTGAGAAATCAATTGGTTCAATATTTTCCGTTATACCCCCAGCATAGCTGGCAAACATATAACTCATATCTTCAACATTACTAGTGTCAAAACCTGCAAGATTAATCTTCTTTATAATCCATTTACCACCGTGGAACATATAACTCATGTTTTTAACGCGACTAGTATTGATACCGGCTGTGTCAATAAGACTCATATTAGAATAATTGTTACCAATATCATTGAACATATGACTGGAATCTTCATTAGCGTAAGTAGTATCTGCGTCGCTATACCAGAGGATAGACTGACTAGCAGCGTCGTACCAGACATAGGCAGGAACATCGGAATCCGTGGTAGAGACAACCTTAGTATTAGCACCAGCAGGAGGGGCAGAAGTGGAATGCTTAAAAGATTTAACGACGCCAGGAGCACCAAGACTAATTAGAGCTTTATTAAATTCCGGTCCTGATATAAAGGTTGTTGAGGTAGGAACATGATTAGTTATTGAAGAAAATAAGATTTGTTTTGTATACGCCCCAGACAAGAGGTCTGGACCAGATTTCACGCCAAATTCAATGTTGTAATTAACGTTGGCAGGATTATTTTCGGTATATAAAATATCTGCACTACTGAGTTTGGCTATTGGCTTGAAATTTCCAGAGGGAGTGGTTTTTGAAGCACGATATCCCCATTTTTTGGGAGCAAAACCTGTTTCACTAATACTAGAGTCAATACTGGTGATTTTTTGAGCGACCGAAGAATCGATCGGATTTAGACTAGTATCTTCGTCGACACTAGAAATATAAGTGGTAGCTCCTGTTATATTGTTTGTACTAACATTGAGGGCGACTGTAGACGACTTAAATGCTGAGGATTGAATCTCCGTACCGTTAAAGTTGAAATTGACAACAGGGCTGGAAACGGAGGTAGATAAAGAGGCGGGGTTACCAGGCGTACCAGGAGCGCCTGGAGCTGCAAAAGTCGAAGTCTGGGATTGATAGATAGTGAATAGGCTAAGAAAGACAAACACGAGACTGAACACAAAAAAGGGAATAAAATAAAAGTTTTTACTAGAACGAAGACGGAGAAAGGTGTTTACATGGCTGTTACTTATGAGATTCATATTCTCCTTTTAAATAACCTTAATTTTTGTTTGTATTATAGATTATAACATAAGCAAAATAGCATAAGCAAGTTATTCATGATTCATTCTTGAGAACACAAGATATAAATAAAAATGAAGAGAATTTAAGGCTTTTGGGTGAAATAACCAGGGTTGCCGGGAGCGTCAATATGAGCGTATTGGCTACTATTATTTGGATAAACATAATGCGTACCGTTGCCACCAACAAGATTGACATTAGTCATAAACATCTCAATATTGACAGGAGAGAGGTGAGACACAGTGAATTTATCAGAGGCATAAATGGTTTTCGCTTTAGTGTAATTAAACATACCAGCAGCAGAAACTAAACTTCTTGTGTCAAAATTTGAAATGTCGAGGATGGAATTTTCTGGAGACATAAATGTCCAGTAAAACATTTTATTCATATTTGTCACTTTTCTAGTATCAAAGGATTGAATTTTGAGATCTGTGAGATTTGCCATACCCTCAAACATACTCTCCATATTAGTAACGTTACTAGTATTAAAATTTGAAAGATCAAGAGTTGAAATTGGAG
>ERZ772921.601-NODE-601-length-22067-cov-14.870389_pt1 | contig 22067 bp, 22 predicted proteins | sample MGYA00512117_ERZ772921 | MGnify/ENA primary metagenome ERZ772921 (study PRJEB29015, sample SAMEA2737944) | human oral metagenome | biome: human oral; feature: human-associated habitat; material: dental | place: China | collected 2150 ...
ATAACTTACTGATGTTAATAATATTTCTTGTAGATTTTCTTCATAATCTTCTATTTTATTTTCTATTAGAGATTCCATTAAAAATGATAATTTACTTCCTCTTGCTATATATGTTTCTATAAAGGTTTTTCTAAATAAACTTTTTACTTCTTTATTTGGTAACCTTAAAATATAGTTATCTTGATTTATTTTTTCCTCTACTGTTAAATATCCACTGAATAATAATAACTCCCATATTTCATCATCACTTAATATTTTTGATAAATCTGATGTTCCTGATATATTCTGTCTTAATCCTTCTCCATTAAATAATCTTTCTAAGGCTGTTATTATATTTTTATTTTTCATTTTTAACACATTATTTATTAAATCATTTCCTGATGTATCTACCCAATAAGCTCTTAATTTTTTATCTTGTAAGAAATTTAATATACTCCAAGGATTATATACCTCACTATCTCCAAACTTATATCCATCATACCAATCTTTTACTTTTGATATTTCTGCTTCTATTCCATAGTCTTTTAAACTTTTTTCTACTTCTTCTTCTGTTAATCCATAACTATTTGTATAATCATCACTTAATATTGTATAGGTTCTTAAATTATTCAAATCTGAGAATATTCCAGCCTTAATAACTCTTATTATTCCAGTTAAAATCCCCATTTGTAAATAGTTATTATCTTTTAGAACTAAACTATAAAAAGTTTTAAAGAAATTTTTGGCTTTTTCATAATATCCATTTATATAGGCTGATACTAATGGGCTATCATACTCATCTACTAGCACTACTATTTTTTTATTATATTTTTCATATAAGATCTTTGTTAGGAATTTTAATGTAGTTGTTAAATCATCTATACCTGCTTCTTTATAAATAATATTTTTTAAATTTTCAAAATTAATTCCACTTAATTCATTTAATAAATATTCATATTCAGAAAGAAAATCAGAAAGAGTAATAATTATTTTTCTTTCCATTTCTTCCCAAGTTGTTGCTTTTAAATCTTTTAATGATAAAAATACTACTGGATACTGTCCTTGTTCTTTAAAAGAATCTGTCTTTTCTATATATAAATCTCTAAATAATTTTCTATTTTCATCAGCTTTTTTTATATCAAAGAAATATTTTAACATAGACATATTTAATGTTTTTCCAAATCTTCTTGGACGGGTAAATAGTTTTACTTGTGCTCCATCTTTAATTATTTCATCTATAAATTTTGTCTTATCAAAATAATAAAAATCTTCCTCTATTAAATGTTTAAAATCACTTACCCCTATTCCTATTCTTTTCATCCCAACCCTCCTTCAAAAATTTATTTTCTATTACTATTATAACATTATTTATATTTTATTAACAAAAAAAGCTGATTGAAAATATTTTTTAATTTTCAATCAGCTGGAGAGGGGTAAATTAAATTTATTATAATTAAAGTATATAATGGTTTTTCTAAAATCTCTGTAACATTTGTTACCAAAAATATTAAATTTTTTTAAGCATCCTTTTGTAACATTTGTTTTACTTTCATAAGTCTTGTTATAGTTGCTCTTTCATTTTCATCTAGTTTCATTCTAATATCTTTTACTGTTTCTTCAAGATTAGGAATTGTACTATACTCAAGAGCATTAACTCTTCTTCTTGTCTTTTCAATTTCATCTGCCATAAGCTGACAAGATTTTTCTATTTCTGCAAGAGATAGAAGATTATCCAAGACTTTTTGTAATTTTATAACAGTGTCATCTAATTCTGCTGAAGTTTGAACAAAACCATAAGGAAAAATACTTCCTTCCATTTCCTCTTTAACAAACTTCATTTCAGGAACATTGACACTCATTATATTTTTTAATTTCATTTCCACTGATATTTTCTCTTTTGGAAATGATATAGCACTTTCCAAAAATAATGGACTCATAGTAGCACTAGCAAGAAGAAAAGATTTAAAAGAGTCTGAAAGCTCTTTTTCTACTTCCACACGAAGTTTTTTATTTTCTTTAATAAGATTTATAAATTGTCTCATCAATTCATCTTGCTTATCCTTTAAAAGTTTATGCCCTCTTCTCGCTGTTACAAGTCTTTTTTTTAATTCAGAAAGAGCCATTCTAGTAGGATTTACTTTTAGCTTAGCCATAACATCCCTCCTAGTCTTTATCTGCTAAATATTTATCTATGTATTCAGTTCTTATTCTCTTTAATTCTGTACGAGGAATAACTTTTAAAAGTTTCCAACCTAAATCCAACGTTTCTACTATACTTCTATTTGTTTCATATCCTTGATTTACATACTCTTTATCAAAATTTTCTGCAAATTTAGCAAAGGCTTTATCTGCATCAGATAAAGCAGAATCTCCAAGAATTACTGCAAGCTCTCTCGCTTCTCTTCCTGAAGCATAACCTGCATAAATTTGGTTCATTGTATCAGCATGGTCTTCTCTTGTTTTTCCTTTACCTATTCCTTTATCTTTCAATCTTGATAGTGAAGGAATTACAAATATAGGTGGTTGAATACCACTTTTATATAGTTCTCTTGAAAGAATTATTTGCCCTTCTGTGATATATCCTGTAAGGTCAGGAATTGGGTGAGTTATATCATCTTCTGGCATAGTTAAAATTGGAATTTGAGTAATTGAACCAGGTTTTCCTTTAATTTTTCCTGCTCTTTCATAAATTTGTGAAAGGTCAGTATATAGATATCCTGGATATCCTCTTCTTCCTGGAACTTCTTTTCTGGCTGCTGAAACTTCACGAAGAGCCTCTGCATAGTTAGTTAAATCAGTTAAGATAACTAAAACATGCATCCCTTTTTCAAAAGCAAGATATTCTGCACAAGTAAGTGCCATTCTTGGAGTTGAAATTCTTTCAATAGCAGGGTCATTAGCAAGATTTATAAATAAAACTGCTCTATCAATAGCTCCTGTTTTTGTAAAATCATCTATAAAAAATTGTGCTTCTTCAAAAGTAATTCCCATTGCTCCAAATACAACAGCAAACTTTGCATCATCACCAAGTACCTTAGCTTGTCTTGCTATTTGTGCTGCAACATTATTATGAGGAAGTCCTGAACCAGAGAATATTGGTAATTTTTGTCCTCTAACTAAGGTATTAAGTCCATCAATAGTTGAGATTCCTGTTTGAATAAATTCTGATGGATAATCTCTTGAAACAGGGTTTATTGGTGAACCATTTATATCCACTCTTTTTTCAGGAATAATTTTTGGGCCTTTATCAATAGGATTTCCTAATCCATCAAAAATACGACCTATCATATCTTCAGAAACTCCTAATTCAAGCGGTTTACCTAAGAATCTAACAGTTGTATCTTTAAGATTTATTCCTGCGGAACCTTCAAAAAGTTGTATCATTGCTCTATCTCCATCTATTTCAAGAACACGTCCACGCCTTTTTTCTCCTGTTTGAGTTTGAATTTCTACAAGTTCTTCATATTTAATTCCTTCTACCCCTTCAACTATCATCAAAGGTCCTACTACTTCTTGTACTGATTTATATTCTTTAAGCATTAGGTGTACCTCCTTCTGCTATTAATTTTGATACTGCCTCTCTTACTTCTTCTTCTATCTTATCAAAACTATCTAGCTCTTTTTCACTTATATTCTTTGCTCTTGTTATTTTTTCACGAGCTGGAAGATTTAAAATTTCATCTAAATAAACTCCTTCTTTTAAACCTCTTTGAGCTTCATTATAGAATGATAAAATTAACTTTAACATTTTAAATTGTTTTGGTAAAGAACAATAAGTATCTACTTCATGGAAGGCATTTTGTTGTAAAAAGTCTTCACGAAGAGATTTTGTTATTTCTAATTTTAATTGGTCAAACTCAGAAAGTGAATCTCTACCAACAAGTCTTACAATTTCTTGTAATTTAGCTTCTTCTTGTAAAAGTGCCATAGCTTCTATTCTAAACTTTGGAAAATCTCTATCAACTTCTTCTTCCTTATATTTATCCATCTTTGCTTGGTAAAGTGAATAAGAATTTAACCAGTTTATAGCTGGGAAGTGCCTTCTGTAAGATAAAGCATAATCAAGTCCCCAGAATACTTTTGCTATTCTCAATGTTGATTGAGAAACTGGCTCTGAAATATCTCCTCCTGGTGGAGATACTGCTCCAATTACAGTTAACGCTCCTTCTTCTCCATTACCTAGACATTCAACAAGCCCTGCTCTTTCATAAAATTCTGCTATTCTACTTGCTAAATATGCTGGATATCCTTCATCTCCTGGCATTTCTTCCAAACGTCCTGACATTTCACGAAGTGCTTCTGCCCAACGACTTGTTGAATCTGCCATAAGTGCCACTGAATATCCCATATCCCTAAAATATTCTGCAATAGTTATACCAGTATAAATTGATGCCTCACGAGCAGCAACTGGCATATTTGATGTATTAGCTATAAGAACTGTTCTTTTCATTAAGGATTGCCCTGTCTTAGGGTCAATAATTTCTGGAAATTCCATAAGTACATCTGTCATTTCATTTCCACGTTCTCCACAACCAACATAAACAACTACTTCTGCATCTGCCCATTTAGCAAGTTGGTGTTGTATTACAGTTTTACCAGAACCAAATGGTCCTGGAATTGCAGCAGTTCCTCCCTTAGTAACAGCAAAGAAAGTATCTATAATTCTTTGTCCTGTTATCAAAGGTTTTACAGGATTTAGTTTTCTTAAATATGGTCTACCTTTTCTGACAGGCCATTTTTGTATCATATTTAATTCTTTTACACCATTTTCTGTTTCTATTGAACAGATAGTTCTTTCTACTGTAAATTCCCCTTCTTTAATATCAATTATTTTCCCATAAACTCCATTAGGAACCATTATTTTATGTAATACAATTTCTGTTTCTTGTACAGTTCCTATAACTTTTCCAGGCTCTACTTCATCTCCAACTTGTACAGTTGGCGTAAATCGCCATTTCTTTTCTCTATCAAGTGCTGGTACACTAACACCTTTTAACAAGAAATCTCCAACTGCTTCTTGAATTTTCAAAAGAGGTCTTTGTATACCATCAAACATCTGTTCTAACATACCAGGTCCAAGCTCAATGGAAAGTGGACTTCCAGTTGTAACAACAACATCTCCTGGTCCTATCCCTGTTGTTTCTTCATATACTTGTATAGAGGCTTTATCTCCTCTCATTTCTATGATTTCACCAATGAGCTTATTATCTGAAACTTCTACAACATCATATACATTAGCTTCTTCCATTCCCTCAGCTACAACTAAGGGACCTGAAACCTTAATAATTCTACCTTCTTTCAATGTTAAGCCCTCACTTTCTATAATATATTTGAACCAATAGCCTTTTCTACATTTTTATCTATATTTGCTAAACCTATATTTAAACTTCCTTTATTGCTTGGTATCAATATAATAGCAGGTATAACCTCACTGTTATATCTCTTTATAGTTTCTGGAATATCTTTTGCAAGTTGCTCTGTAACAAAGATAATTCCATAATTTTCTTTTGCTATTCTATCAATAGTTTTTCTTGCTTCCTGTGCATCTAATGTTACAAAGACATCTACACCTAGAATCTTAAAAGCTAAGACAGAATCCTTATCTCCTATTACAGCTATCTTATACATAAGTTTCACGCAACCTTTCTTTTATGAAATCTGGTGAAAGTCCATTAGCTCTACCAACCAAAGCTATCCTTAGATTTTTAATCTCAATTTCTTTTGCATGCACATAGGCAAAAATAATCTCTGGTCCATAAGGCATTCTCTTTACTCTTTCTTTTAAAAGATTAGTTAAATAATTCTCCATATGTTTTTCAAATAACAACAATCTTCCAGTTTCATTGTAACCTTTTAAACCTAAAAATAAGCTCTTTCCTATTTTAGTATTCTTATAAGTATTAACTAAATCTTGTATTTCCTTATAGAAATAAGTAGAAATATCATCTATATCTATATATCCACCTTTAATTAATGCTTCCTTCAAAACAGATATATCTTGCTCTTGTCTTTTACAACGAATAAAGGTTCTAATATTTACAAAATCTATCATAGCTCTAAAATATTCTTCCACTAAATCAAGTTCAAGTTTTTTGGAAATTTCTAAAACTTTTTCAAAATATCTTTTATCTATGAAAAATTCTATTTTTTCTGGATCTTTTGTTTCTTCAAAAGTCTTATATGCTTGAATTACAGTATCTTCATACCAAGTACCTTTTTCACCTTTCTCTGTTTCAAACTGTTTCCTTAGATTATCTAAGTCCTCATAATGAACTTTTGAATAAATATGTTCAAAATCTTCTTGTAAAATTTTTTCTTTAACTGCAACCTTTATATTATGAAAGGCAAATCTATAAGTTAAAACATCTACAAGCTCTTTTACTGGACAAAAAGATAAAACTTCACTATAAGTTTTGTTTAAAGAACTAGAAAGAGCCATTTCAAAATTTTCTGCCCTATCTATTTTTGCTAAATCTTCTGAATAAACAGTTTCATTTAAGTGTCTTATTGAATCTTGTAAATCATCTGCTTCATATAATCTTTCAAATTGAATTTTTGTTAAGAGTTTCTTTTCAAGATTTCTTATTCTAACACTTGGCTGAATAAATAGTTCTCTATCCATAAAAGCCTCCTATCCAAAAATTTTCTTTAAAATTTCTTTTTCTAAATCTTCCTTGTTAAACTCTAAAAGATTTGAGAATTCGTTATTAAATACCACTTTTCCATCTTTTATACTACAACCTGACTCAACAACATCCTCTGAAATCTTATAACCAAATATTTCATCTCCAAATTCTTCTTTCATTTTTCTAGTTAGTATAATCTCAGCATTCTTTGAAATTTTTAGACTTTTTAAAACATTTTCAACAAATTCCAAATAACTATTTTTATCAATATTTTTAAGTCTTTCTAAGGCTTTTTCTAATACCCTATCAACTAGTTCTTCTTTAGCTTGAAGTATCATATCTCTTGATTTTAAATTTGCATTAGATAAAATTCTCTCTTTTAGAGATATTGCTTCCTCTTTTGATTTTTGTTCTATAATATCAACTTCTCTTTGAATTTTCTTATTTTCTTTTTCAGTAAATTCAAGGTTTTCAGCCTTTGTTTTTGCTAATATTCTGTTTGCTTCTTTTTGTGCCTGTTGCAAAATCTCTGCAACAAGATTATCTAAATTGGACATTCTATCACATCCTTTTTAAAATTTTACTTGATTTAGTAATAGGAAAGACATTGCAAATGCTAAAATTGCATAAGTTTCAACCATTACTGCAAGTATTATTCCTTTTGTTTGATGAGTTTCATTTTTAGCCAAAATATTGATTCCTGCTACTGCAACTTGCCCTTGATATAGAGCTGATCTCAATCCAACAAAACCAACTGGAAGTCCTGCCATTAACAAATACAAACCTTCTGCTATTGTCATTTCAGGTGAAAGTCTAAACATAATAAATAGTCCAATTACAAAACCATAAAGTCCTTGTGTTCCTGGTAAAAGTTGAAGTACCATAGCTTTACCAAACTTTTCAGGTTCATCAATAACTAAACCTGCTGCTGCTTGTCCTGCAATTCCAACTCCTCTTGCTGAACCAATACCAGATAATAAAACTGCAAGTGCTGCACCTAAAACTCCAAATACTACTCCACCATATTGTTGAAATATTGTCATTATATTTTCCATTTTACTGCCCCTTTCTACCTTATAATATATTTATTTATTTTTTAGCTATATTCTGAATTTTTTAAATGCCTTTCCTCCACCTTCATAGAATTTAGAGAAAAATTCTACATACATAAGTCTTGAAGTATGTACATAAGCAGATAAGAAACTTAAAAATATATTAAATGATTGTCCAAATGCAAATACAATTACTCCAAGTATAATTCCAAGTATTCCTCCACTTACTAGCATTTTTACAATAATATTTATAGCAACTGCTATAAAACCTCCAGCTAAGCCCAATGCCATAAGTCTTAAATAAGAAACAAAATCTCCTATATATGAAGTAATTCCATATAGTGAATAAATTCCTCCTCCTATTCTTCCTACTAAAGTTTCTGCATCTCTTGCTCCAAAGGCAACAATTCCTAACATTCCAACAAGAGTACAAACTAAAAGAATATTTTTAGTAAAATCACTAAATCCAAATTTTCCAGCAAGAATAAGCATAATTAAACTTGCTAAAGTCAAATACCATAAGAAAACATCATATATAGCATCCATAAAATGTCCATTTTTTATAAGAATATATGCTTTAATAGCTAAACCTATTACCAAATGAACTGCTCCGAATATCACTGATAATATTAAAATAGACATAAAATCTTTTGATGAATCTAAAACTTGTGTTGGTAATTTTATTAAATCACCAAAGGCACTACCATATAGTAATCCCCATATCATAGTTGAAAAACTTAATGCAAAGAAAAATTTTAAAAATTTTCTAGTTGTTTCACTAAAATTTCCTACCATCAATGCAATACCCGATGCCAAACACAATATTAAGCCATAGGCAAAATCTGCCACCATCATTCCAAAGAATACCCAATAAAATATTGATAATATTGGTGTGGGATCAATTTCATTATATCTAGGTAGTGCATACATTTGAGTGATAGAAGCAAATAAACCAGTTAGACCAGAATTTTTTAGTAAAATTGGTACTTCTGGATTATCCTTATCCACATCTGAAATTTCTAAATAGCTATTTCTACTTGAAATTCTTGTAATAAGTTTTTGAAATTCATATTCCATATCTGCTGGAATATATCCCTCTATAACATCCACAGTATCTGTTTTCTTGAAATTAGAAACTATATTTTCTCTCAATAATAAATTATCCAAATAATTATCTTGTACTTCTAATTTTGGAATGACTTTTAAAAGTCTTTCTGCTGTATTTTTTAACTTACTATCAGCTTTTTTTATTTCTTCTTCCCTTAGTTTTATTCTTTCAAATTCTTCTTCAAAAGTACCTTTAAAATTAAGTTCTGTAAAACTATGAGTTTTCAATTGATTTCTTAATTCTTTTTCTTCCAATTTAGAACCTAAAACCATTAAATTTATCATAGTTGAATCTTGTGAAATTTCTTCTACATATACCTTATCAAAATTCCTTACACTATCTTTCAGAGTTTCAAAACTTTTCTTTGGTACAGTACCTAAAAATACTTTTGCTGTTTTAAAAGCTTTTAAATTTTCAATAGGCTCTTTTATATTCCTCCAACTATCTATTTCTTTTTTTCTAATTTCAAGATTTATAATTTCCTCTTTATTAGTCTCAATTTCTTTGCTTATTCTATCCAAAATTTCATAATCTTTATTAAAATCGTATTTATTTGCCTGCTGTTCTATTTGTACAAAAAGTAAGTGTTCAGTGGAGCTGTTTGAAATTTCTTCCTTAGCTTCTTTAGGAAAAAGTTTTAATAAAAAATTTTTCATCCACTTAACTTTTTGACTTTTTTCTTTAAGTAGATTAATATTTTCAGGAAGTTCTACTTCTTTTAAATCTTCATTTTCTTCATTTGAGGTCTTGATGAAATGAACATAATCAAATTTTTGTAACTCTTTTAATAAAGCTTTTCTATCTTTTTCAAGAGCAAATAATTTAAACTTTTTCATTTTAACTATTGCCATTTGAATTCACTATCCTTTCTACTATCATATCAACCACAGATTTAAGTTTATACTCCCCTATGTCCTTAATAGAGGAAACTTTTCTTTCTGCACTTTCAAATATAGGCATAGCAATAGCTTCTCCCTCATTCTTATACTTCAATTTTAGTCCTTCTGCTTCTTTTTTAGCATTTTTTATAGCCTCATCGTAAGATTTTTTAACCTTTTCTTTTGCTTCCTCTTTTAAAATTAAAACATCTTTATTAGCTTTTTCTAATATCTCTTTTGCCTTTAATTCAGCATCTTTAACTTTTAGTATAGCATCAGTAGCCAAGTTTATCACCTCCATAATTTTTATATATAGTTTTTTGATTATGTAGAAATACTCTTTATAATTATATTATACTACTAATATAAAAAAATTAAACTAAAAATTTTATTTTTTATCTTATATAACTAAAAAAAGTATTATTTTTCAAATATAATACATAGAAAAAAATTAATATTTCATTAAGCTTGACATCATACATACACCAAAAGCTCCACTATTTAGAACTAAGTTAGAGTTTTCTTTATTTATTCCACCTATTGCAAATATTGGAATAGTTAATATGGATGATAATTCTTTAATAAAATTCAGTCCTCTAGGTTCCAAACCTTTCTTACAATCTGTTTTAAATATATGTCCTGCAACTACATAAGTTGCACCCAAACTTTCTATTTCTTTTGCTTCATCAAGACTATGAATAGAAACTCCTATTCTTTTATATTTCTTTATAAGTTTTTCTCTAATATTTTTATTTAAAGATTTAAAAATTTCATAACTTAAATGAATCCCCTCAATATTATACTTTTCATCTAAGTTTAAATCATAATTTTGATGTAAAATTAAATCTATCCCATATTTTTTACAAATAGGATAGATTTTTTTTACTAAGTTTAAATATTCATTTTTACCTAAATCTTTTTCTCTTAAAGTGAGAGTGACAATTTCAAAATTTTTTAAAATTATTTTTTTCTCATAAGCTGAAAAAATTTTTTCAATTTGCCTTTCAGGATTTTCATTTTCACATAATTTTCTATTAGTAATGATATTTAATTTTATCTTATTTTCCAACATAATTAATCCTTTAAATAGATATAGTCATTCATCACAGGTTGTAAGTCTTCACTTTTTATCTTTTCAAATATTTCAGATACTGTCCTTTTATCAGCTATTTCAAACTGCTCATCACCTTTTTTATTTGAACATTTACTATGTGCACCTATTCCTGTATCCACTCCTGCTGATATTTTAGTTGCAGCTATTTTTATTATATTATCCCTAAAATTAGGATTTTCCCTTGTAGATATTGTTATATTGGCAAAGGGTAAAAATAATCTATATGCACATATAATTTGAAATAACTCTCTCTCTGTGACAATTTCTTTTTCTATTTTTAAATTATTAATAACAGGTCTTAATCTTGGGCAAGAAATAGAAATTTCAGCATGAGGATATTTTTTTTGCAATAGATAGGCATGATAACCTGTTGAAAAAGCATCTTTTCTAAAATCATCTAAACCCAACAATGCTCCAAAAGCAACTCCTCTCATTCCTCCCATTAAAGCTCTTTCTTGTGAATTAAATCTATATGAAAAAACTTTCTTATGTCCTTCTAAATGTAGTTTTTTATACTTTTCATTGTTATATGTTTCTTGAAAAATTGTTACATAGTCCGCACCACAAGAATTTAGATACTCATAATCTTTTATATTAACTGGATATATTTCAATTCCCACATTATTAAAATATTTCCTAGCCAACTTACAGGCCTCCCCTATATATTTAACATTAGAATATCTTTCACTTTCTCCTGTAAGTATAAGAATTTCTTCCAAACCTGTTTTTGCTATCTCTTTTAATTCAACTTCTATTTGCTCAAAATCTAGTCTAGCTCTTTTTATCTTATTATGTGAATTAAAACCACAGTAAACACAATAATTATCACAATAATTTGAAATATAAAGTGGTGTAAACATGTAGACTGAATTTCCAAAATATCTTTCTCTGTGTTCTTTAGCCTTCTTTGCTATTTCTTCAAGATAATTTATAGCTTTTGGAGATAGAAGAGCTTGAAAATCTTTTATAGACAAATATTCTTTTTTTAAGGCTTCCTTTATATCTTCATCTGTAAAAGAATTATAGTCATAACTATTCATTTCACTTATTACTCTATCCATAATATCTGAGTTAATATTTTCTAAATCCATTAGTCCTCCCCATTTAAAAAGCCTGTAAGTGGCGATGAAGCAGAGGCACCATTTTCTAAAACTCTACCTAATTTAGCAAGATAGGCATCTCTACCTGCTTGTATTGCATACTTAAAAGCTCTTGCCATTCTTGGAATATCATTTGCTGTTGCTATTGCTGTATTAGCCATAATAGCTGTTACTCCCATTTCCATTGCTTCACAGGCTTGTGAAGGTTTTCCTATTCCTGCATCAACTATTATTGGTAAATCTATCTCATCTATTAAAATTTGTATAAATTCCTTTGTTATTAGTCCTCTATTAGAGCCTATTGGTGCTGCAAGTGGCATTATACAACTTGCTCCTGCATCTCTTAAAGCTCTTCCAACATTTAAATCAGGATACATATATGGCATTACAATAAAGCCTTCTTTTGCTAATATTTCAGTTGCTTTTATAGTTTCATAGTTGTCTGGTAAAAGATATTTGCTATCTTTTATAACTTCAATTTTTATAAAATCTCCTTGAGTACATTCTCTTGCAAGCCTTGCTATCTTCACTGCTTCTTCAGCATTTCTTGCACCGGAAGTATTAGGAAGTAAAGTTATATTCTTAGGAATATAATCTAAGATATTTTCTTGAACTCCACTGACAGCCCTTCTCATTGCAACAGTTACTATCTCTGCTCCTGCATAATTAATAGCACTGTTTATTAATTCATTTGAATATTTACCTGAACCAAGAATAAATCTTGAGTTAAATTCTTTATTTCCAAGTTTAAAACTATCTTTCATTTATTCTCCTTTTTCTCCCAATATTATTCTTAAAACCATATTGGCTTGGTGGGCAGCACAAAGCATAACTCTTGTTGACATAATACCTGAATATTCTTCATAATCAGAATAATTATCTCCTATCAAATAAAAATTTTCCTTAATTTTTCTGGTAATAATCTCATTTGCTGAACTTAATCCTGCCATTCCAGAGGCAGATACAACTATTTTATTTTTATTTGTTAGCAATTCTTCTATTGCCATAGCCTTTGTCTCTGCAACATCAAAAGCCTCTACAACAATTTCTATATCTCCAACTATTGAATATATATTTTCTCTATCTACCTTTATATCCAAAGTATCAATCTCTACAAAAGGATTTATTTCTTTTATAATAGTTTTCATTGCTTCAGTTTTCTTCAATCCTATATGAGATATTCTATATTGTTGTCTATTTAAGTTACTTGCTTCAACTATATCAAAATCTACTAATTTTAAAAAGCCTATTCCTGCTCTTGCAAGTAAAACAGCTACATTAGAGCCTAAGCCCCCCAAACCTAAAATACAAACTTTTGCTTTTTTCAATTTTTCAAATATACCTTTTACATTTCTTTTAAGTAAATCTTCTTCTTTTAAATCCATATCTTAGCCACCACCAACAAAACATACAATTTCTATCTTATCAGTATTTTTTATATTAATTTTTTTAAAGTCTGCTTTTTTTACTATATCCCCATTCAAATCAACAACGACTCTATCTGCTCTATATTTATTTTTTATTAAATAATCTAGCAAATTAACATCATTAATTTCTTCATATTTTCCATTAATCTCTGCCATTTCCACTCCTAATTATTTTAAAATATTTACATCTTCACCTGACATCACTTTTTTCATAGTTCTCATAGAACACATTTTCCCACACATAGTACAAGTATCTTCATTTTCAGGAGTAGACTCTTTTCTATATCTTCTAGCTTTTTCTTCATCTATTGCTTCTGAGAACATTCCTTCCCAATCTATGTCTGCTCTATATTTTGCCATTCTATTATCCCAATCTATTGCTTTTGGTACTTTTTTACTGATGTCAGCTGCATGGGCTGCAATACGAGAGGCTATTATTCCTTCTTTCATATCATCTAAATTTGGTAATCTTAAATGTTCTGCTGGTGTTACATAACAAAGAAAATCAACTCCAGCAGCTGCTGCTATTGCTCCACCAATAGCTGAAGTGATATGGTCATAACCAGGAGCAATATCTGTTACCAATGGTCCTAGCACATAGAAAGGGGCATTGTGGCAAAGTTTCTTTTCTAACTTCACATTTGCTTCTATTTCATCTATTGCCATATGTCCTGGTCCTTCAATTATTATCTGTACATTTCTTTTCCAAGCTCTTTTAGTTAATTCTCCTAATGTTATTAGCTCTTTTATTTGACAAGCATCTGTTGCATCATTTAAGCAACCTGGTCTTAATGCATCTCCCAAACTTATTGTCATATCATATTCTTCACAGATATCAAGAAGTTTATCAAAGTTTTCATAGAATGGATTTTCTGCTTTGTTAAGCTCCATCCAAGCATACATAAGAGAACCACCTCTTGAAACAATATTAGTTATTCTTTCATTTCTTTTAAAAAGCTCCACTGCTTCTCTATTTAATCCTGCATGAATAGTAACAAAATCTACTCCATCTTCTGCATGTTTTCTTACCACATCTAAAAATTCTTCTGCTTTTATATCCTTCAATTCCTTATCATAAAAACCTATTGCATCATATATAGGAACTGTACCAACCATAGCAGTAGACATAGCAATTAATTTTTTTCTAAATTCTTCTGTCTTACCAAAAGAGCTTAAATCCATTATTGCATCTGCCTTCATATCTATGGCAACCTTTACTTTTTCCAATTCCTTATCCACATCAGGACAATCTTTAGATATTCCTAGATTTACATTTATCTTGGTAGATAGACCTGTTCCAACTCCTTTTGCCACAAGAGAACTATGATTTTTATTAGCAGGAATAGCAATTTCTCCACTTGCTACCCTTTGCATTAAAATTTTTTCATCCATAGCTTCACTTTCAGCAACACTTTTCATTTCCTTAGTTAAAATTCCTTTTTTAGCAGCTTCCATTTGAGTCTTATACATATCACCATCTCCTTATTTAATTAAAATTTTTTAACATAAGCTCTACTGCTTTTTTACAATCTTTTTCTGATAATATCCCTGACACTGCACATATGCCCTGTAAACCTATATTTTTTAAACTACCCACATTATTAATATTTATTCCACCTATAGCAAAGACTGGTATTTTTACACTGGCAACTATCTTTTTTAACTCTTCCATCTTCAATTTTTTAGCATTATCTTTTGTATTTGTTCCAAAGATAGCTCCACTTCCTATATAGTCTACTCCTAAGAGTTCTGCTCTTTTAGCTTCTTCTATATTTCTTGCTGTTGCTCCAATTAAAAATTTATCTTTTAAAACCTCTCTTGCCTTTTCTATTGGCATATCAGATTGTCCTAAGTGAACACCATCTGCTTCAACAGCCTGTGCTATATCCAATCTATCATTTATAATGAATAGGACTTCGTAGTTTTTACAGATTTTTTTTACTTTTAAAGCTTTCTCATAGAAATCTTTTGTAGAAATATTTTTTTCTCTTAACTGAACTATCCCAACTCCACCTTTTATAGCTTCTTCTATACACCTATAAAAGTCTTTTCCATTACAAGCTTTTTCATCAGTAACTAAATAAATTTTACAGTTCTTTAAGTCCATATATTCCCCTTAATAAAGCTTTTCTATATCTATATTTTTATATATTTCTCCCATTTGATTTACTGTTCCACCTATTTCTCCAAAATCTATTGAATTTTTTATTGAACATAGAACAAAATTCTTAGCTCTCTTAACTGATTCCAACATAGAATAACCTTTAGCTAAATTAGAGGCAATAGCTGAAGATAAACTACAACCTGTCCCATGAGTATTGTTACTAGAAATTTTTTCTCCCTCTAAAATGTATATTTCATCTTTATTCATAAGGATATCCACTGCACTATTTGAAAGATGGCCTCCTTTTATCAATACCCATTTTTTAGTAAAATCTGCAATTATCTTTCCATAGCTTTGCATTTTTTCTATGTTGTCTGTATTTTCTATATTTTCATTCTTTAAAATCATTTTTACTATTTCCTTTGTTTCATCTAAATTAGGTGTTATTATATCTGCCATCTTAAATAGTTTATTTACTAAAAAATCTTTTGTTTCATCTTTTATTAAGGACTTTCCACTTGTAGCTATCATAACAGGGTCAAGAACTATATTCTGTGCCTTGTATTTTAATAATTCATCATATATTACTTCTGCATTTTCTTTACTATTTAGCATTCCAATCTTTATAGCTGAAACTTCCATAATATCAAATATAGCCTCTATTTGATTTTTTAACATTTCTATTGAGATATCTTCAACCATTCTCACTTTCTGTGTATTCTGGGCTGTTAGACTTGTAATAACTGTCATTCCATAAACTTCATTTGCAACAAAAGTTTTTAAGTCTGCTTGTATGCCTGCTCCTGCACTACAATCCGAACCTGCTATTGATAAGACATTCTTCATATTTTTCTCTTTTCCTCCAAGAATAAATAAAAAAAGGCATATACCCAATTTGTATATGCTTCGTAATTTAAAAACAAACTCTTTTACTTCCTACGTTGGCATTACCCAAATCAGGTCAAAAGGTCAAGGCTCATCATCCTTTTCTCAGTCAATTTATTGACTCCCTTGTAACTAGTTTTTATTATCCAATTTTATTCTCTCTATATTTGCTATAATAACATACATTTTATTTTTATACAATATTATTTATAGAATAATATTAATTTTTATAAATAAAAAACTAGAAATTGCTTTCTAGTTGAATTTTTTATTATGGCTGGGGTGGCTGGATTCGAACCAACGCATAACGGAGTCAAAGTCCGTTGCCTTACCGCTTGGCGACACCCCAAGAATGGTCGGAATAGCAAGATTTGAACTTGCGGCCCCCTGCTCCCAAGGCAGGTGCGCTACCGGGCTGCGCTATATTCCGTTCCAAATGACTTTATTAGTCTACCATATATAGCTAGTATTGTCAAATAATTTTTTAAGAATTTTTTCTAGTAAAAATTAAATTTTTCTCATCTGATAAATCTTTATTAAGACTATATCCATCTAATTTAATTTTTTTAATATCTTCTAAGTTAGCTATTTGATTTTTTATAAGATAATTTAAAAATTGACCTCTTGCTTTTTTACTATATGTACTTACAGATTTATAAGTACCATCTTTCTCTTCTTTAAAATCAACATTAATTATAAAAATCTTTTTACTATCTATCATTTTTGAAAATTCACCAGAAGCTAGATTTAATAATACTTCATCTTTACTAAGGATATTTGAGATATAATCATTGATATCTTTCTTCCAAAAATTATATAGACCTTTATCTATGATTGACATAGTCATATCTAATCTATATTTTTTCACTAAATCAAAAGCTAACAAAACTCCATATAGTGCAGATAAAATAAGAAGATTATTCTTCAAATATTCTAAAGATTTTTCTGAATAATCTTCTAAATTTAACTCTTTAAATGAAACACCATAATACATTGAAATAGCAGGAATAAATTTTAATTTATCATAATCTTGTATATCTTTATATGTTTTATTAAGTAATTCCCCTTTTAATTTCATTATATTTTCTATTTCAGATAATGATTTTTCTTTTAGGATACCTATTAAAATATTAGTCTTATCTTTAAATTTAGACTCAGTAAATTCTATTTTTTTATTTTCAAAAATATTTTCTTCTCTCATTTCCTTACTTGGAGAAAATATTATTTTCATCTATTGATCCCATTCCTTGATAAAACCATAATATATTTTTGGATTATTTCCAAAAACATCTAATATATTATCGTCTGTTATATAGAAATCTTCTGTCTCTAAATCTGTTCCATTGACATTAATTTTTCCATCTATAACATATAAAAAGACAACCGTACTATCTTTTTCAAGGTGTAGTCTACACTTAGATCTTATTTGTCTATAATACAAATCTCCTCTTATCCCTTTTAACATTAGGTTAAAATCTCTAAATTCTCCCCAAGAATAAGTTTCCCAATCTCCTCTAAATCTATCTATTTGATAGTCTTCCATTTCCACATCATAGTGATCTGTGTGTTGAAGTTTCATATCTCCAGATAATTTTGAAATATATCTTTCTACACCTGGTAATTTTGTGAAAAGCGATTTTTCGCTATTATTTGTAGTTGCAACACTTATTCTAGCCTTAAAAATTCTATCAGCATAACTAGAATCTTCTGGGTATATAAAAATTTCATTTGTTGTTCCTCCTGCCCACACAGAAACTTTCCAATCATCTTTTTTTATAACTTTATTCATTTCTACCCTCCTGTTGCAAACATTATAATAATCTTTTATATATAGTTAGATTTTACACCTTTTTTAAGTTTTTTACAACAATAAAAAAAGAGACTATTTAGTAAATAGTCCCCTAAATTAATTATTTATTTTCTCCAACTAAATATATAAAAATATCACTATCTTCTAATGCTGTTGCAGATATATTTACATCTCCTGCAAAATTTAAAGCTTTTTTAGGCTCTACTATATAAGTTTCTTTATCATTTAACTGAACTTCCATTTTTCCTGATACTACTGTAAAGAAAAGTTCTTTATATTTATGAGTATGTGGAGGAATTTTTTCTCCCTTTTTAAGTTGTTTATGAACAACTAAAACTCCATCTTTATTATAAATTTTTCCATATTCTTTCAATTCTGTACCTAAAGTTTTGCTTTCTACCTTATTTGTTTGCTCAGCAGCTAAGGCAGTTACTCCTATACTTATACATAGAACCATAATTTTAACAAGATTTCTAAATTTCATAAAAATTACCTCCTTAAATTTGTTTACTAAAATTATAAACAATTAAGATGTACTTGTCAATTTTTATTTAATAAAAAATGCACTTTTATTCTTATTTCTAAGACTATCAGTGCATTTTAATTAGTTATTTTAGTTTATTTTTTAATGTTATAGAAAACATCTCTTCCATTGTATTGAGCAACAGAACCTAATTCTTCTTCAATTCTTAATAATTGGTTATATTTAGCCATTCTATCAGTTCTTGAAGTTGAACCAGTTTTGATTTGTCCTGCATTAGTTGCAACAGCTACATCAGCTATTGTTGCATCTTCTGTTTCTCCTGATCTATGAGATACAACTGCAGTGTATCCTGCTCTTTTTGCCATTTCTATTGCATCTAGTGTTTCAGTTAATGAACCAATTTGATTTAATTTTATAAGGATAGAGTTTCCTGCTCCTAATTCTATTCCCTTTCTCAATCTTTCAGTATTAGTTACAAATAAGTCATCTCCAACTATTTGAACTCTATCTCCAATAGCTTTAGTTAGTTTTACCCAACCATCCCAGTCATCTTCACCTAATCCATCTTCTATTGAAACTATTGGATATTCGTTTATTAATTCTTCATACCATTTAATCATTGCATCAGTGTCTTTAACTCCACCTTCTCTTTTGAAATGATATTCATATTTCCCATTTACTTCTTTACAGAATTCACTTGAAGCAGCATCTAAAGCAAAAGTAATATCTTTACCTAATTCATATCCCGCAGCCTTAACAGCTTCACATATTAAATTTAAAGCTCCTTTAGTTCCTTGAATTTTTGAAGGTGCATATCCTCCTTCATTTCCAACATTTGTTGAGTCTCCATTAGCTTTTAATATTTTTCCTAAATGATGGAAAACTTCTGCTCCCATTCTCATAGCTTCGTGGAAAGATTTTGCTCCAACTGGTTGTATCATAAATTCTTGTAAGTCAACAGCTGAGTCAGCATGTGCTCCACCATTTAAAATATTCATCATAGGTAAAGGTAATTCTTTTGCATTTACTCCACCTAAATATTTATATAAAGGTTGGCCTAATGCTTCTGCAGCAGCTTTTGCAACAGCTAGAGATACACCTAATATAGCATTAGCTCCTAATCTTCCTTTGTTAGAAGTTCCATCCAATTCTAACATTGTTCTATCTATTGCTACTTGATTTAAAGCATCCATTCCTAAAAGAGCTTCTCTAATTTCTGTATTTACATTATTTACAGCTTTTAAAACTCCTTTTCCTAAATATCTTCCTTTATCTTCATCTCTTAATTCAACTGCTTCATGGCTTCCAGTTGAAGCTCCAGATGGAACAGCAGCTCTACCTTTTGCTCCACATTCTAGTATAACATCTACTTCTACTGTTGGGTTTCCTCTTGAGTCTAAAATTTCTCTTCCAATTACTTCTACTATACCTGTCATTAACATTCCTCCTTTTAAATTAAAAACTATGCTTTTACTTGTATTACTTTTATTGAGTTAGTTGTTCCTTGTATAAATACACTTTCTCCACAAGTTGCTATAATTATATCATTATTTTCAACTAAATTTAATTTTTTTGCAGCAGCTTCTGCTATGACAAAGAATTCTTCTAATGTTTTTGGTGAAGCATCTACATATGGAATTATTCCTCTTGATAAAACTAATTGATTTGCAGTTTTTTCATTATTAGTTATTGCTAAAATATTTGCCTTAGGGAAATATCTTCTCATATCTCTTGCAGCTCTTCCAGATTCTGTACCAACAACTATAAGTTTTGCATTTAATCTTTCACTTATATCAGCACTTCCTTCTGCAACAGCTGTAGTTATATCATGTTTATTTATTACTCCTTCTACATAAAATGGTGGTATTGTAGCATCAACTTTTTTAGCTATTTTATTCATAACCTCAACAGCAGCTAGAGGATATTTTCCTTTTGCAGTTTCTCCTGAAAGCATTACTGCATCTGTACCATCTAATATAGCATTAGCAACATCATTTGCTTCTGCCCTTGTAGGTCTTGGGTTTTTAATCATTGAATCTAGCATTTGAGTTGCTGTAATAACTACTTTTCCTGCTCTATTACATTTTCTTATCATCATTTTTTGTGCACAAGGAACTTCTTCAACAGGAATTTCTACTCCTAAATCTCCTCTTGCTACCATTATCCCATCTGATTCAGCTAAAATTTCATCAAAATTATCAAGTCCTTCTTGGCTTTCTATTTTAGAAATTATTTGTATTCTTTCTCCACCATTTTCTCTAAGAACTTTCCTTACTTGTCTTACATCATCAGCTTTTCTTATAAATGATGCTGCCACAAAATCAACATTATTTTGGCAACCAAATTTCAAATCTTCTATATCTTTTTCAGATAATGCTGGTAAATTAACAGAAACATTAGGTAAATTTATTCCTTTCTTTTGTCCTAAATCACCATTATTTCTAGCTATACATATAACTTCATTTCCTTTTATTTCTGTAACATCTAGTTCAAGTAATCCATCATCAACAAGAACAATATCCCCAACTTTTAAATCTTTTGCAAAGTTTTCATAAGTTACTGCTACTCTTTCATTATCTCCAACAACTGATTGATCTGTTGTAAAAGTAAATTTTTGTCCAGCCTTAATACTAACATCTTTACCATCTTTTAAAGTCATTGTCCTTATTTCTGGACCTTTAGTATCAAGAAGTATACCTCCTCTAATTCCAGTTTCAGACATTGCTTGTCTAAAATTTTTCATTCTCATGCCATGTTCTTCATAGTCACCATGAGAGAAATTTAATCTCATTACATTCATTCCTCTATTTAATAATTCTTTTAAAGTTTCTACTGATTCAGTCACAGGACCAATAGTACAAACTATTTTTGTTTTTTTCAAACTCCTCACCTCATAAATTTATTTAACTTCGTTTAATTTTATAACAATATCCAATAATTATCAAGAAAATTAAAGGTTATTTTTTGTGCAAAATTGTATAAAAAAAACATTAACGAACTATCATTAATGTCTTGCTATCAATAATGGTGCCTAGGAATGGATTCGAACCATCGACCGTACGGGTATGAACCGTATGCTCTAGCCAACTGAGCTACCTAGGCATAATGGTGGAGATAAGCGGGATCGAACCGCTGACCTACGCAGTGCAAGTGCGTCGCTCTCCCAAACTGAGCTATATCCCCATATGGTGCGTTTGAGTGGACTTGAACCACCGACCTCACGCTTATCAGGCGTGTGCTCTAACCAGCTGAGCTACAAACGCATTATTGATAAGTCCGTGTAAGAACATTACCAATAGAATAGAGAAAGACTTATTCTCCTTAGAAAGGAGGTGATCCATCCGCACGTTCCCGTACGGATACCTTGTTACGACTTCACCCCAATCGCTAATCACACCCTCGGAGCATCCCTCCTTACGGTTAGGCCTGCTACTTCAGGTGCAACCAACTCTCGTGGTGTGACGGGCGGTGTGTACAAGACCCGAGAACGTATTCACCGC
>ERZ772921.603-NODE-603-length-22037-cov-3.548540_pt1 | contig 22037 bp, 18 predicted proteins | sample MGYA00512117_ERZ772921 | MGnify/ENA primary metagenome ERZ772921 (study PRJEB29015, sample SAMEA2737944) | human oral metagenome | biome: human oral; feature: human-associated habitat; material: dental | place: China | collected 2150 ...
TAAAAAGCTGGGCAAAGAACACATTCAAACGTGCGCGGTGCCGGCTGGCTGGTACCGAAAGGCGATGAGGCCGTCTGAAAGCACGGCCTCAACGGAACTAAAGCGAGGCTTCCGCCTATAACAAAACCACCCGCAAACCATTTTTCAGACGGCCTTTTCCAACACCATGACCGATTCCGTTTCCTTCCTCACCCTCTTCCTGCTCGGTTTTTTCGGCGGCGGCCACTGCGTCGGCATGTGCGGCGGCCTGTCGTCGGCCTTCGCCCTGCAACTGCCGCCGCACATCGGCCGTTTCCGCCTGATTGTTCTGCTCAACCTCGGCCGGATATCCAGTTACACCGTCATCGGCCTTTTGGCGGGCGCGCTCGGCCAATTCGGCATTTCGCTCGACCAAACCCGCACGCTGCAAACCGTCCTCTTCACCGCCGCCCATGCCTTGCTGCTGCTGCTCGGCCTGTATCTGGCGGGCTTATCCGACTTGGCACGCCGCATCGAAGGCGCGGGCAAACCCGTCTGGCGGCGGCTCAACCCGCTGCTCAACCGCCTGCTGCCGATTAAAAGCGTACCGGCCTGCTTCGGCGTCGGCCTGCTGTGGGGCTGGCTGCCCTGCGGCCTGGTTTACAGTGCATCGCTCTACGCACTGGGCAGCGGCAGCGCATGGCAGGGCGGGCTGATGATGCTGGCCTTCGCCTTCGGTACCCTGCCGAACCTGCTGGCCATGGGCTGGTTTGCCGGACAACTGAAATCCCTGCTGCAAAACCGCCGCGTCCGCCTGATTGCCGGCCTGACCGTCTGCGCTTGGGCAGTGTGGCAGCTGGTGAAGGCCGCGCGGCTGTTTGCCCTGTCTTAGGGCGGATGGGGCTTTGCCGAAACCGTGCATTGGTTCCGCAGCCCCTCCCTTCTTCGGCGGCCTTGTGTTCACTTGATTGAAACCGCGTTTCAGCTTCGCAGAAACTTTTGCTTTCAGACGGCCTCAAATGACAAATTCCATATCGTCCTCCGCCTGTTTCCGGTATTGCCCGGGCGAAATGCCGTAAGCCTTTTTAAACGCCTTGCCGAAATGGGTTTCCGAACCGAAGCCCACCGCCAACGCTATGGCCAGCACCGAATCCGACCCCTGCTTCAACATTGCCGCCGCCTGCTGCAGACGGATTCGGTTCACAAATGCATACGGGCTCATGCCCGTTTGCGCTTTAAACAGCCGCATCAGCTGCGCGCGCGACACCGTGGCCGCCGCCGCCATTTCTTCGATATTCCACGCCCGCTCCGGCTGCGCCAACACCGCCTGAATCACACCGCGCAAACGGCGGTCGTGCCAGCCCTTCAATATGCCGTCCGGCAGTGCGGGTATGCGGTTTTCCGATAAAAACGTCCGCACCAGTAACACCAGCAGCACCGTCGACAGCGCGTCCACCACCGACTTGGAGCCGTGCTGCGGCCGTTCGGCCTCCTGCTGCAAAACCGCCACCACGCTTTGCAACGCGGTATGGCGCATATTCAGAAACACCGTTTCCGGCAGGCTGTCCATCAAATCGGCCTGACGGTCGTAATCGAAACGGGCGCAAAACAAGCTCAAATCCGCCTTGCCCGACCCGCTGCGTTTTTGCGTAAACACACCGTTGGACGCTATCTCCACCCCCGCGCCCGTATTGGCGCAAGCCGCATCACTACTTAAAACATGGCCGATTTTGTGCGGAAAAAACACCACGTCGCCGCTGCCCAGCAGGCGCGGTTTGTCCATACCGTCCACCTGAAGCCAACCCTCGCCGTCCGTTACGATGTGCACCAGGGCCTGACCGCGCCGCGCCTCATGCCGCACATACCATCCGCCCTGAAACAGGCACTGCACGTCCACACTGCCGCTGATTTGCGCCAGCGACACCAGTTTGTCGAGAATATCCATTTTTACGCCACCAAATGATACGATTTGCAGATTATTTTAATATAAAACGCGCAACAATGGCCGCCAACATCCGAACCCGGACACACTTAACCATACGGATACGGTTCAAATCGGGAGAAGGCGGCGAAACGCCGTCCCGATTCGCAGCCAATCCGCCATCAGGAGCAAATCATGTTTAAAGACTGGAACGAACACACCGCATTGGTCAAAAAATCCTTCGGCGAAATGGGTAAAAAACACCCGAAAATGCTGCAAGCCTACGGCGCACTCGAGCAAGCCGCAGCAGCAGAGGCACTCGATGCCAAAACCCGCGAACTCATCGCCATCGCCGTGGCCGTGACCACCCGTTGCGAAAGCTGCATCAGCGTCCATACCGCCGCCGCCGTTAAAGCAGGCGCGACCGAAGGCGAAATCGCCGGCGCATTGGCCACAGCTATATCGCTCAACGCCGGAGCGGCTTATACTTACGCCCTGCGCGCCTTCGAAGCCGCGGAAAGCCAACGCTAAAGAAAGGCCGTCTGAAAACTCAACTTCCTAACGGAAGTTGAGTTTCTGCGCAGCTAAAACGAAGTTTCGCAACAAGGCTGAGTTACTGCAAAACCAAAGCAAAGTTTCACGAAGCCCGAACGCCTAACCGTCAAACAGAAAGAAATGTCATGAAAAAACAAATCCTAACCGCGCTGCTTGCCGCAGCCATGCTCTCCCCCGCCGTTTACGCCGCCGGCGCGCACGCCGCCGCACGCCCGGCTCCGTCCGTCCAACCTGCCAAAGCAAAAGGCATCTGGATAGACGTGCGCACGCCGGAAGAATACCAAGAAGGCCACCTTGCCGACGCAGTCAATATCCCGCTCGACCAAATCGCCAATAAAATTTCCGCAACGGCTGCCGACAAAAACGCCCCCATCCACCTCTACTGCAGGTCCGGCCGCCGCTCCGGCCTGGCCAAACAGCAGTTGGAAAAAATGGGCTACACCAACGTCAGCAACCACGGCGGCTATCAAGATTTGCTGGCCAAAGGCATGAAATAACCGCCCTTCCTCACTGTATCACGGATGAGGTGCGAGCCAGCAGGGCGGCAGTCCCCTGCCCTCCTGCGCCATATGCGCCCGCCCATCTGCGGCCTCTCTGCCGGCCCTGATTCGAATTTCATCCGCCACATCATCCGAGGCCGTCTGAAAACGCAACTTCCGTCAGGAAGTTGCGTTTCTGCGGAGCTAAAACGAGTTTTCTGAAGGAAGACAAGTTTCTGCAAAGCTAAAACGCAGCTTCCACGCAGTAAAACCGTGTTTCAGACGGCCTCAAATCCATCCTATCCCGACACGGAGCATTCAAAATGAACCTCAAAGCCACCGCCCTGCGCGCCATTGCCTTAACCGTCCTTCTCGGCACGGCAGCCTGCGCCGCGCCGTCCCAACTTTCCGCAAAAAAGGAGCAAGCCATGCCCTCCGTCCACAGCATCACCAGCCGCTACAGCTTCGATGACACCGTTGCCCGCCTGCAGGCAACTTTCCTCGCCAAAGGCATGAGCATTTTCGGCATCATCAACCACCAGGCCGCCGCCCAAGAATCCGGCTTGACCATGCAGCCGGCCACCGTCATCGTCTTCGGCACACCCCAAGCCGGAACGCCGCTGATGGTCAAAGACCCCGAGTTTGCGCTGCAACTGCCGCTGAAAGTGCTGGTTACGGAACAGGACGGACAAGTCAAAGTCGTCTTCAATGATACCCGCGCCCTGATTCAAGGCAGCAAAATCAATTTTTCCGATGTGGAAAACAGCTTGGCCAATGCGGAAAAACTGATTGCAAAAACGGTAACGGAATAAGCCGCAGCAAAATATCAGAAGGCCGTCTGAAAACCGGGAAACGGTTTTTCAGACGGCCTTCTTTTGCCATTTGATTCGTTAGAACAATCAACGGCGCTGAGGATTGTAGCGTTTCTCCAACGAGGAAAAGAACCAGCTCAGGCAGATGGTCATCAGCAGATAAATCAGCGCGACGGTATACAGCGGCTCTTCGTAAATTGAAAAACGTCCGGAAATCGTGCGTTGTACATAGGCCAATTCGGCCACGGCAATAGTGGAAAGCAGCGAGCTGTCTTTCAGCAGCGTGATGAACTCGTTAGCCAGCGGCGGCAGCATACGGCGGAAGGCCTGCGGCAGAATCACAAAACGCATCGCCTGCGGGTAAGTCAAGCCGAGCGAACGCGCCGCCTCCATCTGGCCTTTGTCGATAGACAGGATGCCCGCACGGAAAATCTCCGTGATATACGCGGCTGCATTGGCGGTCAATGCCAAAACACCTGCCGTAATCGCGCCGTAGTCGCGCCGCATGGCGATTGCCTGCTCCCCATTCACCAACCAGCCGTGTTCGGGATGAATCAGGGCCACGCTCCAAACGTAATACCAAATAAAAATCTGCACAAACAAAGGCGTACCGCGAAACAGCGTTACATACAGCAGCGAAACGTTCCGCAGTAGCCAGGCCAAGGCCTTCAGCAGCGGCCCGCCCTTCTCGAAACGCACAATCCTCGCCAGTGCGCCGACCAGCCCCAGCAGCGTACCGCCCAGCGTGGCGACGAAGGTCAGTCCCAAAGTAGTCAATGCCCCTATCAGGAACATCTCGCGGTATTCATAAATAATATCGAAACGGAAACTCATATAACAAACTGCCCGACAGTTGTAACGGAAAGCAAAAACGGCGTTGCGCCTTTTGCATGGGAAACCGCGCATTTTACAAGAAAAAACACCGCCTGAAACATTTAATTGCCGCCGCGCTCCCCGCCATACTGTAAGCACCCGCCAAATCCGTTTACAATAGCTGCTTTTTTCCTAGCGGCAACCCTATGAAAATCCTCCTTGGCGGCACGCCTGTGCAAAACGCTCCGCCCGCAGCCGTTACCATCGGCAACTTCGACGGCGTGCACCTCGGCCACCGCCACATCCTGCAACGTCTCAAAAGCGAGGCCGCCGCACGCGGCCTGCAAAGCACGGCCGTCATTTTCGAACCGCAACCGGCCGAATTCTTTGCCCGCCTGCGGGGCTGCGAACCGCCTCCCCGCCTGACACCGCTGCGCGACAAGCTGCGCCTGCTGCACGAAAGTGGCTGCGTGGACAACGTCCGCGTATTGCGTTTCAACCGCGCATTTTCACAAATGCCCGCCGAAGACTTTATCGAACACATCCTGCAACGGGAATTAAACACCCGCTATCTTCTGGTCGGCGACGATTTCCGTTTCGGCCGCGACCGCGCGGGCGGTTTCGACCTGCTGCAAAACCAGGGCGGCTTCATTACCGAACGCACGCCGAGCATCCTCGTGGCCGGCATCCGCGCCAGCAGTACCGCCGTACGGCAAGCCTTGCGCGAAGGCCGTCTGAAAGAAGCGGAACAGATTTTGGGGCACGGCTGCATCCTGAGCGGGCGGGTTGTCCACGGGCGCAAGCTGGGACGGACAATCGGCAGCCCGACCGCCAACATCCACCTGCCGCCGCACCGCTATGCCTTAAACGGCATTTTTGTCGTCGAAGCATCCGGCGCGTTCGGTAAAAGGCGCGGCGTGGCCAGTTTCGGCCTCAATCCCACCGTCAGCGATTCGGACAGGCAAAAGCTGGAAGTCCACCTGTTCGACTTTTCGGGCAACCTCTACGGCCAACGGCTGTTCGTCCGTTTCCTGCACAAATTGCGCGATGAAGAAAAATTCGGCGATATGGAACAACTCCGGCGGCAGATCGCCGCAGACATCAGGGCGGCCAAAAGCTGGCAGGCCGTCTGACAAATGCGAAAAGTTATAAATAGGAATGACAACTGTCAGTGAAAATAGGTATAATCCGCGTAATTTTTTGCAAACAGCACAACCTTGTTTCAGGAGTTTGAATGAACCAACCGTCCAACCCGCTGCTGAACCAGCAGCCGCAATATCACCAACCGCAACAATTCAGCCAACAGCAGGCTCCCGTCATGACCATTGGCGACTGGATTGTGACTTCCATCGTTTTGGCCATTCCTTTGGTTAACCTGATTATGGCCTTCGTGTGGGGCTTCGGCAGCAACACCAACCCCAACAAAGCCAACTACTGCAAGGCCTGGCTGATTGTTATCGCCATTTTTGTCGCGCTTTATATCCTGCTGGTCGTATTCGTTATCGGCGCGGGCGCGGCTGCCGGCCAATACCAATAAACCGGAACATTCAAACAAGAAGGCCGTCTGAAAACCTGTTTCTAGGTTTTCAGACGGCCTCTTTGTTTGCCGTCCGATATTTTTCAGACGGCCTGAAAGCGAAACGGTATAATCCTGCCTTTTATAACCCAACAAACTGACACAACAAAAGGAACCGCCATGCTGCTGCCCGAACAGGTCAAAGAACTGATTGCCGCCGTCATCCCTTGCGAACACATCGAAGTGGAAGGCGACGGCCATCACTTTTTTGCCGTCATCGTCTCATCCGCCTTCGAAGGCAAAGCCCGACTGGCACGCCACCGCCTGATTAAAGACGGTTTGGCCGAAAAACTGGCTTCCAACGAACTGCACGCCCTATCGGTTTCCGTTGCAGCCACACCTGCGGAATGGGCTGCACGCGGCTGACCGCCCACCTTTCCCGTTCCCACCGAAAGCAATCCATGGACAAACTTAAAATTTCCGCCAACGGCCCTTTAAACGGCGAAATTACCATCTCCGGCGCAAAAAACGCCGCCCTGCCGCTGATGTGCGCCGGACTGCTGACCGCAGATACGCTGCGGCTGAAAAACGTCCCCATGCTGCGTGACGTAAAAACCACGCAGAAACTGCTGCAAGGCATGGGCGCGCGCGTTTTAACCGACAATGTTTCCGAATTTGAAATCAACGGCGGCACGGTCGATAACACCTGCGCTCCTTACGAGCTGGTAAAAACCATGCGCGCCTCGATCCTCGTCCTCGGCCCTACCCTTGCCCGCTTCGGCAAAGCAGAAGTCAGCCTGCCCGGCGGCTGCGCCATCGGCTCGCGCCCCGTCGACCAACACCTGAAAGGTCTGGAAGCCATGGGGGCGGAAATCGTCATCGAACACGGCTACGTTAAAGCTTCAGGCCGTCTGAAAGGCGCGCGCGTGGTCATGGACATGATTACCGTGGGCGGCACGGAAAACCTGTTGATGGCCGCCACATTGGCCGAAGGTACCACCGTTTTGGAAAACTGCGCCATCGAACCCGAAGTTGTCGATTTAGCGAAATGCTTAGTCAAAATGGGGGCGAAAATCAGCGGCATCGGCACGCCGACCATGACAATCGAAGGAGTAAAAGAACTGCACGGCTGCGAACACAGCGTCGTTCCCGACCGAATCGAAGCGGGTACGTTTTTATGCGCCGTCGCCATGACCGGCGGCAAAGTCGTACTGCGCAACGCCGCACCCAAAACCATGGAAGCCGTCTTAGACAAACTGGTGGAAGCAGGCGCACTTATCGAAGCGGGCGACGACTGGATTTCCATCGATATGAAACGGCGGCCGAAAGCGGTAAACATCCGCACCACCGAACATCCCGGCTTCCCCACCGACATGCAGGCCCAGTTTATGGCCATGAACGCTATGGCGGAAGGTTCTTCCAAAGTGATCGAAACCATTTTTGAAAACCGTTTCATGCACGTTCCCGAGCTCAACCGCATGGGTGCGGATATTTCCACCGAAGGCAATACCGCTTTTGTAAACGGTATGGAAAAACTCTCTGGCGCAACCGTGATGGCAACCGATCTGCGCGCCTCCGCCAGCCTCGTCATCGCGGGATTGGTAGCAGGCGGTGAAACCGTTGTCGAACGCATCTACCATCTCGACAGAGGTTACGAACACATCGAAACCAAACTCGGCCGCGTAGGTGCGAAAATCGAACGGATTTCGTGATTTCGTTTCCCTGTTTTCAGACGGCCTCCCCGCTGCGGAAGGCCGTCTGAATTGACAGGGGCGATTCAAATAAACACTTCTCCTCAGTCTCCGTTAGCCGACACAGCCGGAAATAGAAAAAGCCGGGTTCCGCAATATACAGAACCCGGCTTATATACAGGCCGTCTGAAAAACCTTAAAGCATCTGTTTGCTTGCTTCATTCTCCAGACAAACAATCTTTAAAAGACCGTCTTATCACTCGTCGTCGTCATCCTCGACATCCAACCCAAAACCGCTGGGGTTTGCCTTCAAAAAGGCCAATTCTTCAGGAGTGCTTTGACGGTTTAAAATGACATTGCGGTGGGGATAACGCCCGAAACGGTCGATGACGGCCTTATGACGCTCCTCCAACCGCACACTCTTCGGCGTACCGAACCGCTGGAACAAACCGCGCGCCACAGTATGGATATTACGGTTTTCACTGTGCAGGAAAGGCATGAGGATAAACTGGCGCTGCTTGGCCTCCAAGAAAGGGAAAGACTGATGCCGAACAGCTTCCTGCGCCAGCAACAATGCCATACGGTCTTGCGTATAAGCATGCGGCCTGCCGCGGAAAATCAACCTTGAAAATTGATCGAGAATGATAATTTCGGCCAAACGCCCTTGTATGGTATCCCGCCAATCCGATAATTCGCAATTCACGGCATCGCGGAAAATCCGCTCATACATCACGCGGACTTTAGTATCCAGAAATTCGCTATGTTCAAACCAATGCCGTTTAACTTCTTTACTGAACCAAAAATCCAGAATTTCTTGCGGGGTTACATACATCAGCTGCATCATGCTTCCTTTTGAAACAAAGCGGTTGAATGGAAAGGAAGATGATTGTATTACAAACAGTCTCTTGCTTATTTCATTTAGGTTTATCGGTTATTTTTAAAAACAAACGGTCATATTTTCAGACTAACGCGTAATTTATATGCAACATACTGATTTACCTTATCATTGTAGACAATCGAAAAGGCCGTCTGAAAACCAATTTTCAGACGGCCTTTTAAACTAAGACTTAAACGTAATTCCTTGTTTCACCCTGCCCGTCAATATTATCGGCACAACGGGCACAGACAGTTGCATGTTCTGCCACTGTTCCGACATCTTCGGTGTAATGCCAGCAACGTTCGCATTTTTGCCCGCTGCTAACATGCACATCAACCGACAAGGCATCTCCTTCCTTAACTACGGCTTTCGAAACCAATAAGGCAAAACGTAACTCTTCGCCTAATGCGGACAATGCAGCGGCCAAATCGGCATCGGCAGTAATCTCCACCTCCGCCTGCAACGAAGAACCCAGCGACTTGTCCGCACGCAACGGTTCAATTGCAGCGGTAACGGCATTACGCGTCTCGCGTATGTCCTGCCATTTCTTCACCAGCTCCGCTTCGCTGGCAGCCGGCATTTGCGGGAAATCATGCCATGTATGGAACAACACGCTGTCTTCCTCGCCGCCGCCAATGATGTCCCAGGCTTCTTCTGCGGTAAAACACAAAATCGGCGACATCAGTAAAACCAAGCTGCGGGTAATGTGGTAAAGCGCGGTTTGCGCACTGCGGCGGGCATGGCTGCCGGCCTTGGTGGTATAGAGGCGGTCTTTTAGAATATCGAGATAGAAGGCGCCCAAATCCTCCGAGCAGAACGACACAATATCCTGTACCGCAAAATGGAAGGCATAACGCGGATAATAATCGCCGGCCAGTTTTTCCTGCAGTTGGCGCGCCATTACCAAGGCATAACGGTCGATTTCCACCATATCTGCCTGCGGCACGGCATCTTCAATCGGATTGAAGTCGCTCAAATTGGCCAATAGGAAACGCAATGTATTCCGCAAACGGCGGTAGCTTTCGGTTACCCGTTTCAGAATTTCTTTTGAAATGGCCAATTCGCCGCTGTAATCGGTAGCAGCCGTCCACAAGCGCAAAATATCCGCGCCGAATTCGTTATACACTTCCTGCGGTGCAACCACGTTGCCTAGCGATTTCGACATTTTTCTGCCGTTTTGATCGACAACGAAACCGTGCGTCAGCAACTGTTTGTACGGCGCACGCCCCAAAGTGGCGCAACCGGTCAGCATGGAGGATTGGAACCAACCGCGGTGCTGGTCGCTTCCTTCCAAATACAAATCGGCCGGCCAAGCCAATTCTTCGCGCTGCTTCAGCACGGAATAATGCGTCGAACCCGAATCAAACCATACATCCATTGTATCGGACAATTTGTCGTAATTTTCGCAATCTTCCGCACTCAGCAACTCACTTTTATCCAAGGCAAACCATGCCTCAATGCCTTTTTCCTCAATGCGCTTGGCCACCTCCTCCAACAACCGTGCCGAATCGGGATGCAGTTCTCCAGTATCTTTATGCACGAAAAAGGTCATCGGCGTACCCCAGAACCGTTGGCGCGAAACCACCCAATCAGGACGGCCTTCAATCATCGCCTGCAAACGCGCACGACCCCACGCCGGGAAAAATTCGGTATCGTCCACAGCCTTCAACGCTTTGTTGCGCAGGGTTTTACCGTCCGCACCCTCTTTATCCATACCGATAAACCATTGGCCGGTGGCACGGTAAATCAAGGGGGTTTTGTGCCGCCAACAATGGGCATAACTGTGTTCGATTTTGTTGTTCGCCAACAACCGCCCTACTTCCTCAAGCCATCCGACAATCACAGGGTTGGCTTCCCAAACCGTCATGCCCTCAACGCGCGGTGTTCCGGCAATATAACGCCCTTGTGCGTTTACAGGGTTAAACAGTTCGATGCCGTATTTGATGCAGACAAAATAATCTTCCAAACCGTGCGCTGGCGCAGTATGAACCAAGCCCGTACCGGCCTCGGTACTCACATGTTCGCCGTTCAACAACAGAATATCGCGATCTAAAAACGGATGGCTCAATAGCAGGTTTTCCAACCTTGCCCCCGTTGTTTCCGCCAAAACCTGGAGGCCGTCTGAAAGAGGTTCATCATCGGCTCCGCCAACCAACAAGCCGTAGCGCTTCAGCGCATCACGCGCCAAATCTTTAGCCAAAACCAAATTCCCTTTCGGCGTGGCAATCAGTTGATAAACGATATCCGCTCCAACAGAGACAGCCTGACTGGCAGGCAGCGTCCAAGGCGTGGTTGTCCAAATGACGGCAAAACTGTCTCCGGTTAATTTTTTCAAACCAAAGGCAGCAGCCACGGCACCATTACTTTTAAACGGATAGGCAACATCGATGGCTAAAGAAGTTTTATCCTTATACTCCACTTCCGCTTCCGCCAACGATGATCCGCAATCCAGGCAGAATTGAACGGGTTTTGCCCCCCGATACAGATAGCCTGCCCGGTAAATTTCCCCCAGGGTACGCACCGTGTCGGCTTCGGTTTGATAATCCATGGTCAGATAAGGGCGTTCCCAATCACCCAACACACCTAAACGGATAAAGTCTTTTTTCTGCCGCGCAATCTGCTCGGCAGCGTAAGATCGGCACAACTCGCGGAATTTCGCCATAGGCATTTCACGCCCGTGCAACTTTTCCACCATTACCTCAATCGGCAAACCATGACAGTCCCAGCCCGGCACATAAGGCGCATCAAAGCCGGCCAAGGTCTTGCTTCTCAGGATGATATCTTTCAGGATTTTATTAACGGCATGACCGATATGGATATCGCCATTGGCATAAGGAGGGCCGTCGTGCAGAATAAATTTCGGCCTGCCCTGCATTTTTTCGCGCAGTTTCTGATAACGCTTTTGCTCATACCAGCTTTTCAGCCATTCCGGCTCGCGTTTGGCCAAATCGCCACGCATGGGAAACGGCGTATCCAATAAATTAACGGTTTTACGGTAATCGGTCATTTTGTGTCTCGGCAATAGTGGAATATAAAAACCGGCCTTTTTAGGCCGTCTGAAATTCAAGGCATAGCGCATTGTAGCGGAAACAGCCCTTGATTATAAGGGTATGTGCAAGGATTGCGGAAAGGCCGTCTGAAACAATATTTTCAGACGGCCTCAATAACTAAAAAAGAGCCTGCAAAGCAGGCTCTTTATCAAACAATTCTAAAATTAAATTAGAATTTGTGGCGCAGGCCAACCAAACCAGCAGTAGTTTCTACGCGGTAAGTTTCTTTATGACCAGATTTCAACCAACCAGCTTGAGCAAATGCAGTGGTACGTTTAGAGAAATCATAGTCAGCACCAACAATTACTTGGTCGTACTGAGCTTGTCTTTTCTCAACATTGGTCAAGTGTTTACCATTAGCTTTAAAACCGTGGGCGTAAGAAACTTTAGGTGTTACATTACCAAATTTGTACGCACCAGTAACAGCCACTTCGTGAGTTTTCAGACCAGCAGAACGGTCAGCAGCAGCAACATAGGTGTCGCCAGTCAAAGTTGCATGGTAGCTTTCTTGGCTATCCCAGCCGTTGGTGTACTGGTAACCAGCACTTACGAACAAGTTATTTGCATCATAACCAGCTTCGACGCGGTGAGCTTGGCCAGATTTGCTGTGGTCATCACGGGTTACATAAGCAGCTTTTTTATAGCCAAAGCCGTACTGAGCGAAGAAGCCAGCATTTTCATAGTTCAAACCGGCATAGTATGCAGCATTGTCTTTAGCAACATCATCACGACCGCTAGTCTGACCTATGCCACGGATAGTGTTGACTTTATTATCACGAGGAGAGAACTGAACGTTTGCGCTGAAACCTGCGAATACCGGAGAATCGTAGCGTACAGAAACAATTTTTTGGCCGGTACGAGTAAACATACCCAAACCTAAAGCATTATTGGAATACTCCCATTGGTCAGTTTTATCCATATCGTCCAACTGGGTGCTCATTTTACCGGCGCGGAAAGTACCGGCGGTAGTCTCCAAACCGATGTAAGCTTGGCGATTACCCCAACCTTTATCAGTACCGGCAACTGAAGTTTTTTGCTCTACTTTCCAAATAGCGTTCAAGCCATTGCCTAAGTTTTCATGACCTTTGAAACCGATGCGAGAACCGAAGTCGGCAATCTGAGTCACAGTATGGCTTTTCTCAGTAGTAGTAGCTGTTTTTACTTTAGTCTGACCGGTTTCAACACCTGCTTTGATGGTACCGTACAGAGTTACGTCCGCCATTGCAGCAGAAGACAGAGCGGCCAGAGACAGAGCAATCAGAGTTTTTTTCATTGCTGTATTCCTTTTCTATGTTTAAGAAAATCAGGCGAAACCGGATTACTCCGATTAAGCTGTTGCGTTTATCGCCGTTGCCAGCGATTACATGGCTGTTAATATAAATGTTCCGCCATAAAAAAACAAACTTTATCGGCGTTTCCCCTGCACGAATGCTGCAAAAAGTGTGTTATTTTTCCCACAAACATTGCTTATTTGCTTTCGTTTCATGGCGTTGCCTGAAATTTCATGTTGTTACAACTTTATCCCTTAATAGCTGTTTATTGCGCAATCACCCACACCCAATTATGGCTGCATCGGGCATCCGTCCTACTGCCGAGCAGACAAAGGCACTGCAAGACTGACTTTGCGGCAGGAGAGGCCGTCTGAAACCTGACTGCAGGCATAACGGATTAACTTGATATCACCAATTCGGCATCAAAAAATCAAAAGGCCGTCTGAAAGACGTTTTACAATAAAACACTTTTCAGACGGCCTGCCGTTGTTTTTAACGGCATTTGTTTCTAGACAGCCTGCCGTAACTTCCGACTATATTTTGAATGGCTTTGACATCGGCATCGTTCACAGTCATGAATGTAATCTGCATTTTGGCAACACTCTGGCCACCGGACGAACCTGAATTCACCTCGCGCAACTGGCCTGTGAAACCCGCACCCTGCAAACGATTTAACAATGCTTGGGCTTGCGCCTTATCAGACCGAATACCAACACTGATACCGCCTTCCATTAGTACAGTATTGAAGCCTTTGCTTTGAAGGGCCTGCATTTGGCTGCCGGCATCAATTTGAATCGGCGTCCAAACCGCATAGCTTGTTTTATTACTCCTAGCTGCCTCTTTGCGCTCTACCGTGCGGCTGGCCGCATGCGGCCAACGGTTTAACAGCCCTTTTATTCTGTGATAGTCGTCTTCCGGCAGGGAAACATTAGCCGTTGTTACACAGCGGTTTCCCTGTCCTGCCTCTGTAACGACGGGCTGACGCTCAAAGTTGCCCTGATTATTATTGCCCTGTGCATACTTGTTGCGCCGCATAGCTTCTTCTTTGGCCTGGATTTGACGGCGGTTCCTCTCATCCTGCAGCCTGGCTATTTGTTTGGCCGTATCTTCTTCGGTGTCGGTGGGTTCGATATAAACATCGGCCGCACCACCGTTGTCCGTCAACCAATTACCCAACGGGACGGATGCGACAGCAGAGGCTGACGCTTCAGACGCACCTGCATCCGAAGGTTTGACCATGGGCTGAGGCAAATCGGCGGAATCACGCGCCATCCGGGCAGTGGCCTCTTTCCTTTTGGCCATCATTTCCGCCTCTTGTTTTTCCATGACTTTAGGCAGCGTCATGCCGCCGAATATCGCGATATTCAGTGCCAACAACGCAAAAAACAACCATTTCATTCTTGTCCCACCCAGCTTAACAGGCCATAAATGACCAAATTATCTACGATTTTAATGTCATTGTCTAAAGCAAACGCTTGCGGCAGGGCCTCGGCCACTTTGGCCGCACCGCCTCCGGTGAAGATGACATCTACTGTTTTTTCGCCGCCGATTTTTTCTTTCAGACGGCCGTGCATCAAAATAACGGCGCCGCAGACCGCATCCATCATGCCGCTCGCCAATGCGTTGGACGTGGTGGTCGGGAAGGGATAAACACGCCCGATTCGCCGGTTTAGATTGGCAGTTTTCATGGCCATGGCCTCTTTCATCAAATGAAAACCGGGCATGATGCTGCCGCCGAGATAACTGCCGTCATCGGTTAGCGCGTCTATCGTTACGGCCGTTCCGCAACTGACGACCACGCAGGCATTCCGACTGAATCGGCGGCTGCCCAATGCGTTAAACCAACGGTCGGAACCATGTTCCGCAGGATTGCGGTAGTGATTGCGGATACCCAAGGCATTGGGCATGGACGGCAGCCATTCAATTTCTGCCGCCAACTGCTCCTGCACCATCGCCTTCTTTTCATCCCCGCATACCGCACTGCCGACTATCGCAACGCCGTTACCGCCGAAATGCCGCCAGTCTTCGCCCAATTGCTGTAAATCACGATACGGCGCGCCTGAAACATTGCCTATCTTGCCGTTTTCCGCCCACGCCCATTTCAGACGGCTGTTACCACCGTCCAACAATAAATAGCGTGTCGCCGCCCTACCGGCAGGTTCAATGCTTTGACGCAGACTGATTTCGCCGCTGACTATTCGTTTTTCGCCTCCGGCAGTCTCCAGCCGCAATACGCCCTGTTCGGTCACACCGAGTACGGTGCCTTCTTCCAGCACTTGCCCGTTATGCAGCAGGCGGACGGAAGCACCCTGATCACGGTTGGCCGCCTCATAAGCTGCAAGGAAAGGGGCAAAACCATGTACTGCAAATTCGGGCAATATGCCGTCTAATTCGCCCAGCAGGATTCCGAGCAATTCGGCGGCACTCGGCAGCACACTTTGACAGGCGGCTTGCACGGATGTGGCATTCTCAATCTCTTTCGGCAAGACAAAATTCAAGCCTATGCCGATAATGGCGGCCGTTTTACCCCCGTTGCGCATGGTTTCAATCAAAATGCCGCCCAGTTTGTCGCTGCCGACAACCAAATCGTTCGGCCATTTGAGTTGCACCGGCACGCCCAGCCGCCGCAATGCATTGCAACAAGCCAAGCCGACTGCCAGCGACAAAGCACCCAATTCTCCCTGCTGCCGTTCGAATACCCAACCGAAACTGAATGTCAGGCATTCGCCGATGCGGCTGTACCAGCTGCGTCCCTGACGACCCCGCCCTTTGGTTTGCTCGTGCACAATACACAGATAACGGTGTACAGCGTCAATATCGCGCTTTGCCGCCATCAATACCGCATCATTGCTTGAAGGATGGGTATGGAGCAGTTCAGCCCGGAAACCGCCCGCAACGGCAGACAGGCACTCGTCCGAAAAAACAGCCAAAGGCCGTACCAAACGCCAATAACCGTCCTGCTGGCGCAACAGCCCCCGGATATGCGCGGGCATTTTCAGCCATAACCCGTTCAACTGCTGCGGTTTCACACCCGCCTTCCCGGCCAATGCCGCAATATGTTTGGGCAGGCCGTCTGAAAGCTCGGCCAGCAACCGCCAATGAACAGCCTGCATTTACACACGCTCCGAAGCTCGGATTTTTGCCAGCGTCCGAGTAGTGGAAGTTTGATGCAGGAAAGGAATCGAATAGACTTTCCCTCCCCTCGCCAGCGTTTCGGCAGAACCGACGATTTTCTCCACCGGCCAGTCGCCGCCTTTAATCAGAATATCCGGCCTGACCAGTTCGATAAGCTCGAAAGGCGTATCTTGATCAAACCAAGTAACCAAATCGACACTGGACAATGCTGCTGCCACCGCAGCCCGATCGGCCAGCGTGTTAATCGGCCTGTCATCCCCCTTACCCAGCCTCCTGACCGACTCGTCAGTATTCAACGCCAACACCATGGCCGCACCTGCCGCCCTGGCCTGCGCCAAATAAGTAACATGCCCCCGATGCAGGATATCGAAGCAGCCATTGGTAAAAACCAGCGGTCGGGGCAAGGCGGCGATTCTTGCGGACAGCATCTCAGGAGGGCAAATTTTCCCTTCAAAATCAGGCAGCGGCCAAGTTTGCATTCTCTTTGTACTCAACTGAAATAAAGGGGCAAATCATACCGAAAGCATGGTAAGACGGCAATCCGCCGATTATCGGCATCGCTTTCCGGTTTCAAACACAAATAAACTGCCGTTTTCTGTTTCAGACGGCCTGCCTGGAACCTGAGGCCGTCTGAAACAGCGGGCTTCGCCATAGCCATGCCAGCTATACCGGAAGCGAAAATAACAAAACCCGCCTCATTAAAGAGGCGGGTTTTGTTTTGATTTTGGGGTGGCTGATGGGGCTCGAACCCACGACAACCGGAATCACAATCCGGGGCTCTACCAACTGAGCTATAGCCACCATATTTAATGAGTTGAACTCGCATGACCTCTGGCGCGCTCGACAGGATTTGAACCTGCGACCTTTGGCTCCGGAGGCCAACGCTCTATCCAACTGAGCTACGAGCGCTAGAAGCGTCGTTGCGGGGCGTATATTAAAAGTTTAAAAAGTGCTTGTCTAGTTTTTTTTTATAAAAATTTATCATCAGCTATTTTTTTAGCCAAAATGAATATAATTTATAAAATTTCTGGTTATTTTTTATTTAACTCTAACTTTTTAGTGAAAAATTTAACTTCTATTTAGTTTTAGCACGTTTAGCCGCACGACGTTTCATTCGACGTATCCAACGGGTAATCTTCCAAGCTTTCGTAATAGAATAAGAATAAAGGAAGAAGAGAATAATGAATGCGATGAACATGATCCATTCATTAATATAGTAAATTTCCCCTAAAATCCCAAAGCAGGCGCACAATGCCGCGACAAAGGTAATTAACAAAAACGCCTGACGGGAAGTTAAACCTGCACGCACCATCAAATGATGGACATGCAAGCGATCCGGACGGAATGGGCTCTTCCCTTTTCTTAAACGACGATAAATAATCGCCACCATATCCACCAACGGAATAGCAATCACCCAAAGTGCGGTCACCGGATTCATCGGATGACCTTTGCCTTGCGTACTTAGCAACAGAATCCAAATAATCGTAAAACCAATTAAAGTACTGCCGGCATCGCCCATAAAGACTTTAAATTTCGGTCCCAACGGAATCCCCAGATTCATCATTAAATAAGGAATCGTTGCAATAATTAAGCCAAAACTCCAATAAGCCAAATCCATTTGCCCATCGCGATACATCAAGATACCGATCGCAGCGAAAGAAACACAAGATAATCCGCCCAGTAAACCGTCAATACCATCGATCATATTAAAAGCATTAATAATGCCGATAGTCGCCAACACAGTAATAATCAAGCCGATAGATCCTAACGTGAGCTGGAATGGCCCTAAAATTTGCCCTAAATGATCGAGGTAAACATTTCCCATATCGATCATGAGAATGGCTAAAAATGCCTGAACACCTGCGCGCAAGAAAGGGCTAATGTCATAACGGTCATCAATAATGCCCATTAATAGCAAGACTAAAATACTGAATAAATAAAGATAAGGTAAACGCGTTTGATCCCACTGCATGAGATAAAAACAAAGATTCCCCATAAACAATGAAATGCCGCCAATTAACGGAATTGCGCCTTGATGGCGTTTACGATAGTTAGGTTTATCCACCAAACCGATTTTAATCGCAACGGGGCGCATCACAAGTAAAGTTAAAAGTGCCCCAAGAAATGTAACAAATAACGTCAACAACATAGGTTTTCCCATGAAAATAAAATGCGCAAAGGATATCACAAAGGCAAAAGGCTACATAAATATTTTTACTCACCTTCCTTTTTTTTCAGTACAATAAAGCACTTTTTTGTATATAAGGATAAAAACGATGGCAAATTCAACCGCACTTTTCTCCCGCGCTCAGCATGTTATTCCAGGCGGCGTTAATTCACCGGTTCGTGCTTTTAACGGTGTCGGCGGCACACCGGTCTTTATTGAAAAAGCGCAAGGCGCTTATATTTATGACACAGACGGTAAACAATATATCGACTACGTAGGGTCTTGGGGCCCAATGATTTTAGGACACAATCACCCCACTATTTTAAATGCCGTGATGAAAACCGCACAAAACGGCTTGAGTTTCGGCGCACCAACACCGTTGGAAATCGAACTCGCCGAATTAGTGTGTGAACTTATCCCTTCAATTGAAATGGTCAGAATGGTGAGCTCCGGCACCGAAGCCACAATGTCTGCCATTCGTTTAGCCCGTGGCTATACAAATCGAGATAAAATCATCAAATTCGAAGGTTGCTATCATGGTCATGCGGATTCCCTATTAGTCAAAGCCGGTTCCGGTGCATTAACATTGGGGCAACCTAACTCTCCGGGCGTGCCGGCAGATTTTGCCAAACACACGCTCACCTGTACCTATAACGACATCGACTCTGTCAAACAAGCCTTCGAGCAATATCCTGACGACATCGCTTGCGTGATTGTCGAACCGGTCGCAGGCAACATGAACTGTGTTCCACCAAAAAATGATTTCCTACAAGGATTACGTAAACTTTGCGATCAATACGGCGCCGTATTCATCATTGATGAAGTAATGACCGGTTTTCGTGTGGCACTTGGCGGTGCACAACGTTACTACAATGTCACACCGGATTTAACCTGTTTAGGCAAAGTAATTGGCGGTGGTATGCCGGTGGGCGCCTTTGGCGGCAAGAAAGAAATTATGCAACACATTGCCCCAACCGGCCCGGTTTACCAAGCAGGCACCTTATCCGGCAACCCGATAGCGATGGCAGCCGGTATCGCTTGCTTAACAGAATTGAAAAAAGCCGGTAATGAGCAAAAACTGGCGCAACAAACCGAAAAATTAGCAAAAGGCTTGCAACAGCTTGCCGATAAGCATCAAGTGCCGTTTACCGTCAATTATGTCGGCGGCATGTTCGGTATTTTCTTTACCGATAAAAAAGAAGTGACGTGTTATCAGGACGTGATGACGTGCGATACCGAAAAATTTAAACGCTTTTTCCACAAAATGTTGGATTTAGGCGTTTATCTGGCGCCGTCTGCATTTGAGGCAGGCTTTATGTCTCTTGCGCATTCTGATGAAGACATCGAGCGCACGCTAGCGGCAGCAGATATTGCTTTTGCTGAATTGGCATAATTCATAAAACGCAAAGTGCGGTCAGGTTTACAAACGTTTTTAAATCTGACCGCACTTTTATGTTTAAACACTAATTTAAAATTTGCAACAAACGCGTCAATAACGCCGCTCTCTCCGACTCGTCCAAGGCACGTCCGAATTTGTTCGTTAAAATAAAGAAGTCCTCTGCTTTTTCACCAACGGTGGTGATTTTAGCATTGAGTAAATTCAGCTCTAAGTCGCAGAACACAGCACTCACATCCGCCAACAAACCGGCCTGATCCAGTGCAAACAATTCCATTTCAGTTTGATCGGTTTTCTCAATATTCAAAAAACGCACGTCGGTTTTTACATGAAAATGAGCCAAATGGTGTTTTTCGCGCAGGCGTTGTTTATTCACCGTTTCTGACGTTAGGCTTTTCGTCAACGCGTCTTCCAACATACGACGACGATCAAATGACAACTCAGCGCCATCCAGTTCGGTCACAATAAAACTGTCCAACACATAGCCGTCTTGCGTGGTAATAATTTGCGCATCGTGAATGCTGAGTTTTTTCGCGCCGATGGTACTCACCACTTTATTAAACAGGTTCGGGCGATCGTTGGTATAAATAAAAATTTCCGTACCGCCGGCAGAAAACCGATTGCTCACTTTTACCAACACATCACCGCGAAACTCGGCAAGCAGTTGCGTGTGCCAGCTGATTTGCTGCGGTGAATTACGTAAAAAATAATCCAATGGGCAACGTTGCCATAGCTTGTCAATTTGCAACTCAGAAAGTGCGGTGTTTTTTTCACGTATTTCTAACAACGCTAAGTGACGATGTTCTTCAGCCTTTGCCTGATTATCCAACAAAGTTGTCAGCCCTTGGGCAAATTGTTGTGTGGTGTAATCATATAAGGTTGCTAATAAAGAACGCTTCCAGCTGTTCCATAAGGTTTCATTGGTCGCCACAATGTCGGCAATGGTGAGGCAGGTTAAATAATCTAAGCGTACTTGATTACGCACACGCTCGGCAAAGCTCAACACAATTTCCGGATCGTGAATATCCCGTCGTTGTGCGGTCACCGACATCAACAAATGCTGTTCCACTAGCCATGCCATGGTTTCTGTTTCGCGTTGGTCGAACCCATGCAGTGCGGCAAACTCGCGTATATCTTCCGCCCCCATTAATTCATGCGCGCCACCACGCCCTTTCGCGATGTCATGAAATAAGGCGGCAATATACAATAAAGTGCGGTCGGAAATTTGATGCATTATTTGATGGCAAATCGGGTGATTTTGCGCCGACGTTTCCGCTAAAAAACTTTCCAGTTTTAACATCACGCGCAGAATATGTTCATCCACGGTGTAACAATGGAACAAATCAAACTGCATTAAGCCGACAATATTGCCCCATTGCGGTAAATAAGCGGTCAGCACACCATATTGGTGCATGGGGAAAAATGCGCGTTGGATGGCATTAGGCTGATTAAACAACCGAATAAATTTTTCTCGTGCCGTCGGTAAATCGCATAAATAGCCTTGCCGTTGCTCTAGCGCCAAATACAGCTCACGTAATACGGAGGAATGGATCTCCGCTTGCGGATATTGCGTTAAATAATAGAAAAGATCGAGGATGCTTTCCGGCTGTTGTTCAAAGCATTGGCGATGGCGCAAACAAATGGATTGATTTATCAAACTGAAATTCACATCAAGCACTTGCTCGTTCACCACTTCATGTGGGGTTAAAAAATGCTCCTGATAATGCTTGACCAGTAATTCGCTCAGCAATGAAATGGAATGTAGCGCCTGAAAAAATTGCTTCATCATGGCTTCCACGCCTTGATTGCCCTCGCCTTGGAATCCCAATAATTCGCTGACTTTTAATTGACGATCAAATAAGAGGCGGTTGTCATAACGTTTCAAGATTAAATGCAATGCATACCGCACTTTAAACAGAAATTGTTGGCTTTTCAGCAACAAAGCATACTCCGCCGGGTGAATAAATCCCGCTTGTAAAATTTCCTGCAAATTTTTCGCTCCGTTGTGGCGAAGGGCAATCCAATACAACAAATGCAAATCGCGCAAGCCGCCCGGACTGTATTTAATGTCCGGTTCCAAATTGTAGCCGGTATTGTGATAGCGTTGATAACGCTCAATTCGCTCCTGCACTTTCGCGTTGAAGAATTCCTCTTTCGACCAAAAATCCGCACCATTGACAGATTCCTGCAGTGCTTTGAAGCAGGCTTGATTTCCGGTAAGAAATCGGGCTTCCAACAAATTTGTCGCGATCGTAATATCTCGCTTGCCTTCCGCTTTACACTGTGCAAGCGTACGAACACTATGCCCCACCTCAAAACCGCAATCCCATAAAAATTGCACGAATCGGCCGATTTTTTCTTCCGTTTCCGGCATCAGTGGAGTTTCCGTCAAGATT
>ERZ772921.604-NODE-604-length-22004-cov-3.888469_pt1 | contig 22004 bp, 30 predicted proteins | sample MGYA00512117_ERZ772921 | MGnify/ENA primary metagenome ERZ772921 (study PRJEB29015, sample SAMEA2737944) | human oral metagenome | biome: human oral; feature: human-associated habitat; material: dental | place: China | collected 2150 ...
TGCTGATGCATTTGGAGACATTGCAAGAATTTTTTCTTTATCTAATTTCAAAATAGAACCTCCTCAATTTTTGATTAGAATTATTATACTATAATACTAAAATAATAGCAATAAAAAACTGCTACATTTCTGTAACAGTTTATGATTTTAATTTATATTTCATTTTTTAAAAATAAATAAATACTCGTGTGCAATTAAGAAAAAATTATATTTTATACTATTAGTTTTCCAATAGCCAGTTGCTTTACAATTATGTTGCTCCTTTATTATAATTTCTTTTAATTTAAAGCCCTCTGCTTCAAACACTTTCATAACTTCAAAACCTAGTGGCTGTATATGCCCTTTTATTCTAGTATCTCCCATTAAAATTGCACAAAATTTATCTTTTTTTAGAACTCTATAACTTTCAGAGGCTACTTTTTTCATTTCTTTCAAAAATTCAGGTATTTTTAAATGTGATAAATCTTCATCTATATTTTCACTATATTCTATTATATTTGCATAAGGTGGATGAGTACAAATAAAATCAATACTTTCATCTTTTATAAAATCTAATTTTCTTGCATCTCCCTTATGAATATATACTTTTCCAGAATTTTCAAATTCAAAATTTATTTTTTCTTTACATCTTTCAATAGCAATATCATTCACATCAATACCAATAATATTTCTTTCTATAGAAAGCTTATGTCCACCTGTTATATCTTCATAATTCCCATCATGTTCATCATCAGTTTCATATTTAAGCCCTCCTTTTTTGTTTATCCTTTTATTTGTATATAAAGTTCTACCTCCTTTTTTATTTATCTCTTGGCTAAAATATTCACTATCACTTGGAAATATAGAAGTCCAATCTCTTGGAATATAGAGTTCTTGATTTGCTGTACCTGTAAACACCGTGTTAAGAGTATTCTTATCATCTTCTTCCTTTGCCTTAATTGCATTTTGAACAGTTCTTGAATCTGCCTGTATAACATTTGGATTTATATCTGAAGGTATTCCTAATCCTCTTTGAGTTCCTACCTTAAGTCCTTCTCCTCCTGCCTTTCCTTTTATAATTGGTTTATATGCTTGACCATCATTCCCAAAATATTCTGTAAGACCTCCTCTTAAAGCAAAATCCGGATGAGTAACTGTTGTTTTTACTGGGAATGTCTTACTAGTATATGTTCCATCAAATCCTCCTTCAGGTTTTTCAACTTCTTGCTGTAATTTCCCCATTATTTCATTATCTTTAAAAATGCTTTCTCTTAAATATGAACCTGTAACTGAATTATCTAATCCAGCTTTATACATCTCAGCACTTAACTGTGAACCTGATGGAAGTCTTTTTCCTTCATAAAAACATAGTATACCTGCATATGGGTTAAGAAGTTCACTTGCAAAATTGATATTCTTAGTTCTTTCAGTATTTATTTTACCATCTGATTCATTAGGAGCTAAAAGCTCTTGCATTTTTTTTGCTCCTTCATCCCAGAAGTATCCTTCTGGAAGGAAGTTCTTATGTTCATTAATTCTAGGACCCTTATATTCATCAATTTGAAGTTTTTCCTGCTCTGCTTGATCTATTCTTTGATTATGTAAATATTTTTTATTTTCTTCTTGATATGATCTAGTCATATTTACTGAATCTTCATATGGCTTCATATATGTTTCTAAAGCTTTACCTGATTCTTCTGTTAAAGCTGTTTGTTGTGCTTTCCCCTTGTCGTCAAAGTTAGCTGGAAGTGTACTAGTCTTTGCATATATTCCTTTATTTAACATTGGTGCTATTAGCATAAGAATAACTGTAACTAAAGCTATACTAAAATATATAAATATATCATTATTTTCTATAGTGCTACTTTTTTTATTCTTGTTTGTCATCAACTACCTCCTTTCTTAAAGTTTCATCCATTCCTTTATCTTTTGTATTTTCTGTATTTCTTTTTTTTCTAAATTTTTTAAAAATTTGTATTATTTTATTTCTAAACACTAATCCTACTGCTGCTATCGCTGCTAAAATTGTAATATATATAACAGTAAAATCTCTAACTATAACAATATCTAGGTTAATATTATCATCTTCATTTGTAGAATTATTTCCTTCTACTGAATTAACATCTTTTATTCCTATATTATTTGATGTTTCAATTATTTCAAATTTAGTATCCATAACTTTATTTAATGCTTTTTCTATAGTTGTTTGTATTTTAACTTCTATTTCTTTTTCTTCTCCTGGATTTAATTCTATATTTTCAAGTTGTCTTGTTGTTGCAAAATTCTCTCTTTCTTTTATCCATCTTTGTCCATCTACTATATTTTCATTTTCTAAAAGATATGCACCTATCTTAACTACTTTTCCTGGGATATTCCCTTCATTTTTAACTTTAAGCTTATAATATATATCTACATTGGCTTCTTTATTTTCAAACGGTGATATTTTAAATTTGTTTACAGTTTCTTTTGTTTCTTTAGTTTCAATACTCTTTTTGTCATTATTATTAAGTATTTCTAATTTAACAACCTCACCTTTTAAGCTCATATTAAACGTATTATTATTTACAAGTCCTAAATTTTCATCTGACTTACTTTGAAAATTAATTTTTATAGCATCAGATACTGCTACTTGTTTTGAATCTTCATGTAATTTATTATTAACGCTTAAAGCATCTGAAGTCTTATTTTCTTCTGTATTATTTTTCTTATATACAGTTGGTGAATATTTTTGTGTTTCATATTCAAACATTACTGAATATTCTCCATTCGGTACTTCTGTAAATGTATATGTACCGTCATCATTTGTAAAAATACTTTTTACAACTTTTTGTTTAGCATTGTCAACAAGTTTTGCTACAATATTACCTAAAGGCCTTTCTCCTTCATCATAAACACCATTTTTATTGGTATCATCCCATGCTTTACCAGTTATTTCATAATTTCTTATAAGTTTTTCATCCTCTTTTTTAACCTCTTCTATTCCGAAGTGCTTTCATTTCATTTTCTGAAACTTTAAGTTTTCCTTGCCTTATAAGATCTTCTTTTCTCTTAGTAGTAGCATTTTTTTCAACTATTTGAGTTATTGGATTTGTTTCATATACTTTAAATCCATATTCATTATATATTTCTGCATTTGCTGAAATACTTACTCTATCAACTCCATTATTCCCACCTAATTCTACCTGTATTATAATTTCTTTTGATTCAAAAGGATTTAAAGTTAATTCTTTTTCAACCTTTTTTACTGAACCTTGTTCTGATAATACTTTTGAACCTTCTGGTGGATTAAATACAAATTTCATAGATGCTGGTGCTGTTCCTGAATTTTTCAAAACATATTTATACTCAATTTTTTCACCTTCTTCTAAATATGTCTTGTTCTTATTTGTTGATTGTTCCATTGTAACTATTGGTTTAACAACATTTATCGTATAATCTTTACTATCTATCATTTGATTTGATTCATCATACATCTCAGCTTTTATATTTATAGGCTTATATGTTTGTTGTTCTCCTATAGTTCCTGTTTTTATAACTGTTTCAAAAGTCTTTGCTGTGTTTAAAGAAACATTCTTTATATCAAACTCTCTCTCATTTACTCTTGTTATTTCAATATTTTGATCATCTACAAACTTTTCAACACTTGAAATTTCTGTATTTTCAGATGCTAAAATTCTTAATCTGACATTATTTAATTCTTTATCCAAAATAATATTCTTACTTGCTTTTATGTCAAATCCAACTTCTGTATTTTCCTTATATCTATCTATTTGAACCATATCAGAATCATATCTTGCTCCAAGTGCTTTTATGTCAAGTTCCGCTTCTTTAACAGCAACCTCAACCTTATCAGCAGTAGTCTCTTTTATTACATTTGTTCCTTCTGCTCTTGTTCTTATCTTAAGTTCTAAACTTTCTGTTCCTGTTGCTTTAAATGTTATTCTTACTGGTCTTTTTTCTCCTGCTTTTATATCTTCCATATCAAACATTATATTTCCGGTCTATATCTCTTGAAAATGCAACTTCTTTTTCTGGTGTTTCTATCTTAACTATTTCAAACCCTTTTGGTGTATCTATATAGTTTTCTACTTTTTTTGCAGTTATTGTTTTTGATTCATTTGTTACTTCATATGTATAACGTACTTCTTTTCCTTGTTCTACCTTCCTTACTTCTGGTGTTAATTTTCCTGCAAGTGATACCCCTTCACCTGTTGTAAGTTTGATCATATCTGACCATGATGTATATGTTTGCATTGTATTTGATGAATCTACTGCATTAAATATTACTTGTTCTGTTCCTACTGCTTGTTTATTATAGTCTAGATTTGCTGGTAGTTTAAGATTTAAGTTAAACTTATTTAATTGTCCTGGTTTTATACTTTCACCAAATACTATCATATATGTCTTAGTATTAGGAGTAGGGTTAGGAGACCAAGCATTTTGTGGATCATTTAAATCTTGAGTAGCATTTACATTTTCTGAATAGTATACATTGTATGTACTATTTGAATTATCCACTTTATTTATTGCACTTGCTAATGTTAGATTTAGATTATTTCCTAGGTCTTGATTTGTATCTACTGTTTTAACACCTTCTACTGGAAGTCTACCAATTAATTTAGCATTTTGTAGTTCTACAGGAAGGTTATTAATCATAAGAACTTGTTTAGATATTATTCTTTCTTTATCTGCTGTTTTTAATATTGCTTCCTTATTACCTTGTTTTATAGTAGCAATTTCAGCACCATTATCACTATAGTTCTTATATCTATTAGCAACAACCAAACCATCTGGAGCAGCTATTTTTGATTTAGTAACAGATATACCATTACCAAATCTTCTAAATGCTTCATTTTGTTCACCTAATGCAAATTCTTTAGTATTTTCATAAGTTGTAGCATTAACATTAGAATATATTAAATTATATTCTATATCTTGCATTGGAGTTTCTTCGTTTACAGTAATATCAGTATTAACAACAAGGTTAGTACCGGTTAGTAAGGTTACCATTATTTACTGCAGTTTGAGTACCAGAAACTAAAATTCTAATAATCTTATTACCATTTCTAGTATATGTACTAACATTTTCTATTTTAAGTCCGTCACCATAAAGCATATTAGTATCTTTAATCTTAACATCTGTAATAGTATTAGGAAGAACTATTTCATAAACAGAAGTACCATATATATCAGATTCTTCTTTATTATTATTAAGTTCTACAACGAATTCAACATCGTTATTTTCTATAACAGAATATAATTCTTGTTTATTAGTTCTTAAAGTAGCTTTAGTTTTAGTACCGAAGAAGTTCAACATCAGATACTGCACTTGCTATTCTAACTTTTTCATCTTTACCATTATTATTTATATTAACATTAACTTCTTTTTCAAAAGAAAGCTTATTTAAATCTTTAAGAATAGAAATTGGATATCTAGAAGAAGTAATAGATCTTTCTTCTTTAATAATAATATCTCCTTCTTTAACGATCTTAGAAGTCTTATAGTTAACAACTTTAGTATCATTATTTAAAGTTACAACATAATTATCATTATCTAATTTAGAGCTAGAATCTAAAGTAGCGATATTTTGACCTTTTTCATTAGTAAGTTCAATTTTACCATCTTTACCAAGAACATTTTCAAATTCTTGTTTACTAACTCTAACAGACTTATATGACATACCAGTTTCCACATTTTGTTTATTTCCATTATAGTATGGCATATTATCCATAATTTCTATATTACCATTAATATTTGAAACACTAGTATTAACATTAAGCTTATTATTGAAAGTGATATCTGATTTATTTTCAGATATTGAATTCATATATAGTTTTCCTTTAGACATCTTAGTTTTATCAGTTTCATAACTAGCAGAGATAAGTCCACCAAGAGGTTTATTTAAAGTAATATTACCTTGGTATTCTGCTTGATAGTTATTATTCGAATTAAGAAGTTTTTCAAATGCCTTAACATTTAAACTAGCATTATATTCATCTTTAACATTTTGAAGATTTTCATATACACTTGTAACTAAAAGTTTAGTAGTACCAGTTCCTTTTTCATATGTTTTATCTTCAGACATCTTATTTAATATATCTATATTAAGTGTTCCATCTAGCTTATTATATTTTGTGTTCTCTTCTTTTTGTTCTAGTGCTAATTCATTATTTACTCCCTTAGTAGAAAGAAGTGATACTCCTACCTTATCAGGGAACTTACCTTCTATTACAGGTTGTATTGAAGATATTCCGAAGTTTTTCTATTGGAAGATTTTTTTCACCTCCACCATTTTTAACTTCAATTAATGTTTGAAGTACAATATTCTTTCCATTCTCTGCATCTGTTTGCACATATTTTTGAATTTCAGCTTTAACTTCTGGTTTTCTTTCTTCTACCCATTCAATATTAAGAGGTATATCTTTTATAACCTCTTCAACCTTACCTTCTGGTGATATATATGTTGCTCTGAACTTAGCTACTAAATTATTTGATACTATATCTTTTGAAACATTACCTTCATATACATACTTTAAAGGTAACTCAAAATTAACAGTATTCCCTTCAAATCTATTTAATATAATCTTATTACCTTCTACCTTTTCAATAATAGAATTATTATTAGGATTTTCTATACTAAACACTCTAGAATTTTGTCCAGAAATTTCGATTTCTCCTTTTTGTATATATCCATCACGTCTCATACTAATAGTACCAACTATTTTTTGATCCTTACCGAGAAACATCAGCAACAATATTATTTGCTTTTTGTCCATTATTTACAAGCAAAATGTTTGCATCAACATCTCTAACATTAGTATGTGCCTCAAGATTAAGCTCTTGAGAAGCATATACAACAGCACTCTTAGCAACATACATAGTATTAGTAGAACACATTACAAAAACTAATGCACCTGCTACTGTCTTTCTTAAAAACTTTCTTCTTTTCACTTTAAGTCCTCCTCTTGCACTTATTTATTATACACATATATTGCCACAACTATGTATAATCTGCAATATATAATTTTATAGGTTTTATAACAGAATTTTTTCATTATAACCTAATGATGCTTAGGGATTAGCCATTTTTATGCTAAAAAGCATCTTAAAACACAGTCTTTCTACTGTTAATATATTTTAATTAAATATTTTCAAATTAATATTTACATCAAATATATTTTTCCAAATTAATTTTAGAAATATATCTAATATATATTCAATTAATCTCAAAAAATATATTTTATAAACCGTATGTATTCTAAGCTTAAACGTTTTTTATAATATTCATTTCTAATCATTTTTATTTCAAACCTTGTACTAATTATCATAAAAATAATTAAACACTTGTAAATATTTAACTATAGTTATCATTTACTTAAAAAACACACTTTTTTTGCTTTTTTTCATTTTTGTAACAAATATTACATTTTTTACATTTCAATAGAATGTTACATTCTTGTAATATTATAGCACATTTTTAGGTATCAGAAAAGCGTTTTACATAAATATTTAAAATAATTTACATAAGCAGAAGGATTGTCATATAAACTTTCTCTACCTAACTCTATCAAATCTAAAAAATACTAATATTTCTATCTCTTTAAAGCATTTTCTTTCTTTAGTTAATCTTTCACTTTTTTCACGAAATACAAAAGTAGCAACTCTTTTTGAGTTACTACTTTTGTGTTAAACATTATTTAATTTTTAGTTTAGTATACTAACAACCTCCTAACTATAATACTCTTTAATTTTCCCGCTATATTCAGTCAAAAGATTTGTTGAATACATTTTTTTGTTTTTTGAATTTCTAACTTCTTTCCAAAGAATAGAAGCAACTTTTAGTTTATTTGAATAGTTTCGACTCTTTTCGTCTGCACAGAAATCCTTTAAAAATTGATTCCATTGACAAACCGAATTATCATACTTGGCATAATCTGATTTCCCATAATAAACTTTTAGCATATCTTGAATTGTAAAACTCAAATCATTTTCTCTTTTTACTTTTCTCCAAGCAGTAGCCATATCAGCAGTAAATTTAAATGGTGAAACATTTGTTAAGCTTGAAAAATATTCTCTAAAATATGTGTTAAATGAAAAACCACATTCAAGTAATGGTGTATCTAATGTAATTTTTTCTACTTGTTTCTTTTTATTTTTTATTGGTGACTTTTTAATCAAATTCCCATTAAAGTATTCTTCTATAATATGATTTAATTCCTGTTTTGTACCTTTATATTCTAATCCTAATAACTTACATATTTGTGAAAGTTCTTCACGATACCAATAATATTTATTAAACTCTTCAAATGATGTAATTTTACCAAACTCTGGTCTAGTTTCGTTCAACATTTTCTCTCCTTAAAACCAATTTACTCCTCTTATATATTCTATAATACCAAGTATAACTATATAATTTCAATTTATACAATTATAATTTTAAAAAAACATATACTTTTTAACTAAGTATATGTTTTTCTCTTTATACTTTATTATTTTATTAAATTAATTAATATATATGATTATAATATATATTCTCCTTCTGGAACATCTTGTGGATTTTCCTTAACATGTGTAACATTCATACCAAAATATTCTTGCATTATCTTAAGAACTACTTCAGATGTATGAAAACCTACAACCCCATTTTCTATTACCGTTACAATTCCTATTTCCGGATCATCAAAAGGTGCAAATCCTACAAATAGTCCATCTGTTCTAGTTTCTGACACTTCTGCAGAACCTGTTTTCCCTCCAACTTCTACATTGAAGTTTTTAAATACACTATATGCTGTTCCTCCTCTTTCTCCTGTAACTGCTCTCATCCCTTCTAATATTGCCTTAATATGTTGTTTATCAAATTGTTTTTCTGGTATATTAGGTATTTCTGGCAATATATCTTTTGTTGCATTTCTAATCTCTTCTTTTGAAAGCCTTGTACCATTAGGCTTTATTATGCTTTTTATAATTGTTGGATGTATTTGTTTACCGCCATTTGCAATTATAGCTATATATTTAGCAAGTTGAAGTGGTGTATATGAATTATAACTTTGTCCTATTGCTGCAGATAATATATCTTTTTCATTTGGTTCTCTATTTTCTTTTGCTATTTGTTCACGAGAAGGTCTTGTTCCTTTCTCTTCTCCTACAAGTTCAACACCTGTTTTATCTCCAAGCCCAAAATATTTCATATATTCTTCCATTTTATCTATTCCGAAGCCTATCACCCATTGTATAAAAATATACATTACATGAATTTTTTAATGCATTTATGACATTTTGCCAACCGGTGACCTCCTCCACTTACACCATAAATCCAACATTTAGGTTTATGTGCTTTTGGATATACTCCGACTATCATATATTTTTTCATTTACAGTAGTTTTTCCTTCGGTAAGTGCTGCTATTCCCATTACCATCTTAAATGTAGATGCTGGTGAATATAATCCTTGTATTGCTCTGTTTAATAATGGGTTTAATGGATTATTATTATATTCTTTCCATTTTTCTTGTGATATTCCTCCGAAGAAAATCTTTTGGTTCATAGCTTGGATAACTTGCCATTGCAAGAATTTCCCCCGTTTTAACATTAATTACAACAGATGTAGCACCGTTTAGGATTATATACTTTACCAAATCCACCATTTTTCATTTTTTCTACTACTTCTTTAAGTGCATTTTCTGTTACTGATTGTATTTTAGAATCAATTGTAAGAACTATATTAGCCCCTGCCTTTGCTTCTTTTACATCATATTCTCCAAGTACGTTTCCTTCTACTCCTACTTCTATTTGTTTTGTTCCTCTTTCTCCTTTTAAAAGTTCTTCAAAAGTTTTTTCAATACCTGTTTTTCCTATAATATCATCATTCTTATATCCTTTTTCTTTCTTTTCATCATATTCTTTCTTATTTATTCTTGATGTATATCCGAATGATATGTGAAGCTTCACTACCTCTTAAATATGTTCTATTTGAATTTGTTATTACATAAAGCCCTTTTATCTTATCTGAATGTTCTTCAAGTTCAATTGCTGTTTTCCTTTTTACATTCTCAGAAATTATATTTCCATATACTTCTTTTTTTTCTCCATTTTCCATTAATTCTCTAAACACTAATATATTATATGCTATATTTATATCTTGTTCTTCTATTTCATATTTTAGTTTTAATATATTAAATGTTTCTGTTGGCTCTGCTTTTTCTGGAACATTATGTTTCTTTTTCCAATTTTCAAGTACACCTTTATCTTGTTGTGTAAATTTAGTTAAATCACGAGTAATTGGTAAATAATTTAAATATGATTCTTCATTTTTATTAAGTATATCAATTACTACTTTCCCCATTTCATTTAATTCTTTATTACTTTTTTTACCTTTATATATATACACATTATATTTTAGTTCTGTTTTTGCATATAATGTACCTGTTCTATCCATTATATTACCTCTAACAGGCTCTACTTTTACTTCTTTTACAAGTCTACTAGTTGCTTTTTCTCTGTAATCTTTTCCATCAATAACTTGAATTTTAAAAAGGTTTGCTAGTAGTACTATTCCTATAATATATGTTAAAAATGTTAATATACCATACCTATAATTTTTTTCTTTTATATTTCTTGAAATATTCCTCTTTTTATTAGGTTTATTTGATATACTAACTTTCTTCTCTATCTCTTCCCTTTTTCTTTTATTATTAAACATTATTTTTTCCTTTTATTAAAAATACTTTGTAATTATGTTTTTCTTTTTATATTCTTTTCCTATATATGTTCCTACTATTTTTAAAAGTGGATATATTGATATTAATATAATACTTAAAAAAAGCATCTCTTTTAACATTATTTTAATAGTATTAACATAATCTATACTATTTCCATATATAATATACTTTAAAGATATATATATACACATATATGATATATATACACATATATTTTTTAAAGTAATATTAATTACATTTTCTTCATAAAGTATTTTATTAACTTTCTTTAATATCAAAAATGATATAATTGTTGATATTGTTATCATTCCTACATTTGTACCTATTGTCATTTCTTGTATTAATGTAATTATTGAAAGTATTATTATCCCATTAGGTGTATCTAAATATGTTCCTACAAATAATATTATTAAATAATATATGGTTATATTTATACCAAATATATTTAAATTGAACATATATTTATCAAACATTAACATAAAAAATAATACTAATAATACACAAATATTTATAACTATTTTCTTAAACATTACTTTTCCTTATTTTTTAATACCATTACATTTTTTACATCATTTATATTTTCTGGTAGCTCTACTTTTGCATATGTATCTATTTTATTAGGTGGTACTATAATATCTGATATTTTACCTACATATATTCCTTTTGGTAAAACTGAACTTTCTCCAGAAGTTATAACATCCATTCCTCTTACAATTTTAACATTATCATCTATTCTTGTAACTTTAGGGATCTTTTCTTCTGTTCCTTCTAAAATCATACTTTCTTTTATTGTGCCTACTTGTACAGATATTTTACTTGTTGTATCACTTATTCTTTTTACTATAGAAGTATTTTCATTAACGCCTACTATCTTTCCATATAATCCGATTTGCATATACAACTGCCATTCCTTCTTTTATCCCTTGATTTTTACCTACATCAATTGTATATACTTCTTCTAAATTATTTTTACTTTGTTCTATAACTTTAGCAATAACTCCATCTACTGTTGTATATCTATTTTTTAGTTCCAACATATTTGTTAATTCTTCTACTTTTGTATTTAATATTTCTATTTGTCTTAATTCCAATTTCTTTTTTTCTAATTCTTCTTTTTGCTCTTTAAACTTATCTACAAGCTCTTTATATTTAATTCCATCAATATCTGCAAGTTGTTCATTTTCTTTTGTCATCTTATAATTTACAAATGGCTTTGTTATATTTTTTACTATATAATCTAAAAAACTCAGTTTTTCTTTATCCATATTTGATAATATTATAATTATTAAAAGTATTATTATAACAACTAAACTTACTATTGTGTTTATTATCTTACTATTCTTCATTTCTCCCCTAACTATATCATATTAATAATACTTCTATATTCTCCATCTCCTATTATTACATGATCTAATAATTCTATTCCTAATGTTTCTAAAATATGTTTTAATCTTTCTGTAAACTGTAAGTCTTCGATACTTGGTGTTGTATCTCCGTGATGGATGATTATGTACTACAACAATTCTTGCACAATATGTTATTATTGCAGTTCTTATTATTTCTTCAATATCTACATCTACACTTGATATACTTGAACTTCCAATTTTTTTATCTTTTAATACATTATTTTTTGCATCTAAAAATATAACATACATTTCTTCTATTTTTAGATATCTAAGTTTTGGCATGTATTTTTCTCCAACATCTTTTGTAGAAGATATTTTTTCTCTTTTAGATTTTAATGGTATCTCTACTCTCCTTATTATCTCACCTATTGCTTTTATCTGTATAGCCTTTACTCTACCTATACCAGGATATGATATTAACTCTTCTAAACTTTTATAAAATATATCTCTAAATTTTAGATGTTCTTCTCTCAATATTTTTTGAGCAATTTGTATAGAATTATTATTTTTATTCCCATTTCTTATAATTATAGCTAATAATTCTGACTCAGTTAATGATCTTTCACCAAAGTTTTCTAATTTCTCATATGGCATATCATTTTTTGGTAATTCTTTTATTTTCATTTTTCCTCCTTGCAAAGAAGAAAAATACCTCATTATATAACTAGTGTTTCTTATTCAACCATGAATACACAAATATTGCAAGTATCATTCCAATAATACTTGATACTGTTATAGAAATTGTAACACCAAATTCTATTTTTAAAACGGTTAAATTTAAACTAACAGGTTTATTAAGTCCAAATTCATTCCCATAATTTAGCCACCATAAACTTGGAACTCCTTCTGCAAGCTTTCCAATTAATCCTCCTAATACTATTCCTGTTAATAATACTATTATAAACACCCATTTCTTTTCTGACATTTTAGTTACCTCTTCATCTTATATAAATAATTTATAAAAATTATATATTTTTATTACAATTTTTTCAATAATTTTTACATATACTTTGTTTAATTTAATAGTATTACAAAATATTAATAATTAAAATTCTTAATCAATAAAAATATTAATATATTTATTGATTTATATTTTGAACTATTGCATAGGAGATATAAATGTCCTCATTAATTGAAAAACAACAAGATTTTAAAGGTTCTATTAATGAAGTACCTTTTGAACGTGAAGAGGTATTTGATGCAACGGCTTCTGTAGGGCGGAATTTTCTGTCGCGAGGGTTCGAATCCCTCACTCTCCGCCATCAATTTTAAAAAAGAAAAGGCTTAAAACTAAGCCTTTTTTTCTTATATTCCTGACAATCTTTCACTTGATTACTTTTTTCCATATTCTTATATATTTCCCTCATTATTATTTATCTAATAATTCTAACATTCTCTCTAATTCTTCATTAGAATTATATTTTAAAACTATTTGTCCTCTATTTATATTTTTAGGACTAACTTTTATCTTAGCTTTTGCTCCAAAATAATTCGTGAATTTTTCTTCTATTTCTCTAAATTCATGTATATCTATTTTAGGAGTATTTTTAGGTACTTTCTTAGATAATTTTAATCTTTTTTTTGCTTCTTCTACTGAAAGTCCATCTTCCAAAATATATAATGCCATTTCATATTGTTTTTCTTTATCTTCTATTTCTAATAACATTTTACATCCAGCTTCAGATAAATTTTCTTTTCTTGCAAGTTCTATAACTCTTTCATCTAAATTTAATATTTCTAAAATATCAGTTATAGAAGATTTACTTTTACCTATTTTTTTAGCAAAATCTTCTGGAGTCATATTATACTTTTCGATAGCATCCTTATATCCTTGTGCTTTTTCTATTGCATTTAAGTTTTCTCTTTGAACATTTTCTATTATAGATATATGTACATTTTCTAATTCCTCATCATCTTTTATAATCGCAGGTATTGTCTTTAAATTTGCAAGCTTTGAAGCTCTCCATCTTCTTTCTCCTGCGATTATTTCATAATGCGTATCTTTTTTAGCTACAATTATAGGTTGTACTACCCCAAATGTTTTTATAGATTCTGCAAGTTCTTCTAATTTTTTATAATTAAATTCTTTTCTAGCTTGTTTTATATTTGGTTCTACTTCTGTTACCTTAAGTTCAACAATTTTATTTTTATCTGATATATCTAAATTTATATCTATTTCTTTAACATTATCTTCATTTTTAGGTTCAATTTCATTTAAAGCTTCATCTGAAAATAATGCTGATATTCCTTTTCCAAGTCCTGTTCTCTTCATATTCTACCTACCTATATCTTTTGTGTATTATCCTTATTTCTTTCTAATATTTCATCTCCTAGCTTTACATAAGCTCCTGCTCCTGAAGATTTTGGATCATATTCTATTATAGACATTCCAAAACTTGGTGCTTCACTTACTTTAACATTTCTAGGTATAACTGTTTTAAATACATTATCTTTAAAATAGTTTTGAACTTCTTTTACAACACTATTAGAAAGATTTGTTACTGAATGATACATTGTAAGTACTGCTCCTTCAACTTCTAAATCTTTGTTTAAGTGTTTTTTTACTAAGTTAATTGTATTTGTTAATTGACTTAATCCTTCTAATGCAAAATATTCACACTGTATTGGAATTAATACAGAATTTGCAGCAGTTAGTGCATTTAGTGTTATAAGTCCAAGTGATGGAGGACAATCTATAAATATATAATCATAATCATCTTGCACCTTATCTAATTGATTCTTAAGTCTTTGTTCTCTTGACATCATTGAAACAAGCTCTACTTCTGCCCCTGCTAAATTTATATTAGATGGACATAAATCTAATGTTGGTATAGCTGTTTTCTTTAAAGTATCTTTTATGTCTACATCATCATCAATTAATGCATCATATAATGATTTTTCTACCTTTTTTGTAACTCCTAAACTACTTGTTGCATTTCCTTGTGGATCTGAGTCTATAAGCATTACTCTATACCCTTTTTCTGCTAAAACCGCACTTAAATTAACTGTTGTTGTAGTTTTTCCGAACTCCACCTTTTTGATTTGCTACTGCTATTATTTTTGCCACAATCTCCTCCTTAATAATATTATAATATATTAAAATATGTATTATAGTCAACACTTTATTATCTATGTATTTCTATGATTTTTGTTTTGGTGTTTTACTTGGTAGTTTTGAATCTAATTTTTTTACTTTCTTTAAAATTATAATGCTTCTATCTTCATCAAAAAGCTTATAACTTTCATGTATAATTTCTTTAAATCCAAACTTTTCCAAATACTTTTTATTATATTCTTCCTTTTTACCTTTCATCAAAATAGCATGTTCTCCTATTTTTACAAATCCTGAAGAATATTCTATAACATTCTCAATGCTAGATACTGCTCTTGATACTACCAAATCAAAGTTTTCTCTGTATTTTTCATCATGTGAGGCAATTTCTGCTCTTGAATGTATTATTTTAATATCTTCTTTTTCTTGTATAACCTTAAGTTTCTTTAAGGTCTTATCCATTCCAAATGTATTTTTATTGTCTATACTTAAAAATATTTTAAGAACAATTAGTGGAAAACCTCCACCTGTTCCTATATCTAAAATATTTGAATAATGTATACCGTATTTTTTAATATATTTTACAATATATAATGAATCTACTATATGTTTTTTTATAAACATTTCCTCATCTTTAATTGCAGTTAAATTTATATACTTATTTTTTTCTAAAATATAATCCATATATGAAATAATATTTTTTATCATATCTTCTGATATTTCAATATCTTTATCTATTTCATACATTTCTATATATTTTAATAGCATTTCTTTTTTTTCTATATATTCCATTAATTTTTCCTTAAGTTTAATTTAAAATAATTATTTTTTTGTTTTCCCATATGTTTCTAAATATAGTAATAATACTGTTATATCTGCAGGTGATACTCCAGATATTAGACTTGCTTGTCTTATATTCACTGGCAAAAACTTCTTTAATTTTTCTAGAGCTTCTAATCTAAGACCTTTTACTTCATCATAATTAAAATCTTCTGGTATTTGTTTTTTCTCCATTTTTCTTGTTTTTTCAATTTGCTTTTCTTGCATTTTTATATAACCTTCAAACTTAATCATTATTTCAACTTGTTTCTTTTCTAGATTAGTAAGCTCTCTAGTTATTCCATATTCTTCCTTATTATTTATTTCATTTAACTCTTCAATATTTTGTATATCTTCATATGTTATTTCACTTCTTTTTAATAAATCCACCAAAAATACTCTTCCTGATAATATTGAAAGCCCTTTACCTTCTAAGTAATTATTTGTTTTTTCAACATTTGTTATCTTTGTTTCTTTTATCCTTCTTATTTCGTTTTCTATATTATCCCATTTATCTCTAAATTTCTTATATCTTGAATCTGTTATAAGACCGATAGAATGACCTAATTCTGTAAGCCTATAATCTGCATTATCTTGTCTTAAAAGTAGCCTATATTCAGCTCTTGATGTCATCATTCTATATGGTTCTTGTGTACTTTTAAGTACAATATCATCTATAAGTACACCTATATATGCTTCATTTCTTGAAAGTACAACCGGATCTTTTCCTTGTATTTTTCTTGCTGCATTTATACCAGCTATAAGACCTTGTGCTGCTGCTTCTTCATATCCAGATGTACCATTTATTTGTCCTGCTCCATATAATCCTTCAATTTTCTTAAGTTCTAATGTGTTCTTTAATTCAAAAGCTTCAATTGAATCATATTCTATTGCATATGCCGATCTTGTAAATTCACAATTTTCTAACCCTTTTATTGTTCTATAAAATTTAATCTGTAATTCTTCAGGCATTGATGAACTCATTCCTTGTATATACATTTCGTTTGTATTTAATCCAATTGGTTCTATAAATATTTGATGTCTTTCTTTATCACTAAATCTAACAACCTTATCTTCTATTGAAGGACAATATCTTGGTCCTTTTCCTTCTATTTCTCCTCTAAACATTGGTGATAAGTCTAAGTTTTCTCTTATTAACTTATGAGTTTCCTCATTTGTGTATGTTAAATAGCAATTCACCTTATTCTCAACTGGCTTTTCTGTTTCAAAAGAGAAAGGTTCAATATTTTCATCATTTTCTTGTATTTCCATTACTGAAAAATCAATACTTCTCTTATTTACTCTTGCAGGCGTTCCTGTTTTAAATCTAATCATATTTATTCCTAAATTTCTAACAATTTCTGATAATTTATTTGATGCTGCTACACCATCTGGACCTGAATCAATAATATTATCTCCTACATAGATCCTTCCTTTTAAATATGTTCCTGTTGCTAATATTATAGCTTTAACATTATATTTAGCTCCTAAATTTGTGATAACAGATTCTACCTTCTTTCCTTCTTTATCTAATAGTATATCAACAATTTCACCTTGTTTTACATATAAGTTTTCTGTTTCTTCTAAAACTCTTTTCATATATTCATGATATTTTTTTCTATCTATTTGTGCTCTTAAAGATTGAACTGCAGGGCCTTTTGAACTATTAAGCATTTTTATTGCTATTGCTGATTTATCTGCAGCTTTTCCCATTTCTCCACCGAAGTGCATCTATTTCTTTTACCAAATGTCCTTTAGATGTTCCTCCTATTGTCGGATTACATGGCATATTTGCTATGCATTCTAAACTTATACTAAAGATTAGTGTTTTTGCCCCTAATCTTGCTGCTGCAAGTGCTGCTTCAATTCCTGCATGTCCTGCTCCTATTACTGCTACATCATATTCTCCTGCATTATACATTATTATCTCCTTCTTTCTTTACTATTTTCCTAAGCAGAAATTTTTAAAGATTTCATTTAAGACTTCTTCTTTAACATTTTCTCCAGTTAATTCATTAATCTTGTTTATAACATCTCTAATATTTTCTGATACCATATCTATAGGTATTATTTCTAAATCTTTTAATATTTGTTCTATCATTTCTATAACATCTGTTATAACCTTTTTTTGTCTTTCATGGATTATTATAATATCATTGTTTTTATTTATTTTTAAAGATTCTGTTTTCTTAGTAATCCATTCTATAACCTCTTCTGTACCTTTCTTTTCTAGCATTGAAGTATATATATATTCTTTTCCAGTATTTTTAATCTCTTCTGGAAGATCTATATCTTTTACTAAATCATATTTATTCAGTAATATTAAACTTTCTTTTTTACTTATAATATCCATTATTTTCCTATCATTTTCATTAAAAGGTTTTGATATATCAAATATTGCTATTATAAGATCACTTTTTTCTGCAATAGTTATAGCTCTTTCTATCCCTATTTTTTCTACTTTTTCATCTGTTTCCCTGATTCCTGCAGTATCAATAATCTTAATATTTATACCATTAATATTTAAGTCTTCTTCTATACTATCTCTTGTTGTTCCTTCTATTTCTGTAACTATAGCTCTTTCTTTATTTAATAAGTTATTTAAAAGTGATGATTTTCCTGCATTAGGCCTTCCTATTATAGAAACTTTTATTCCATCTTTTATCTTACTTCCAACATCAAAAGTTGCTTCAAATCTTTTTAAATCTTTTAATATATCTGTTACTGTATACACTATTTCTTCAGTTTCTTTTTCATCTGTATCATATTCAGGATAATCAATATTTACTTCTAAATGCATCAATATATCCATAAGTTTTTCTTTTATATTTACAACCTTATTATATAATTTACCTTGTAATAATTCTCCTGATATTCTAAGCTCTTCTTCACTCTTAGCATTTAAAATTGTAGCAATTGACTCTACTTGTGTAAGATCTATCCTTCCATTTAAAAATGCTCTTTTAGTAAATTCACCTGGCTCTGCTAGCATTGCTCCTTTTTTTAAAACTAAATTTAGAATTTCTTTCATTACAATACTTCCACCATGTGTGTTTATCTCAACTAAATCTTCTTTAGTATAACTATTTGGTGATTTAAAAAAAGAGACTAAAACTTCATCAACCATTCTACTATCATCATATATTTTTCCATATATAATAGTATTTGGAACTATATCTTCCATTTTCTTCACTTTAGTACTTTTAAATATTTTTAAAAGTATTTCAAATGCCTTATCACCTGTTATTCTTATTATTCCTATTCCACCAAGTCCTGGTGCTGTTGATATTGCTGCTATTGTTTCCATAATCCCCTCTTTTTCTTTAAAAAATAGCAAGACAATATGCCTTGCTTTTTTTATTCCTCGCTATTTTTAGGTGTTATAACTATATACCTATTAGGCTCTTTCCCTTCACTTTTAGTTTTTACATTTTCCTTTTGTAAATATGCATGTATTAATCTTCTTTCATATGAATTCATAGGTTCTAACGAAAATGGCATACCATGTTTCATAACACGACTTAAACCATATTCTGCAATTTTTATAAGTTTTCTTTCTCTTCTTTCTTTATATCCTGCAACATCTAAATATATCCTTATATTTGATTTTGATCTAACTATATTTTTCAAAAAACTTTGTAATTCTTCTAAAGTATGTCCATCTCTTCCTATCCATTTAGGATTTTGATCTGAAGTTATATTTATATATATTTTTCTTCCTTGCATTTTTATATCATATTTAAAGTTTATATCTTCATATATTCCTGATAATACCTTAAAAAAATTATCTAACTTTATTTTAGTATCTTTAACTTTTTCTACATCAAATCTATTCTTTTCTTTTTTATCTTCATTTACTAAAATTTTTAATGTAACCTTATCTCTATCCAAAATACTAAACATTGTCTTATTTATTTCTTTAGTTTCTATTTCCTCTTCAATTATTAAAGCTTCTCTATCAATACAAAGTTCATTTTCTGCTTTTTTTAAAGCTTCTTCTTTATTTATTCCTTTAAATTCATATACTTCCATATTTACACCTTGCCCTTGGCATCATTATTTAATTTTTTATTCACTATATTTTTTAATAAGTATGTTTTCCCTATATCTACCATACTATTAAATGCCCAGTAGATAGATATACCAAGTGATGTTACCATAGATACACTGAAAATCATAAGTGGTAATATATATTTCATCATCTTATTGCTTGTCATCATTGCATCTTGAAAATCTTCACTTGTAAATTTATCATCCTCTTCTTTTTTATCTTTTTCATTTTTAGTATCTTCTACTACCTTAACAACCTTATCATCTTTTTGTGTCTTACTTTGCTCTCTAATATGTTCCATATCTTTTTGAGCAACTCCATAGCTTATAAAAGACATAATAATATATAATAGTGGAATTGATATTATTCCTATATTCTTAGGTTCTTTTAAATCATTTATACTTTTTATTGTTTCAGATGGTATACTTGTTAAATCAAGTCCTAAAAATTCCATATTTATCTTTACAGATTCATCTGTGCTACCAAGCTCTTTTATTATAACCATTTCTTTTTGTCTAATATCTTTTTGAGCTTCTTTTTTAGCATCTTCTTCTGACTTTCCTTCAGATGTTAATTTTGAAACTCTTTGTTCTACAATTTGTGAATATTTACTGTCAATTTGTTCACTAGTCATCCCTTTAATATATTTAAGTGGACTCATAACAACAATTATAATTCCTATCATTACCATTAATTGTATTATTACCATTAAACATCCACCAAGTGGTGCAAGTGGAGACATTCCCTCTTCTTTATATAGATCTAACATAGCTTGGTTAAATGCTTGTTGATTATTCTTATACTTTTCTTGCAATTTCTTTTGTTTTTCAGTTAATTTAGATGTTTTAATATTAGTTATCCTTCCCTTTATTTCAAGTGGAAACAACAATAATTTAACAATCAATGATAATATAATTATAGAAAAACCAAAATTACCTACTAACGAATATATAAGATTAAGCATAGCACCTATAATTGTTGCTATTTGTTCCATTAATTCCTCACTTTACTGGATCATAACCACCTTTTGAAAATGGATTACATCTTAATATTCTCCATATTCCTTTAACAATTCCTTTAACTGTACCATATTTTTCAATTGCTTGAATTGTATAATCTGAACATGTTGGATAAAATTTACACCCAATATCTTTAGAATTTAAACCTCTAATATACTTTTGATAAAATTTTATTAATTTTATAACAAATCTTTTTATCATACATATCCTTTTTCTTTATACATATTTAAATCATAAAATGCATTTTTTATATCAATATATATTTCATTAAAATTAACTGTTTCTGTATTAAAGCATATTATTATATTAAAATGTTTTTTTAGCTTATTTTCTTCTAGTCTATATATTTCTCTTATTACTCTTTTCACTCTATTTCTAAATACTGCACTTTTAATATTTTTTCTAATAGCAATACCTAATTTATTCTTATTATCTTTATTATGAGTTATACATACTCTGATTGTTTTTTTGTTTGATTTTTTACCCTTTTTTATAATCCATTTAAAATGATGATTTTTCTTTATTGTTTTTTCTTTATTCATTATGCACTAAGTACTTTTCTGCCTTTTCTTCTTCTAGATTTTAATACTCTTCTACCATTTGATGTAGACATTCTTTTTAAAAATCCATGTACTTTTTGTCTATGTCTTTTTTTTGGTTGAAATGTTCTCTTCATAAATTCCTCCTTCTTTTATTTTTTTGCTTATAATCTATACTTTTCACAAGTATCAAACAATTATTATACTTTAAAAGTATACTATATTATTACTTGTGATGTCAAGGTTTCTTTTATAGGTGAATAGTAAAAGTTATAATAATATAAAGAAAAAAGAGTATATATATATAAATCTAATTATATACTCTTTTACTCTCTAAAACTATTTCAAATATTACCATTCAAATTCCAGAACAAATGTTCTTTATCTGAAACTATCTTATTATTAAACTTTCTCCATCCATT
>ERZ772921.607-NODE-607-length-21957-cov-3.439777_pt1 | contig 21957 bp, 30 predicted proteins | sample MGYA00512117_ERZ772921 | MGnify/ENA primary metagenome ERZ772921 (study PRJEB29015, sample SAMEA2737944) | human oral metagenome | biome: human oral; feature: human-associated habitat; material: dental | place: China | collected 2150 ...
CGTATAAGAATTAAATTTATAGTATACTAAGCAATTATAAAAATATTATATCCCATAAAATAGCCTTAATCTATGTCTAAAGACTGTATTTGTACTTAAATTTGATTAATATTAAATTATATAATAATCTAATATTAAAATAAGTTAACCTGAAATAAGTCCAAGAAACTGCAATAACTATATTTTATTAGTCGTTCCCTATAAAGAATGTTTTTAGACTTTTTCTCTACTCTTTATACACTAAATGCAGGTAATATTCCTTAAAAACTGCATTTACTCTAAGAATTCATATTTTTTACAAAAAAACTGCAATAAGTCATTAAATTTGCTCTTTTTTTACTATATTTAGTAAACTTGATTTTCTTTTGGTTCTTCAACCTGTTTTGCTTCCACATATTCTATATATGGTTCTCCATTTTCTACTTGAACTTTTCCTTGTAACTCATACCATTTTCCTTCTTCCATCTTACCATCAGCTTTTACTGGATATCCTACAAGTGTCATATCGATTGCACAACAATATATCTTCCATAATCCTATTCCAATATATCCTTTTTTAATTTCTTCTGTTTTAAATGTTCTTCCTGTTATCTTAATTTTTTTATCTTTAAATAAATCTGGATTTTCATATATTGCTTCCATTATTTTCATGAAATTATCTACTGTTATTTCAACTACACTATCACCATCTATATATCTTTTAGCTAGTTCTTGTTTTTGAGTTTTTAAGCTATCAATTCTATCTGTATTTTTAAGCTCATCTATCATCTCTTGTGTTGCATAAACTACGTCTGCTATTTGTACTTTACTATTTTCATCTATATTTTTAATATTATTCATTTCTCTTACTTTCCCAAGCATTTTTTGTAATGATAAGCTTTCATCGAATTCAAACATATATTGACTTATACTTTTCATTTCTCCGACAATTTTTAAATTATATTTTTTAACAAATTCTTCTACTTCATCTTTTGTTACTCCTTGCTTAAATGCAACTAATATTCTATTATCTATATACCATGTTTCTGTTTCTGGATCTACTGATATATATTTTTTCTTCACCGGTTTTATATACTCTGTTTCTGTATTTGCATCTGCAGTTAAATATACACCTTTAAATTCATATTCTTTATCATCTGAAACTTGTTTAGTCTTTTCATAGTTTGCTATATTAACACCTATTTGTTTTCCTTTTCTATTTAATACTGAATCACTTGCTTTTCCATCTCCTGCATATACTATTAATCCTATAGATATTATAAACACTAAAGTTGATGCTCCTATTTTCCTATTTCTAGGCTTTGCCAAAAGAAACAATACTATCATTATAACAACTCCAAATACTCCCATTAGATTAAATTGTTTTCCTATATAATTAGAAAAGTTTTGTGATACATATAAGTATATATATAATCCTATTACACCTAATATCCATATTTTTTCTATTAAATTAGATAGTCTTACCATTTTATTATTTTTTTCTGTATTTATCATCTTTTCTCCTATCCTTATTCTAAATTATAAAGCAACTTATTAAATAAACTGTTAAAAATATTGATCCTATTAAAACAATAACAAATTTTTTATTAAATGACTTATTAAGTACTATAGTATTTTTTATATCAATCATAGGCCCTAATAGTATAAATGCAAGTATACTATTCTTACTTAAACTATTCATAAATGTTCTTGCTATAAATGCATCAGATGTTGAACATAGACTTAAAGCAAATGCAAGAAGCATCATTATAAATGTTGATATATATTTGTTTTGTACAATTCCCCCTATATTACTTATAGGTAATAATATTTGCATTGTTGCCGCAAGAATTGCACCTACTGCCATATATGATATTATTCCCATAAAATCACCATACATTATATTAATTATATTTTTAACTCTACCTATTGGTCCTGTTTCTTTTTCATGAGCTGAACATGTACATCCTTCATGGTGGTGATTACATGTATGTATATGTTCATGTTCATGATGGTGGTGGTGATAATGTTCATGATTTGCTACACTTTCTTCTTCTTTTAATACTGAATCCTTACATACTATATCTAATATAATACCTACAACTAATGCAACTAATATTCCAAATATTGTCCTATATACAAATAATTTTGGCATTTCAAGTCCAAAAAGTAACATTTTTTCTGTTTCTCCAAATGCAAAAAACGTTGATAATAATACAACAGGACTTATTATTGGTGATGCAAGCATAAAACTTACTATTACATTTGTTGGAACTTTTTTCTTTTTAAGTCTCATTGCTATTGGTATTACAGCACAATCACATGCTGGTATAAATAATCCCAAAAATATACCCACTAAACTTCCAAGTACCCTATTTTTAGGTATCATCTTACTTATTCTTTCTTCTGAAACAAATTCTTCTATTATTGCAGATATTAATGCTCCTAATAATAGAAATGGTATTGCCTCTAACATTATTGTTGTAAAATATATTGCTATATCTCTCATTTTCTCTCCTTCTTAAATCACATTATTTTAAATAATATCATTATACACACAAAATTACAATATCGCAAATGATTTGCATATATATTGTTGTTATTATATTGAAATTACAATATACAATACATATAATTAAATAAACAAATCAACAAATAATTATAAAAGGAATTAATAATATGAATAATGATATTAAATATGTAGGAATTGATATTGGTGGTAGTCACACAAAAGTAGCACTTGTAACTAGTAATTATGAAATCATAAATGAAGATAATGTTTTTTATGGAAATATCAAACCAAATTTAAAACCTTCATATATATATGAACATATAACTAAATATATAGATAATTTATCTAAAGAAATCTTTGATAATATTAAAAGAATTGCTGTTGCATGTCCTGGTATTACAAAAAATAATAAAATAATAGGTGCTGTTAATCTAGGTGGAAATTCTGATATTCTAATTAAAATAGAAAAAAAATATAATCTTCCACTATATAGTACAAATGATACAGTCGCAGCATCTTTTGCCCAATTAAAAAAAGGTTCACTTATAAATACTGATAATGCAATATACTTAGGTCTTGGTACAGGGGTAGGTTTTTCAGTTATTTTAAACAAAGAAATTCTTTTGCCAAATGGACTTCCAGTAGATCTTAGTCACACATCATATCTTAAAAAGAATATAAAATGTTCTTGTGGTAAAGATGATTGTATAGAAAAATATATATCTATAAAAGCACTAAGGAGTAAATTAAACAAAAAAATAAATACTAAATATAATTTAAACAATAATCTTAAAGTTGAAATTATTTTAGAGAAATATAATATTGAAGATTATGAAGATATATTACATGAATATACAGATAATATTGTTACAACTATAATAAACCAAATAGAACTTTTTAAACCTGATAAAGTTTGCTTAGGTGGTGGTTTTGTAAAAATATCTGAAAGTATTATTTATGATATGATTAAAACAAAATATAAAAATTCTAAGATATTTTCTACAATGTTTGATTATAACAGACCTGAACTTATAATAGCTCAAAAATTAAATTGTTCTGAAATTGTTGGTATAATCTTATTATTAGAAGATAAGTTTAAAAATCTTTAACCAAATAGCAAACCTTAGCAACTCTTAAATTATTGACAATATAATATAATAATATTATACTATTAAAGTAATGCGAGAGTAGCTCAGTTGATAGAGCGATGCCTTGCCAAGGCATAGGTCGCGGGTTTGAGCCCCGTCTCTCGCTCCAGGCGACATAGCCAAGCGGTAAGGCATGAGTCTGCAAAACTTTGATCCCCGGTTCGAATCCGGGTGTCGCCTCCAAAAAAAATAAAATTAAATAAAAAAGAATATTCTAAATATCAGCGTATTTTGCTATTTAAATTTTAGAATATTCTTTTTTATTTTTATAATTCCAATAATTGCTTTTTCTTTTTTTCAAACTCATCTTCATTTATTATTCCAGCATCTAATAGTTCTTTATACCTTTTTATTTCTTCAATTGGATCTTTTATCTTTTCATTAGTTGCTTTTTGAATATTATCAACCATTTGATTTCCGAAATGCAACACCTGCTCCGAAGTCCTACAAGCCCAACTTCTTGCCTAGATGCATCCCTCATAGCTCTTATTGATTGATATTGTACGTAATTTTTCATATCTTTTGATGCAATTCCCATTCCTGATTGTTCATCTATTAATTTTTCAACTTCATCAGGAAGTGAAATATTTTCTACATTTATATTTGTAAATGTTATACCTAATTTTTTAGTTTCTTCTGTAATTTTCTCTCTTAACCTTTCACCTATTTCCTTATATTTAAATATTAAATCTAAAACTGGAACATTTAATTCACTTATAACCTCTATAAATTTAGTTTGTACAAATGATGATAAATACTCTACTATATCCCAAGTCATAACTTTATTTCTCGCACCAAAAATTTCTTCCATAAAAATTTTTGCATCTGTTATTTTAAATGCAAAAGTTCCAAAAGCTCTTAACCTTAATATTCCAAAATCTTTATCTCTCATTATTACTGCATTTTTTGTTGCCCATTTATTATCAATTGATTGTTTTGTACTTATAAAATAAAAATCACTCCTTATCGGTGATTTAAATAAATATGGTAATGCTTCTATTGATGATAATATCGGAAGGTTTTCTGTATTTAATGTATACGTTCCGTGGATTCCATACATCTGCTATCTTTCCACCTTTTACAAAAACTCCACATTGCCCTTCTCTTATTATTGCTTTAGCTCCTTTTTTTATTTCATTTGAAGGTCTATCATTATATTTATGTACTAATATCTTATCTGACTCATCAATATATTCTATAATATCTAAAAACTGTTCTTTTATCCAATTCATATTCTTCTTCCTCTCTCATTTTAATATCAAATCATTTTATGCCTTTAAATTCGCCTGTTAAAATTAATATTATATCTATAATAATTCCTATGCCAAATAATCCTCCAGTAAATAGATAAATTATTCCCTTTACCGTATTTCCTACATAAAATTGATGTATACCAAAAAATCCAAAAAATATGCAAAGTATTAATACTGTTATCCTATCTTTTTCTGATAAAGTATTTTTACATTGATTTCTTTTATTTAATTCTATATTTATATTGCTTATATTATTTATATGTATATCTCCTGTGCTGTTTTCTTGTTGTTCCTGAATCCTATAATTACAATATCCGCAACTTCCATTATTCATTGGCGCACCGCAATTTGGACATTTATGCATAATATATCCCCTTTCTCTATATCCTACTATATAGTATACATAAAAAACATTTCTTTTTCAAATCAAAATAGACTTAAAGGCTATAATTTTTCATTTCTAAATATTTAACCCTAAAATAAGTCTACCTCATTTTCTATTCTACTTTTTTATTTACAATCTTTTCTATCTGCAATATTTCTTTTGCTTTTCTTACATCTTCTTCATTTGCAATCCTTACACCATCTAAAGGATAATTTATTCCCATTTCTTCCCACTTATATCTTCCAAAATCCTTATATGGAAGTATTTCTACATTTTCTATATTATTTAAAGTCATTAGAAAATCTCTCAAATTTTCTAAATCTTCTTCATTATCTGTATATCCTGGTACTAAAACTTGTCTTATCCACGTTTTCTTTCCTATTTCATCTAAATGTTTTGCAAATTCTAATTCTAGATTATTATGAATCCCACATAATGATACACATTTTTTATCATCAATGTGTTTTATATCAAGAAGTACTAAATCTGTAACTTCTAAAACTTGTTCTATTTCTTTTGTTATCTCAAAATTCCCAGATGTATCTAAAGCTGTATGTATTCCGTATTTTTTTAGTTCTTTAAAAAGATTATATACAAAAAGAGGTTGAAGGAGAGGTTCTCCTCCGAGATATTGTAACTCCCCCTCCTGATGAATCAAAATATGACTTATATCTTAACACATATTCTACCATTTCCTCTACTGTATGATCTTTTCCTGTCCCTTCTTTCCAAGTATCTCTGTTATGACAATATTTACACTTAAGTTTACATCCTTGCATAAATATTACTGTTCTAATTCCTGGTCCGTCTACTGCTCCAAAGCTTTCTACTGAGTGTATATTTCCTATTATTTCTTTCATTTTATCCTATATTTTTTCATGTATTGTTCTATTAATTACATCTAATTGTTGTTCTCTAGTAAGTTTTGTAAAGTTTACTGCATATCCTGAAACTCTTATTGTAAGTTGTGGATATAGTTCTGGATGTTCCATTGCATCTAATAATAATTCCCTATTAAATACATTTACATTTATATGGTGTGCATTTTGTCCAAAATATCCGGTCAAGCATTGATACTAAATTTGTCCTCTTAGCTTCATCAGTATTTCCAAGTGTTGCAGGTGTTATTGCAAATGTATATGATATACCATCTACTGCATACTTATACGGTATTTTTGTTAATGAATTTAATACTGCTAAAGCTCCGATGTGTATCTCTTCCATGCATAGGATTTGCTCCAGGTCCAAATGGTGCACCTTCTCTTCTTCCATCTGGTGTATTTCCTGTTGCTTTACCATAAACAACATTTGATGTTATTGTTAATATTGACATTGTTGGTGTAGCATTTCTATATGTTGGTTGTTTTTGTAATTTTTTCATAAAGTTTACTGTTATATCTCTTGCTATAGTATCTACTCTGTCATCATCATTACCAAATTTAGGAAAATCTCCTTCTATTTCATAATCTACAACTATTCCGGTCTTCATCTCTTATTGTTTTAACTTTTGCATATTTCATTGCTGATAATGCATCTGCAACTACTGAAAGTCCCGCTATACCACATGCCATAGTTCTTAATATATCTCTATCATGAAGTGCCATTTCTATTGATTCATATGCATATTTATCATGCATGTAATGAATTATATTAAGTGCATTCATATATGTTTTAGCAACATATTCTTGCATTTGGTCAAATTTTTCCATTACTTCATCATATTCTAAATATTCTGATCTTATCGGTTCAAATCTTGGTGTTACTTGTTTTTTAGTTTTTTCATCAACCCCACCATTTATAGCATAAAGTAATGTTTTAGCAAGGTTTGCTCTTGCTCCAAAGAATTGCATTTGTTTTCCTATTCTCATTGCAGATACACAACATGCAATACCATAATCATCTCCCCAATAATCTCTCATAAGATCATCATTTTCATATTGTAATGAGCTTGTATCTATTGAAGCTTGCGCTACATATTTCTTAAATCCTTCTGGTAATCTTGTACTCCATAATACTGTTAAGTTTGGTTCTGGTGATGGGCCTATATTGTATAATGTTTGAATTATACGATATGAGTTTTTAGTTACAAGTGTTCTTCCATCTATTCCCATACCACCTATTGATTCTGTAACCCATACCGGATCACCACTAAATAATGCATCATATTCTGGTGTTCTTAAAAATCTTACAAGTCTTAATTTCATAACAAAATGATCCATTATTTCTTGTACTTCCGCTTCTGTAATTGTTCCATTTTTTAAGTCTCTTTCAAAATATATATCAAAAAATGTTGATACTCTACCAATACTCATTGCTGCACCATTTTGTTGTTTAATTGCTGCTAAATATGCAAAATATGTCCATTGTACTGCTTCTTTTGAATTTTTAGCTGGTCTTGAAATATCATACCCATACCTTTTTGCCATTTCTTTTAGTTCTTCTAATGCAACTATTTGTGTAAATACTTCTTCTCTTAATCTTATTATATCTTCTGTTATATTTTCTGCTGTTGTATTTTTATAATCTTTTTTTCTTTCTCCTATTATAAAATCAACACCATATAATGCTACCCTTCTATAATCTCCTATTATTCTTCCTCTACCATATCCGATCTGGAAGTCCTGTTATTAAATGGCTTGATCTTGCTTTTCTTATTTCTTCTGTATATGCTCTAAATACACCATCATTATGTGTTGTTCTATATTCTGTAAATATTTTCTTTATTTCAGGACTTAATTTAACTCCTGCAGCATCACATGATTTTTCTACAATTTTAATACCACCATTTGGCATTATAGCTCTTTTGAGAGGCTTATCTGTTTGAAGTCCTACTATTTGTTCTTTATCTTTATCTATATATCCGAGGATTATGTGATAATATTGTTGATGCAACATCTGCTGACACTTCTAATACACCACCATTTTCTTTTTCCTTTTTATATAATTCTAACACTTCTTTCCAAAGTTCATCCGTTCTTTTTGTAGGTCCTTTTAAAAAACTAGAATCTCCATTATATGGAGTATAGTTTTTTTGTATGAAATCTCTTACATTTATTTCATATTGCCATTCTCCTTTTACAAATCCATTCCACTCTTCACACCTCATCTTTACATCCTTTCTAGAATTTAAGAACTTCTATGTATAAATATATTTACATAGTTTTTTACTTATCTTCCATACCTTCATTATAGCTATTTAAACTAATATTTTCAATTGATTTTTATATAATTAAAAAATATATTTATTTTATTATTAATAGAATTACACTTAAAATGTAACAATTAAAAATCCTTAAAAATAATAAAAAAGATATACCTAAACTAACTTTTTAAGTATACCTTCTTCTTTAAATTTATTAATAAATTTATTATTTTATTATTTTAAATATTAAACTTTATCAATCCATCATTTATTATATATTTATATTATACATAAATAGATATTTTTTATTTATCTTTATATTTCTTCTATTTCCATTACAAGTTTTTTAAAATGATCTCCGTCTTTCTTCATAATTCTTATATTGGTCAAAACTTGCACATGCTGGTGATAATAATATATTCATACCTTCTTTTGAATGTTTAATTGCTTCATCTAATGCTTCATCCATTGTTTCTACAACAGAATAATCATTATATCTATTTTCATCTAATGTTTTTCTTATCTTTTCTCTTACTTGCCCATAAAGCACTACATATACTATATTTTTATTAAATGATTTAACAAGTTTAGTAAAATCACTATTTTTATCTGAACCACCTAAAAGAAGTACTGTTCTTCTATTCATTGCATTTATAGCTTTTATTGTTGAATCTGGATTTGTTCCTTTTGAATCATTATAGTAATATATTCCATTTTTATTTGCTACATATTCTATTCTATGTTCTACTGCTTTAAATTCTTTTACTGCATTTTTTATTATATTTCTCTTTATTCCTATAATATATGCCATTCCACTTGCTACCATGATATTTTCTATATTATGTCTTCCGAAGTAAATGTATATCTTTAATATTTACTAAAACCCTGTAATTTTCTTCTTTTTCTTCACTAGATATATCTTTTTCACTTTCATCTATATTAGAATCTTTACATTCTAAAGATATACAAATTTTTTCTTTTTGAATATATATATAATTTTTAAAGAAAGCATAATCTTTAAAATCATTTATCCATTTTTCTTTCTTTTCTCCATTTTCAAAAGGTTTTGTTTTCATTATATATTCATATCTTACTTCATTTATATATTCTATCTTTTCTATGATTTCTTTTCTTGTAAGAGTACTTGAAAACCATACAATATTTAAATCTGAATGGAAAATATGTTCAAGTGTATATCTTACTATCATTTCATCATCTAAATTTAATATAACATAATCACCATATGACTGATTTTTTGTTATATTAAACTTACATTCAATATATCTTTCCATTGTCTTATGTCTATTTAAATGATCTTCTGTAATATTTATTATTGCTGACACTTTCGGTCTAAATTCATTTATTGTTTCTAATTGAAAACTACTTGTTTCTACTGCAATTATACTATTTTCATCTGTTTTATCTGCAATATCTGATATTGGAAAACCAATATTCCCAGTTACATATGAATTTGGTGTATGTCTTCTTATTATATCTCCTACAAGTGTTGTAGTTGTTGTTTTACCATTTGTTCCTGTTATTGCAAGTATTGTTCCGATATGAATATCTAAAACCAAATTCTATTTCTCCAATTGTTTCTATTCCATTTTTTATACTCTTCTGTGCAATTTCTGATTCTACAGGAACACCTGGACTTAATACTGTAATATTAATATTAGAAAAATCTATATCTTCTATATTGTTATATACTTTATCTACAACTTCTTTATTTACTTCTACATCTTTATTATCATCATATACAAAAACTGTTGCTCCTAGTCTTTTTGCAAGTTCTGATGATTTTACACCACTTTTCCCATATCCTACAATTAATATATTTTCATTTTCTAAATAACTATTTCTTATAATTTCTTTCATCATTTCCCCACTTATCATTATAATAAATTTTGTCTTTCATCTCTTTTGGCAAATATTCTTGTTTTATATATCCACCTTCATAATTATGTGGATATAAATATTTTTGTTTTCCTAATATTTTTGTATTACTTTTTAAATATTCTGGTATATTTGCATTTAATATTTCTTCTTTTTCCATATCACTAAATGCCTGATTTATAGCATTATATGCACTATTAGATTTTTTAGCTTTTGCTAAATATATTGTAACTTCTGCTAAAATAATTCTTGCCTCTGGCATTCCTATTTTTTTAACTGCTTCTAATCCTGCATTTGCTATAACAAGTGCATTGGGATCTGCAAGTCCTATATCTTCAGCAGCTAATATCACAAGCCTTCTTCCTATAAACTCTATATCTTCACCTTTTTTAAGCATTCTTGCCAAATAATATATTGCTGCATTTTCATCACTACCTCTAACAGATTTTATAAATGCTGAAATAGTATCATAATGTACATCATCTCCTTTATGTACTTTAAGCCTATTTTCATCAATACTTTTATTTACAATTTCTTTTGTTATTTCTATATCTCCATTTTTATTCATTTCTGACATTAAAATACTGTTTTCAAGTATTCCGAAGTGAATATCTTATATCACCATAAGATTTTTCTGCAATAAGTTTTAAAACTTCTTCAGATATTTTTAATTCTAAATCTCCAAATCCTATTTCTTTATCAATTATTGTTCTTTTAAGTAATCTTAATATATCTTTTTCTGTTATATCATTTAGTTTTAATGCCATTGTTCTTGATAGTAATGCATGATTTAAAGAATAATATGGATTTTCTGTTGTTGCTCCAATTAATATTATTGTTCCATTTTCTATATATGGAAGAAGTACATCTTGTTGTGCCTTATTAAATCTATGTATTTCATCAACAAACAAAATACTGCTACCTTCAGGGCAATATAATGGATTTTCCGTTTCTTGTATTATCCCCTTTATATCTGATACCCCTGCTGTAACAGCATTTAACTTATAAAATTTATATTTCGTTGTTTTTGCAATTACTTCTGCAATTGTTGTTTTTCCTGTTCCTGGGCTACCCCATAATATTATACTTAAAAGATTATCTTTTTCTATTCTTTTTCTTAAAACTGTTCCTTTTCCTATTATGCTTTCTTGACCTACTATTTCATCTAAAGTAGTAGGTCTCATTCTATTTGCTAAAGGTTCTTTTTTCATTAATTATTCTGCCTCTTTAACTACTATATTTTCTATAACAACATCTGTTTTTGGCTTATCATTTTCTGCATTTGTTTCTACTGCAGCTATTTTATCTACAACATCCATTCCTTCATATACTTGTCCAAAAACAGTATATTGTAAGAACAAGCTTGGATATCCTCCATATTCCTTATATGCTTTTAATATACTTTCTGGTGCATTTGTAAGTTTTAACTTATTATATATTTGTTCATTATATTTTGCTTGTGTTATAAAAAATTGACTTCCAAGTGATTTTTCTACTCCTGATACACTTGCCATTGCTAAACTTCCTCTAAAAGGAAATCTTTTTAAACTAACTTCTTTTCCGAAAAGGTTCCTTCCAAATACTTTCTCCACCTGTTCCAGTTCCTGTTGGATCTCCACCTTGTATCATAAATTCATTTATAACTCTATGAAATATTTGTCCATTATAATAACCATTTTTAGCATGTGTTAAAAAGTTTTCAACCGCTTTTGGTGCTTCATCTTTAAAAAATTTAAGTTTTATTTCACCATAATCTTTAACCTTTATTATAGCTATTGTTTCACCTTTTTTAGGTTTTTCCAATGCTTCTTTTTGTAATGCAATATAATCTATATTATCTGCACTTTCTTTATCTTTTTCATTATCTTTTTTCTCATTTTCATTATTTTCTTTACTTGTTTCTGTCTTAGTATTTGTAACTGACTTTTTCTCTTCATTTAATTTATATTCTCTAAATACAAATGCACATATTACAAGTATTATAATTATTGCTAAAATAAATATTATAGCTATATTCTTTTTCTTATCTTCTCCCATTTTTCTCCTTTGTTTATCCTTAGGGTTATTTAATCTGGTATATATAGTCTATTTTTATTAAATCCAAAAAATTTTTTTATACTTTTTATCATTCTTTTTATAAATCCTTCTTTTTTTACAACTATTAAACCATTAATTTCCCTATTTAATTGTCTTGCTCTTTGCCTTCTATCTTCCAAAAATTCTTCTTCATTTACTTTATGATTTTTTTTCAAGTTATTTATTGTTTTTTTATCACACCATGATGATTTTAATATTATTGATAGTATAACTACAGATTCATACATTAAGTTTTGATCTTTTAGTCCTTTTCTTAAATCTATTTTAAAATAGTGTGTTTCATCTTTAAATTTTTCCATAAACCATATGAAATTTTTAGGAACTTTTGCTCTTAATGTAGGGTCTGTATAATCTAAAACAACTGATACTTCTTTTAAAGCCTTATATAGCTTGTCTTGTTCCCCCATATTTTCTCCATTATCTTAATATTTTAAGTGCCTGTTTTATCATATCTTCTGTACTTTCTCTTATATTTAATGTTTTCATTACATCTTCAATTTTTCTTATATTATATCCAAGAACTTTTAATGCTTCTACTACATCTTTTTCTTTTTCTGTTATACTTATACCAAAATTTTTATCAACATTATTTTCTTCTTCTTCTGTAAATATTATTTCTTCTGTTTTTACTTTATCTGTTATCTCAAGTACTATTCTTTGAGCTGTTTTTTTACCTATACCTGGAAGTTTTGATAATCTATTTATATCATTTGTAATTATAGCTATCGCAAATTCTGCTATTGATATACTTGATAATATTCCAATTGCTGTTTTTGCTCCTATTTTACTTACAGATATTAAATTTTCAAACATTTTCTTTTCTTCTAAATTTTTAAATCCAAAAAGTGAGATATTATCTTGTGAAACATTATAATATGTATATATTTTTGTTTCTTCTCCTATATTTAATTCTGATAATGAAATTTCAGTCATATATATCTCATATCCTATATTATTATTTTCCAATATCAAAATATTTTTAAATTTATTTATTACTTTTCCTATGATATATGAATACATGATATCTCCCTTTTAAATTTTCCTTTTGTTCTTTTTGATTATATAACCATTAAAGTGTTTTTTCAATATTTTACGATAATTTTATATTTTTTTAATTTAAAACTACTTTACTTGAATTAAATATCTGTAAATATTTATTTTATTTTAATTTAATTTTTCTATATATTTTTAATATTTCTTTGATTTTTATAACTTTTATTTATTTTTTTAATAATAATTTGATGAATTTACAAATGAAATGCAACACTTAAAAATCCTTAAAAATAAAAATGTATTATTAAAAATATATAAGCTAATATTATATACTAGACAGATCTGATATAATAATTATAGATAAATAAATATCAATAAGTATAATACAAAAGAAAGGAATAATAATTAATGAATAATTTAGAAAATACACAAAATATATCAGATTTAATTATAATAGGAGGACGGTCCACGGACGGAGTAACTGCCGGAATATATGCTATTCGTAGTGGATTAAAGGTAAAAATTTTAGAAAAAGGTATTTTAGGTCGGTAATATTGCAAATACACACCTAATAGAAAATTATCCAGGATTATTAGGAATATCAGGTCTTGATTTTTCTGATAAATTAGATAAACATATAAAAATGTTTGAAATACCAGTTATTACTGAAGAAGTTAAATCAATTGAAAAAAACGATCAATTTACAAATTTAGAAAAAAATAATATTTTTAATGTAAAAACTAATAAAAATGAATATATCACTAGAAATATTATAATAGCAACAGGAACTAATCCTAAAAAATTAGGTATACCTGGAGAAATAGAATATTCTGGGAAAGGTGTTTCATATTGTGCAACATGTGATGGAATGTTGTATAAAAAAAGAGATGTTGCCGTAATAGGAGGAGGTAATACTGCTTTGGAATCTATAACTCTTCTTTCAGAAATCTGTAATAATGTTTATGTTTTTTTAAGAGGTGATAAATTTAGAGGTGAACAAATTGTTGTAGATAAAATAATGCAAAAAGAAAATGTACATATCATTTATAATACAACACTTAAAGAAATAAAAGGTAATAACGAATTTGTTACTGAAATTGAAACAACAAATGGAAATTATAATGTTGATGGTATTTTTATTACAATTGGTACAGATCCAAATTCTAAACTTTTTGCTAACATTCTTGAATTAAATAAATTAAATGAAATTGTAACAAATAAAGATACAATGGAAACATCTGTAAATAATATTTATGCTATTGGAGATGTTAGAGATACAAAAATAAGACAAATACTAACTGGTATGTCTGATGCAATATATGCAATACATGATATTTTATCAAAAAAACATTAATAATATATTTAAAAAAGATATGAAAAATAGTTCGAATTTAATTATACTACTATCTTCATATCTTTTTATTAATTATATAAGCACTACATTTGCTGGTATATTTTCTTCATCTATTATTTTCTTTTCTCTGTTAGAACATGTAAATATTATAACTTGTCTGTCAATATATTCTTGACTTAAAAATCTCATTATATTAGCCAATCTCTCATCATCATAAAATGCAAAAGCTTCATCTAATATAATTGGAAGACTTTCTTTTGATATTGTATCAATATATGCAAGTCTTAATGCTAAATTAACTTGTTCTATTGTTCCTGTACTAAATCTTTCTAAATTAACATATTCTCCATGTTCTGTCTTCATTTTTATATTATGATTTATATCTATATATACATCGTCATACTTTCCATTAGTTATTTTTTTTACAATATAACTAAGTTTTTTATCAAATTCTGGTCCAACATTATTTTTAAGTTCATCATATGATTCTTTCAATACTTCTTTAGCTATTTCTATTGTATCATTATAGTTTAATAGTTTTTCTCTTTCTTGTTTTAATTCTTCTAATTCTTCAACAATCTCTGCTAGTTTACCAGATGTTGATTCTACAACATTTCTTTCTGCGTTTATTTGGCTTAATCTGTACATTGTTGTTTCATATTCTTTTTCAATTTCTGAAGCTTCTTTAAATACCCCTTCAATATCCTTTTTTAATATTCTTTCTAAATATTCTCTATTAACAAAATTTTTATATTTTTGAAACATTTGTTTTTTTACATTTTCAAAACGTTCTTCAAATTCTTTTTTTTCTTTTTGTATAACTCTCTCATCTTGTATAACATCTTTTCTTAAAATATTAAGTTCTTTTTCTACAGCTCTATTTTTTTCTTCTAAATCTGCCATCCTTTTATCACTATTATTTTTTGATATTATATATATAAATATTAATAGCAAAACATATCCTATTAAAGAATAAATATAGAAATATGCTGCAGGTATTGCAATTAATGTTAATATTAAATATATCCATTTTATTCTATCAAAAACTTTTTCTTTTGTTATAACATCTATTCTTTCTTTTTTCTTTTCTTCTATTTCTTCTTTCTTTTTTTCAATCCTATTATATATTTCTGTATATATCTTTTTTTCTGTTTCTTTTTTTAAGAAGTTTTCTTTTATCTCTGTTATCATTTGCTTTATATATCCAACTGTTGCAAATTTCTTTTGAGTTTCTTCTCTTTCTTCTGTCATTCTTTCTTTTTTATCTTTTATATTTAAAACTTCTCTTCTTTCTTGTTCTAATTTTAATATTCGTTCTTCTAGATTATTAATAGGTCTTTTCTTTGTCCTACTTGTTCCTACTTCTTCTAATTGTTTATTATTTAATCTTTTTATTATATCATCATAAGAATAATTTTCTTCCCCAGTTGATATTAAATTTGCAAGTTTTCCAGACATTTCTGCTTTATTCTTATCATCTAATATAACTAATTTTTGATATGAGATACTCGTATTTTGGAATGTCTTTTTATCTACTCCTATCTGTTCTTCTAAAAAATCTATACCTTTTTTACTTTGTTTGAAATTTGCTGTTATATCATTTCTATTTCTATCTAAAATTATAGGTGTTTTCTTTTTAAAATCTCTAAATACATAATAATTATTTCCATTATCCAACCTGTAATTCATACTACCTGAAAAGTTTGTTGAAAGCCATGGTAAATATTTGTCATATTCTGATATATTACCTTTTTTAGTTTTATCAATTCCATAAAGCATCGAATTTAAGAATGAAAGTATAGTACTTTTGCCTGCTTCATTATATCCTTTTATAAGGTTTATACCATTTTGTAAAAATACTTCACTATTTTCTATTTTTCCATAATTATTTATCTTAAAATCATCTATTTTCATAGCCTTCCCTCATTTCTGTAAGTACTAATTCAATAGCATTTTCTAATTTTTCCCTTTCTTCTTTCTTTGAAGTTTTAGCTATTTTATCAAGTATTTTCCTTACAAATATACCTCTTAATGTATTTTCTTTTGATATTTCCTCAATATCTATATCTCTTTCTGTTTCATCTTCAATTCTTAATATATTATTCCATTGAATATTATCTAATACATATTTCTCGTTTATTAAAAAGTCTTTTTTACCTTTAAAAACAAGCTTATAAAAATTATTTTTATCTATTTCTAAATAATTTATCTTTGTTACCAATTCCTCTTTTGATGAGATATCACTAATATTCATATATAGTGTCTCATATTTTATAGGATCTAAATTAATATGTTCAATTCTTACTTTTGTACCTTCATTCACATTATATCCATTTTGATGATTTGTATTCATTCTTACAATACTATAATTTTCAAATTCACCAATAATCATACCTGTTTTTCCTTCTTTAAAAGAAGTATTTATCATTGATCCTGGATATACAATATTACCATCCCCAAATATCATATGTTTATGTATATGTCCTAAGGCTACATAATCAAATCCTTTTTTCATAAGTTCTTTTGATGATAATGGAAGATATTTATGACTTATTTCTCCATCATAACTTGCATCAACATCTCCGGTGTATTACAAGTATATTCTTTTTCCCATTATCTAAAAGTTCTATATCATCTAAGTTTATTCCATCATCATAAAAATCACTAAACCCATATCCATATATATTATAGTCTTCTGTTTCTACAACTTCTAAGTCACTAAATATATGAACATTTGCTGGAAATTCAAATCTATCATATACACTTCCTGCAACAAATGGGTCATGATTTCCTGGAGATATAAATATTTGAGTGTCTGGCATCTTTTTAATTATGTTAATAAGTGCATTTATAGTACCATCTTTTATATATTCATGTTCATAAAGATCTCCTGCTATAAACATATATTTTATCTTATTTTTGTTTACATATTCTGCAACTTGTCTTAATATATCTAGCTGCATCATTCTTCTTTTTTCTCCCATTGCTCCTACAAGCTTAAATGGCATATCTAAATGTATGTCTGCTAAATGTACAAATTTCATATTTCCTCCTTTCATTATTTTCTATCTCTCATATCTAGTGATACAAGCTTACTTACACCATTTTCTTCCATTGTAACACCATAAAGTATTTTAGATGTTTCCATTGTTCCTTTTCTATGTGTTATTATTAAAAATTGTGTGTCTTCTGAATAATTTTGTAAATATCTTGCAACCCTTGCAACATTAACATCATCAAGTGCTGCTTCTATTTCATCAAGCACGCAAAATGGTGATGGATTTAATTTAAGTATTGCAAATAATATTGCAATTGCAGTAAATGCTCTTTCTCCACCAGATAAAAGCATCATATTTTGTAATTTTTTCCCTGGTGGTTCTACTTTTATTGCTATTCCAGAATTTAAAGGATCTCTCTTATCTTCTATTTCAATCTTAGCATTTCCGTCCACCAAATAATGTTACAAATATTTCTTTAAAGTTTTTATTTATTATATCCATTCTAGATACAAACTGTTCTTCCATAGCAAATGCTATTTCTTTTATTATCTTTTCTAAAGATTTCTTAGAACTTTCTAAATCTTCTCTTTGATTTAAAAGATAATCATATCTTTCTTTAGTATTTAAGTATTCTTTTATAATACTTGTATCTACTTCACCTAGGTCTTTTATAATACTTTTCAAATCTCTAACCATTTTCTTAGCTTTTATTATGTCAAAGCTCATTATGTTACCTTCGATATCTCTTGTTTGAAGTCCTTTTTCTATATAATATTCCTCATATTCAGCTATATCTATATTGTTTAATGTTATTTGATATTCATTCCACATATTTTCAATATAGTTTTCTTCTTCTAGTTCTATCTTAAACATTTCTTGTTCTTTACTTAATTTTAGTGGAATATTTGTTTCTATCTTCTTATCATTTTCTTCTATCTTCTTATTTAGAAGCTTAATAATATTTTGTTTTTCTTCTTTTTCTTTTCTTATTTCATTTTGAAGTTCTTTTATTTCAACATTTTCTTCTTCAATCTTATTAATATCACTAGTATTTTCTTCTATTCTTTGCCCAAGATTTGTATTTTCTTTTTCATATTCTAAAAGCTCAGTATTTCTTTTTTCTTTTCTTTCTTCTAATTCTTTTTCTTCTGAAGTTATTCTTTCTAATATTTCTATAATAGAATTCTCACTTTCTTCAAATGAGGCAATACTTATCTTAACATTCATTATGTCTTCTGTAATTTCTTCTATCTTAGAACTTGTATCTTCATCATTAAGATTTTCTTTTAATTTTAATCTTTCATCATTCATTTTTTCAAGTTCTTCTACAAGTTTTCCTTTTACTTCTTCTATTATAGACTTATTAGTAAGTATTTCATTACTTTCTTTTGTTATATTTTCTATCTCACTATTAATATTCTTAATCTTTTCAGATATTTCTTCTACTTTTTCTCTTAAAGCATTAATTTCTTTTTCTTTTACTGCTATCTTAAGCTTTTCTTCATATATTTCATTTAAAATATTACTATGTTCTTTTTCTTTTAAAATATATTCTGCTTTTTTATCTTCAAACTCATTATTTAATTCTTCTGCTTTTCCTTCCAAAGAAACTATTTCTTTTTCAAGTTTTGCAATTTCTTCTTTTCTACCCAAGATATTTGCTACTTTTTTACTATATCCTCCTGTTATACTACCAGTACTTGCAAAAAGTTCTCCATTTAATGTTACAACTTTTATTCCTTTAATCTTTTTAGTAACAGATATAGCAATATCAATATTCTCTACAATCAATGTTTTATCTAAAAATACTGATATTATTCCTAAATATTTTTCGTTAACCTTTACAATATCTTTTGGAAAATATACATATTTTTCTACCTCTCTTATATCTCTAAGCTTAGAGATTATACCATTTTTGTAATTCTCATATTCTACACTATTATTACTATTATTATTAAACTTAGAAAGTGGTAAAAATGTAGCTTTTCCAGCCTTTTTTTCTTCTAAAAATTTAATAATTTCTTTTGCATCTTCTTCTTTTTCAACAATTATATTTTGCATTGTATATCCGAAGTGCTGTTTCAAGTGCTAATATATATTTTTCATTTGTAGATATTACATTTGCTAAAATATTATCCACTTTTTTTCCAAAATATGTGTTTTTCTCTTTTTCTTCTAATATTTTTTTTACAGAATAACTTAAACCTTCTTTTTCTTTTTCTAGTTCTTTTAAAATATCTAATTTAGTTTTTAATGAATTTAAATTATTTAACACATAATTTTTTTCTTTTTCTTTTTCCTCAAGTTCTGTTTTTTCTTTAGAAAATTTAGAACTTTCTTTTTCTTTTTCTTCAATTTTTTTAAGAGTATTATTATTTTCTTGTATAAAAATCTTATTCATATCTTCTATATCAAAAGCTATATTATCTTTCTCTTTTATATACCCTCTTTTTATATCTTCATATGTAATAATCTTTTCTTTAAGCTTGGTATACTTAAGTTCTTCTTCAGATATTTCATTATCTTTTTCAAAAATTTCTTCTTCTTTTTCTGTTATTTTTTCTAATAATTCTCTTTCTAAATTAACAAAATTTTGATTTTTATTCTTGTAACCTTCAAGTTCTTTTTCTAATGATTTTAATTTTTCAACAAAATCTTTTTTACCATTTTTAAAACCTTCTAATTTCTTTTCTCTTGTTTCTTTTTCTATTTTAATATTTTCTAATTTAGAATCTATTTCTAATATTTCTTGATTATTTTTTCTAATATTTTCTTGATTATTTTTTATCTTTTCCTCAAATATCTTTATTTCTTTTTCTTTTTCTTGAAGACTATTGTTTATATTCCCTAAATCTTGATACATTTTTTCTGCTTTTTTATCAATTTCTTCAATCTCTTCTTCAATCTTTTCCTTATTTTTATCAAATTCAGATATTTGTTTTCTGTATTCTGCTATTATATTTTCTAATTCTTTTACTTCTTTTGAAATTTCTTTTTTTCTATCTGACAATACTGTCATTGTTTCTTTAAAAAGCTTAAACTCTATCTTTTTCTTTTCATCAAAAAGCTTAATATATTTTTGTGCTTTTTCTGCTCTTTTCTCTAAATCAAATATTCTTTCTTCTATTTCTGATATTATGTCATTTACTCTCATTAAATTCTGATTAGTATTTTCTATGTTTTTAATAGACTCTTTTCTTCTTTCCCTGTATTTTACTATACCTGTAGCCTCTTCAAATACCTTTCTTCTTTCCTCAGAATTATCACTTAATATCTCATCAATTCTACCTTGACCTATGATACTATATCCATCTTTACCAATACCAGTATCCATAAATAATTCTTGTATTGTTTTAAGTCTTGCTTGTTCACCATTAATATAATATCCTGATTCACCATCTCTGTATAATTTTCTTGTAACTTTTATCTCATCAAAATCTATAGGAATTTCTCCATCTGTATTATCAAATATTATGCTAACTTCTGCAAATCCCAATGATTTCCTATATTGTGTACCAGAAAATATTATATCTTGTGACTTATTCCCACGAAGAGATTTTATACTTTGTTCACCAAGTACCCAACGTATTGCATCAACTATATTACTCTTACCAGAACCATTTGGCCCTATAACTGCTGTAATCCCATCTTTTACCTCTATTTCCGTTTTATCTGCAAAAGATTTAAATCCATATATGTATATTTTCTTTAACTTCATTCTTTCCTCTTTTTGTCTTTCTTTTTATTCTACCATATACATGATAAAAATACATTAATATACACCATTTTATAATATTTTTCTTATATAACTCAAGTAATATTTTAATATCTTTATCCTATTTTTTATATTATCTTTTATATAATTTAACATTTAACTAAATTTAAATAACTCTTATTCTTATTTTCTAACTTTTAAATAATATATTACAGTATATTACATTTAAAATTATTGCTGTATTTTGAATAAAAATAGTGGAATTACTTATATTTTAGAAAAAAATATTCATTGTATTCCGTAGCTTTGAATGACAGTTTTATCTTTTTTTCACACTTTAAATTTTTATACAAAAAATATATTAAAATACATATATTTTTCATTACTGTATAACTAACTATTTTAGTACATCTATAACTTTCTATATCATTCTTCATCTTTTTTAATCAAATTCATATTTTTTTTAATATATTTTCATATTTTT
>ERZ772921.610-NODE-610-length-21892-cov-3.141182_pt1 | contig 21892 bp, 17 predicted proteins | sample MGYA00512117_ERZ772921 | MGnify/ENA primary metagenome ERZ772921 (study PRJEB29015, sample SAMEA2737944) | human oral metagenome | biome: human oral; feature: human-associated habitat; material: dental | place: China | collected 2150 ...
CCGATCATCATTTTGGATGAGGCAACCGCGGCGGTAGATACGGAAAACGAAGCCTTTATTCAGGCGGCAATCGACGATTTGAGCCGTGATAAAACCGTCATTATGATTGCCCACCACTTAAACACCATCCGGGATGCAGATCAGATCATCGTCATGGATAGCGGGAGGATTATCGATACAGGCAGGCATAACGCGCTGCTTGAACGCTGCATCCTGTATCGAAAGATGGTGGAGGATCAAAACAAGGTCGATAACTGGAAGATCAAGGAGGTGTCCCTATGATTAAGGAAATCTGGAATACTCTTACCCCCAGCGGGAAACGCTCTTTATCGCTCTCTGTCATGGGCTTTACCCTGTATGCTCTTTCAGGGACAGCAATGATGTATATCGTTTTGAAAGCACTGAAAGCCATTATTTCAGGCGGCGGCAATCTGCTTTGGTATTGGGCCTGCCTGGCCGCCTGCCTCCTGATAAAAGGCAGCAGCAATATACTTGCAGACGTAAGAAAACACTATGCGGGGTTTGACATTGTCTATCAGGTACGCAAAAACATCATCTATCGCTTGAAAGAGTTTTCGCTCGGCTTTTATACCAACGAGCGTTTGGGTGAGATCAGCACCATCATTCATAAAGACGTAGACAAAATGGAAATGGTTGTAGGCCATGTGTGGACGCGGATGCTTGCCGATTTTATCGTGTCTGTCGTTCTGCTTACGGCCCTGGCCGTTTACAGCCCGAAAATGGCGCTGCTTATGGTATCGGCCTTGCCCGTCGCAGTCCTGTTTCTTGTTCTGGGATTGAAGCGCGCGAAGCGGTTGGAGAAAGAAGCCGGGAATGATCTTGCCGATATGGTGAGTGTCTTTGTGGAATATGTAAAAGGGATTCCCCTCCTGAAAGCATTTTCCGAAAGCCGCCGCTTTGAGAAAAAGGTGGAACAGACAGCCCGCGACTTCGGACAGAGCAGCAAGGCGGTATCCGGAAATCGGGCAGCGGTCTTGTCCGTCTATGGCTTCATCATCGATGTCTCTTTTTGGATCATGCTTACCGCCGGACTGCTCCTGCTGCTGACGGGAAAGCTCCCTGTTTACGGTTTCTTGCTCTTTGCCATCATCAGCCGCGAGTTTTACAAGCCCTTCCTTGCGTTGGAGAGCCATTGGGTGAATTATCTGATGGTAACAGACAGCTACCGCCGCATCAAAAAGATTAGTGAAGCTGAAACCGTCTCAGAGCCGGAAAAGCCGATCCACCCCACGGAATACTCGATTTCCTTTGAGGATGTGTCTTTCTCTTATGAGGAAGGCGGCTTCACCATGCAGGACATCTCTTTCCGTACACCGGCACGAACACTCACTGCCCTTGTCGGCGGCTCAGGCTCCGGCAAAACGACGATTACAAATCTCCTGCTGCGCTTTTGGGATGTAACGGACGGTGCAATCCGCATTGGCGATGTGGATGTACGTGATATAAGCTACGACGAGCTTTTAGGCTCTGTCAGTATCGTCATGCAGGACGTCCGGCTTTTTGCGGATACCATCGAGGGGAATATACGGCTTGGAAAGGCAGCGGCCTCACGGGAAGAAATTGTTACCGCTGCAAAAAAGGCACGCATCCATGACTCTATTATGTCGCTTCCTGACGGTTATCAAACCATGATCGGAGAAAACGGCGTGGGGCTTTCCGGTGGGCAGAAGCAGCGGCTTTCTATCGCGCGCGCTTTTTTGAAAGACGCCCCGATCCTGCTTTTGGACGAGATCACAAGCAACGTCGATCCGGTCAACGAGGCTTTGATCCAGGAGGCCATTTCGGAGTTGGCAAAGGATAGGACGGTTTTGGTAATCGCCCATCATTTGAGTACGATCCGCAGCGCAGATCAGATATTGGTATTCCAAGATGGCCGGATCGTTCAATCGGGGCAGCACGAAGCCCTGTTGTCGGATACCAAAGGATATTATTATAAGCTGTGGAATTACACAAATAAGAGGGATTATTAAGGTTTGATAATTCTATGTATACTTTCTTCCTGTTTAGGAAGTGTTAAATGAAGCTCTATTCTTCCGGCGAGAATGATTTAAAAGCAATTTATGTTCTGCATAAAGAGAGAGGCATGCTTCGATCTGTGGACGCGGCAACGTACATGGGAGTATCTAAGCTAAGCGCAGTTATGCTGTCAAATCACTTCAAGACTGCGTCGTGGTCTATCTTGATTTATGGTATTATTTGTGGTAGGAATACGATCGGGTTGTTTTATGGCCATGCAGCATGAACTACTTAGGACTCATGCAGTGATATGAGGGATCTACATGCACGTGAGCTACAACAACTTATGGAAGTTATTGATCGACAAAAGGATGAGCAAGAGCGAGCTTCGTGATGCTATGAACATGAGGTCTAAGACAGCTGCAAAGATGGGGAAAGAAGAAACTGTGTCTACAGAAGTAATTATGCCAAGAAACGAATTCGCCGAAAGCATCGCAATGGATGATAACACTGCCCCGTCAGATCCTTCCGAGGAGGTGATCGTTCCTCCCAAAACCATGATGGAGCGAAAGATCGACCGCTGGAAGCGGGAACTTCTGGATACCGGCAAGCGGAATAAGATGATCAACTACCGGGAGACGAAGCGGACGACGCTAAAGATCCTGGAACCAGGTCCAAAGGAACTGTTCAACCTGCTTGCTGTCAGTGAGAAGACGCTGATTTTCCAGCGGCCAATCAGCAAGAACTCCGATTTCAGGATCTATTCTATGCTGGCGCTTTTGGAAACCCTGTCATATTCAATGCCGGTACATGTAGGTGATATCAAGGCAGAAGGAACTGTTATGGAACGGGAGAGGACCTTGAAGAATCTCCGTTCCAAGACAAAGCTTGCCCAGGAAGAGCAGGGAACCAATATCCTGTACTTGTCCTTCGGATTTATTCTCTGGAAGGAGCACAACAGGGACAGCTCTCCCTGGCTGAAATCTCCGCTTCTGATGATGCCGGTGCAGTTGGGGCTAAAGTCTCTCAATGCGCCTTACACCATCAGCAAGTACGATGGTGAGATCGAGATCAACCCTACTCTGGATTACCTGTTCAATCAGAATTTTGGGATCGATCTGCCAACATTCGATCTAAAGAACAAGGATTCCTTCGAGAACTATCTGGAACAGATCGAAAAGATCATTGATAAAAAGGGCTGGAAGCTTGTGAGAGAGGTCAGCCTCGGGCTGCTGTCCTTCCTGAAGATCAGCATGTATCACGATCTCAATCATAATCTGCAGCGGATGATGAACCATCCGGTTATACGGGCAATCTCCGGAGATAGGCATGCCCTTGGTGAACTGCCGTCACAGGCGCGCGATTTTAATTTCGATAAGACGAGGCCAACGGAGTGGCATGAGGTGGTCGATTCGGACTCCAGCCAGGAAGAAGCGATCTTCCTGTCAAAGCTTGGCGTGAGCTTTGTGATGCAGGGCCCCCCGGGAACCGGTAAGAGTCAGACTATTACCAATATTATCGCGGAGGCATTGGGAGAGGGAAAGAAGGTTCTGTTCGTCTCTGAGAAGTCCGCCGCTCTGCAGGTCGTTCTGAAGCGGCTGACGGAGGCTCGTTTGGATGATTTCTGCCTGTCTCTTCATAATTACAAGGCAAACAAAAAAGAAATTATCGACAGCATTGGTGCGAACCTTGGCCTGAGCCAAGGTTATATAGACGGCACCGCCATGGGAGAGCTGACGGAACTCTTTCACGACCGCCAATACCTGGACGAGTATGCGGAGGAGCTTCACAAGAAGATGGAACCCTTTGGGGAGAGCGTATATATGGTATTTGGAAGGCTGGAGCGACTTTCCGATGCCACAGCCATCGAGTTTAAGCTTAAAAACCCTACCAGGATCAGCAAAGAGGAGTTTTCCTCCCTCCTCTTTCTGGTGGATACCTTCGAGAAAACGCTGAATGCGATGGATGGGTCACTTACGGATAATCCCTGGGCGAATACCACGGCCACTAGCTCCGGACAGATATTTAAGACAGAGATGATGAACGCCACCGAGGGCTTGCAGCGAAATCTTGAGGAGATGGAAAGACTTCTCGTCTTGCTGAATCGGGACTTTGGTTGTCAGCTGGAGCCTAAATGGAGCGGGCTTTCCGTCCGCTTGGCTCAATACGAAAAAGTATTTACGCTGCCGCTGTTTCCGGCGGATTGGAGAAGTCGGGAACGGCGCAATCTGCTTATGGGCAGAGCTGTCCGGGAAGAGGAAAAACGGAGCTGTGAGCTGAAGCATGCAGATCTTTGCAAATCTCTTTCAGAGAAGATAGGAACGGAGTGGATCGTCCATGCCATCAGCCTTTCAAGAGATGATCTGTCCATGATTATCAATCGAAAGGGGTATTCGAAGAGTGCAGAAGAGGCTCAGTCTGCATCTGAATATAATACTGAAGTGCTCGCTTTCCTGGATTATACACAGGAGAGTACAGAGAGAATAATGAAAAACTACCGGGAAGCAGCGAAGCTTCTTGACTTATCGGAGGGAGATAAGCTGTCCGATGTGATCGCGGTTGTAAGGATCCTGAAAACCATGCAGGATGCTCCGATGATGGATTTGGACTGGTTTAATGTGCAAAAAACTGCTTCCTATATGGAGCAGGCCGAGCAGGCGAAATGCCATCAGGCGACATACGTGCAGAAACGTGCCGGAATTCTTGAAAACTGGGAGAAATCCGTACTGGATCTGGATGTTGAGGAATTGCTTTCACGTTTCAAAATCAGATATACGACGGATTTTTACCATAAGAAAGAGAATATTGATCGTGATCTTACTCGACTTCGTGCCATGTACAGATCTGTCGGTGTCTATATTGAAGATACGGAAATCATTGCTATGCTTCAATCTCTTGTAGATATGAATGCGGAGAAGAAATGGTTTGCAGACAATGATGCCCGCATTCGCGGCGTGCTGCCAATGCTCTATGAAGGGGAGGATACGGACTGGGATTATGTTCTTTCGTCTGTCCGTGCCCTTGCAGATGAGGCAGCCACACACCAGATGAAACTGAAGCAACTGACGGAGCAGCTGCTTTCTGACTGGGAGTCAAGAATCCTCTCGATGGATTCTGCCTCTATGCTGAACCGCTTTAAGACGGAACACGTCGGGCTTTTCCATAAGATGAAAGCCGCCTACAAAAAAGACATCAAGCAGATGCGCCTATTGTCCAAATCCGTAGGGGCACAGATAACAGATACGGCGATTGTTGCTGCGCTTCAGCTCTTAGATGAGATCAAGGCAGAGAGGCAATGGTTTTCTGAAAATGCGGAACGATTTTCAGCGCAGATTCCGGCTTATTACCGTGCGGAAGATACCGACTGGGGAATGGTTGACCGGGAAAGCGTAAAAATTGCGGATGAGGCGAGGAAGCACCGGGCTGCCTTGAATGAAAAGAAAGTCGGAATCCTGAAAAAGTGGGATGTCTCCGTTCTGGAAATCGATCCGGTGGATATTCTAAGACGATTCCGCGAAGAATATACCGAGAAATACCGGATCACAAATGATCTATATAAACAGGACATTGCCTATCTGATGGGCTATTCAAAGCGTATCGGAGAAAAACTTACAGGTGCAGCTGCGGCGGAGCTTCTGGCTGCCATCAAGGAAGTCAACACAGAAAAAGCATGGTATCGGGATCAGGGCGTTTATCTTCGTGAGAGTTTTCAGCAGAATTACGCGGGATTAGATACCGACTGGGATAAGGTGATCAGGGGCATTCGCATTGCTGTGGATGCGGCCGCACAGAGTCCTGGACGCGCGATACCGGAAGAGACGATCCGGTCTATTTTGGATGCGATTGGGGATCCTGAAAAGGAATCCGTTATACAGCGTCTTTCTGAAGACCTGGCGGAAGATAAGATTATGGAATGTGCCAGTGACATACAAAAGGCACTGGATACTCTGGATCTTCCACTAAAACTTTCCCTTAAGTCCACCATTCTTCCTGGTATTAAGAATGTGAGAGGGCAGGAAGAAAAGATCCGCTCTTTGCTTGCCGTACTGGATGCGGCAAGACGAGATGAGAGATCCACTTGCCGGAATATCAAAGAACTGGCAGAAATATTTGATGCTCTTCACGGGGAGATGAGCTGGTTTATCGATAATACACTCCAGTTTAAAGAAAAAGAAGAGGAACTCTCCAAGTGCACTTTAGCGCAGCAGATGGAATTTGCATCAGCGATTACATCACGGTATGCGGGGGGAACAGAATATATTCGTTCGGGGGATCTGGAAGTGATGTTCGGCGAAAAGTATGCCGGCTTGAATACCGATTGGCAGCGGATTCGACAGGAAATTGATGCGGTATCCGCCTTTGAAAACCAAGGCGCAGCGGAGGAAATTGCCGGATTTATCAGTATCGTATCGAATGATATCGCGAAAAGGGATGAAGCTTCCAGTCAGTGCAGAAAAATCCGGGAACTCCTGGAAGCCGGAGAAAAGGGCTTCACATATTTCGATGGCCTCTTCCCGAGCCTGGATATGAAGAACGCTGCACTTCATGAGGTGGCTGAAAAGTATACTGCCTGCCTGAATGGGTTTGGCGAACTGAACAAATGGATTGATTTCACAGAGAGCAGGAGGGAATGTGACGCGAAAGGGCTTGAGGATTTCACAGAAAAGATCGTAAAGAGGAATCCTTCCGTGAAGGATGTCCGCGCAGCCTTTGAGCGCGGATTCTATGTGCAATGGCTCAATCTTGCTGTTGATGATGTGCCGGCAGTACAGACCTTTCGCCGGAGCGTTCATGAACAGCGCCTTGAAAAGTTTATAAAGCTGGATGAGAAACAGTTTGAGATCTCAAAAGCACGTATCAGAAAAAGCATCGTCCGTACATTTCCCGGCAGGAATTCCATAACCAGTGCCGGGTCTGAACTCGGCATTCTTCGGCATGAGATGGAGAAGAAGCGCAGAATCATGCCCCTTAGGAAGCTTTTCCACGAGATTCCGACGCTGCTGCTTACGCTGAAGCCGTGTCTCATGATGTCACCGCTTTCAGTGGCGTATTTCCTGAATGCGGAGGACTACCACTTTGACATGGTTATCTTCGATGAAGCTTCGCAGATATTTCCCCAGGATGCAGTGGGAGCAATATTCAGGGCGGATCAGGTCATTATCGCAGGGGATACCAAGCAGCTTCCGCCGACAAATTTTTTTTCTGCCAGCACCGGCAACAGCGGCGATGATTATGACGAGGATAATGATGATTACGAGGAGGTTTACGATTCCATCCTGGAAGAGATGGAAAATGTGCTGCCAAACCGCACATTATTATGGCATTACCGCAGCAAGTATGAAAATCTGATTGCCTTCTCGAACCAAGAGATCTACAGGAACGAGCTGGTCACTTTTCCGAGCAGTCATGGGAGTGAGCCGGATACTGGTGTTGAGTTTTCCTTTGTGGAAGGAGCTTATTACGACAGGGGCGGAAAGAGAAACAATATCCTGGAAGCAAAACGGTGTGTGGAGCTTGTAAAAGAACATATCGAAAAACATCCGGAAAGATCGTTGGGGATCATTGCCTTAAGTGAAGCACAACAGCAGACGATTCTGAATGAGATCCAGAAATTCAGAGAGGAGAATCCAAAGTACGAGTCGTTCTTTGCAGAGGACAGGGAAGAGGAATTCTTTGTTAAAAACCTTGAGAATGTGCAGGGGGATGAGAGAGATACCATCTTCTTGAGCGTCTGCTATGCAAGAACCAAGGCACAGATACAGAGTGATAAGCCTATGACCATGAACCTTGGCCCGGTGATGAAGGCCGGCGGAGAACGCCGTCTGAATGTTGCCGTAACCAGGTCAAAGATTAATGTGAAGCTGGTCGCATCCATTCTGCCTTCCGATATTGATCTGAGCAGGACGGATTCAGAAGGCATTCGTATGCTCCGATCCTATATAGAGTTTGCCATGCATGGCGGGGCTGCGCTTGTATCTGCGAATCAGAGCACCATGCCGGATGACTTTGTCCATGCGATTTACCGCTTTCTCTCCGAAAAGGGATATAAGGTAAGGCAGTATATCGGCTGCTCCGGCTATAAAATCGATATAGCGATAGAGCATCCGGAACTGCCGGACGAGTTTGTGGCAGGGATAGAGTGTGATGGCTTATCCTACGCATCTGCGCGGACAGCCCGAGACCGCGACCGGCTGCGCAGTGCAGTCTTGAAGAATATGGGCTGGAATCTGTACCGCGTCTGGTCCGCAGAGTGGTATCGCAATCCTGAAATAGAAGGGCAGAAGCTGGTGAAATTTATCAGCCATGCGATTGCCGAGGCAGAGGAAAGACCGGAGGCTGTAAGAGTGCAGAAGGCGGCAGAGGAAAAAAATTATCAGGGAGAGGCCAAATGGGAGCGCCTGCTCCTGAAAGAGGGCTGACGGCAGCTTTGGAGGGTGTACTTATGGCAAATCAGACAGCGATAAATCCGGCTTTGCAGGGGGCGTCATCGACGATCATCAATCGCAATCTGCAGGATTCGTCTTCAACCGTGATTAATCAGGAGATCTCTTTGCAGTACGACGCTCAGAACGGGGATGCTCCCGGTACAGGGCAGCCGATCAATGAGGGGGATGAGATCTGCGGAAAATACAAAGTTATTCGGCAGCTCGAGCTGTCTTCGGGAGAAGCGGATCTATATCTTTGCACCCGCAACGAGGCGGAGTACGTGGCAAAAGTATATAAGCGGAAATTTGCGATCAAGCAGGAGGTCATGGACAAGCTCATGACCATTGATTCGCCGTTTGTCGCGAAGCTCTATGAGATGGAGACGCACAATGGTTTCCCTGTAGAGATCCTGCATTACTATGCGAAAGGCAGTCTCCAGGGAAAACGATATTCAGAGGCTGAGCTTTTGAAGACGATTATTCCCAATATCAACGAGGGATTGAAGGCGATTCATGAAGCAGGGATTATCCACAAGGATTTGAAGCCCTCAAATATCATGCTGAATGCGGACGGGGAGACAGTCTCTATCATTGACTTCGGCATTAGTTCCGCTGTCGATGGAGACAATATGATTCTTGTGACAAAGACCGGGATGACTCCGGAATACTCCGCCCCGGAAACATTCAAGAATATCTTTTATGAGGGTTCGGATTACTATTCCTTTGGAATTACTCTTTTTGAGCTGTTCTGCGGATATACGCCCTATGCCAATATGCAGCCGGATGAGATTGAGCAGTATGTTTCTGTGCAGAGGATCCCGTTCCCGGATGAGATGCCCGCGCTCTTGCAGGACTTTATATCCGCGCTGACTTATTGCGATATTACAAACCGCAAAAATAAAAATAATCCAAACCGGCGTTGGACATATGAAGAGGTAAAGAAGTGGCTGGATGGCGAGAGCCTTGTGATTCCGGGGGAAGGAATCGGAAATGTCGGCAAGAGCAGCATGCCTGCATTCAAATTCCTGGGAGAGGACTTTACAGATCCGGCCGCGCTGGCGGCAGCTTTTGCGAAGAACTGGGAGGAAGGCAAGAAACAGCTGTTTCGCGGCCATGTGACGGCACATTTCAGGACGTTCAACCAGGAACTGGCAAGAAAATGCCAGGCAGCGGAGGAAGAGGCCGGAAAGGAAAATGGCAAGGATGATATTATATTCTGGCGGCTGCTCTACCAGATCAATCCGAAGCTGAAAGGCTTCTATTGGAAGGGAAAGACCTTTGAAAGCATTGCTGCATTTGGAAGAGATGTGCTGGAGCGTCTTTGGGATAAGGATGAGTCCCAGTTTCCGTATTATGCCACGGTTCTCTCTGAAAAGATGCTCTCTGCCTATGTGAATCAGATCGCACCGAGGAATGAAAAACTCAAAAAGGCCGCTGCTGCGATAGAAGACTCCTATGAGCTGGAGTTGATTAACGGGACAGACATGAAGCGCAGCTATTATCTCATGGCGTATACCTTATCCGGGCAAAAGCTTCTGCTCTTAAACGGAGAGCAGTTCCGCACTACGGGGGAGCTGGCAAATTACATGAGAAGTGTGTTGGATGAGTCCTTTGAACGCTTTGAGTCGCTTTGCCATAAACTTGTTGATTATGATGGCAATCTGGATTTTCAGCTTGAAACCTGGCTGATCGCGATTGGAAAGCAGAAAGAGATTGATAAGTGGCGTACTTCAATGAATTAAAACACCGAGGGAGAAGATGCAATGAGCGGACCGAAAATATCTGTATATGATCTCAGCGGCCCGGCAAGGAGGGTGTTTGTCGGACTGATGCAATGCGAGCAGCAGGGATTGCTTTACGGAGAACAGATCAAACAGCTTCTTGCCGGCTGTTCCGGCATGGACGGAGAACTGGATCAATCACTGGCGGTATTGACTGTCCTCCAGAGAAAGTATGGAGGACGGGAAGAAGCGATTCGAGAGATTCAATCCATACGGCAAAGTATGGATTATGAAAGAAAACGGATTCAAAGCGAGTTTAATCGGAATATCCCCCATGCCTTCCATAAGTACGTCATCTCCGAGGAAGCCCTGGATAAGAAAAAGCGGGAGCTTGAAAAGCTCGCCGCGATTAAAGATAAGGCACAGGCGCTGAAGGAAAAGCTTGATAAAGCGGTCGGAGCGGGAAAAGAAGCCGGTAAAAATGAACAGAAGAAGACGCAGCAAGTCATTGCCGACTATCTGAATGACAGCGATGGAGAGATGCCGGGAGGACCGGACGGACGGGATTTATCCATGCGTGCATCCGGCATTGCAGATGATATCAGCAGCGTCTTATCGTTTGATATGTTTGAGGCATCGGAAGAAGATCATAGCCTTGAGGATAGAAAAGAAGCGATCCGCAATGAGTTGGCGGAGCTTCTAACGCTCAACTTGTCTGAGGAGCTGGTATATGAAGTCAGAAATGCCATAAGTAATCTGGAAAGCATAGCGCGAGCGGAGCAACTGGACACATTTGACAGTATTACCGTGAAGAAAATCTTTCGTGATCTGGAATCTTATCGGCTGGAGTGTAAGAGACAGAAAGCTGAATTCCGGGAGGCACTTTTGCGCTACCGGATGCTCTGTGACATGGCCGGCCGAGTGGAAGACAGAGAGAGTATATTTTCCGATAAGGATACCTTGGACAAAGCAATCGCCGAGCTGGAAAAGATGGTTGTGAAGCAGAAGGAGCAGGCTTATATCGCGGATTGTGTAGACGAAGTCATGCATGATATGGGATATGATCTCATAGGCTATCGACAGGTACGAAAGAAAAGCGGCAGGCAATTCAAAAATGAGCTTTACCGATTCGGAGAAGGAACGGCCATCAATATCACATATTCTCCGGAAGGACAGATTTCCATGGAATTGGGAGGTATCGCCAGGGAAGACAGAATCCCGACAGCGGAAGAGACGGATGTCCTTACACAAGACATGGAATCCTTCTGTGGTGAGTTTGCCGAATTTGAGAAGCGAATGAGGGAAAAAGGGGTCATCGTAGGAAACAGAATTGCCCTGATGCCTCCGACTACTGACTATGCTGCTATCATCAATGTGAGCGACTACGAGATGGGAAGCGGAAAACAGGTGACAGAGATGAATGTGACACAGAAACGGAAAAAAGGTACCGGTGCGCAACAGGTATTCAGGAGGGAAGAATAATGTCACTCGAAAAATATAAGATTTGTCCTGTCTGCGGAGAGCACAATCCGCCAAGTCTTCTGGAATGCAGAAAATGCGAAGCTGACCTCACCGGGATCAAAGTCATGGACGTGTGCCTGGAACAGCAGGAGAAAGAAGCTCGGAGAGCGGCTGAGCAGCCGACATCCGGCAATACAGAACCCGTACTGGTGCGTGTTTGCGAATGTGGAGCACATAATCCGCCTCAGGCAAGAAAGTGCAGGGAATGCGGAGAGGATATCTCAGATATTATGCCGATAACCGTCACGCAGGATAAGCGGGCATTTTCCTATGAACTGACGGCAATCGGCGATGAGTTTACGGTGACGCTTGATCAGCCTGTCTGTATCATCGGACGGGAATCCGGGCTGAAGGACTATCTTGACAGTAAGATGTACGTCAGCAGACAGCATGCGAAACTTACCATCGTTGCCGGAAAAGTTTTAATAGAGAATTTGAGCAATACCAATAAGACATTTATCAATAATAAAATGGTTCCCGGTTCAGAGCCCATATCGCTTGCAGATGGGGATGAGATCGGCCTTGGCGGGACAGAGATCGGTGGACAGCGGCAGAATCAGGCAGCCTATTTCCTGTTTCATGTGAAATCATGAATGTGGCGAGAATTTTGTACCCGGTAGAAGTTCTGGGGCCGGGGAAGCGACTTGGCATCTGGGTTTGCGGCTGCAGAAGAGGCTGCAAGGGATGCAGTAATCCGGAACTATGGGGGCAAAAGCCGGAGTATGAAGTGACGGTAGAAGACATCATGAGTCTGGTGAGCAGGATTTCCGACTTACATAAGATCGATGGCTTTACGATAAGCGGCGGGGAACCAATGGATCAGCCTGAAGGACTTTCGCAGCTTGTTACACAGCTTTCGGCGTATTCCAAAGACATCCTGATTTATACCGGATACCGCATAGACGAGCTGAAGAAGAGAGAAGATCCGGCGACGAATATCATTTTGTCCCGGACAGCGGTGCTGATTGATGGAGAGTACCGGGAGGAAGAGAACATGGATGTGCTGCTTCGCGGATCATCCAATCAGAGAATTCACATCCTGATTCCGGAGATGGCAGAAGGCTATGAGAAGTATCTGGCATCGGCACATAATCAGATTCAGAATTTTACCACTTTAAACGGGGTGGTTTCGGTAGGAATACACAGAAAAGGATTCAGCGGCTGAGGCAGCTGAGAGGAGGCGGAAATGTACGATTATATCGCAAAATGGCATCGTGAGCTGGCTATATTTTGCAGAATAAAGCCGATGATCATCGTGGAAGGGAATGTGTTGGACGTATATCAGTATCCGACGGAAGGAAGTATCTCCAAAGGCAGTATTCTGCGGCTGCCGGAATATCTTCACTATTACTTCACGGATCTTGGATATAAGACGATTGTATTTTATGACAGCATGCAGGGCTTTTATAACTCCTGTGAAGAGGGGCATATCGATGCGTTTGCCCGGATGATGGATTCCAAGCTGGATGGTCGTTTTATCCACTGCGATTTTAAGGGGAAGTCCAATTCGGCGACCTCCATCGTCAGAACGGCCATCGCTCAGAACCAGGTGCCGACTGCCATCATCATGAATCTGGCATCGAGATATATTACTTCCCCGGATAATGTGGATCAGGCAGAGGTGGACAGTTTTACCAACCTGCTGCTGGCATCTTTGGAAGGAAAGGATGTGCGTACTGAGGGCGGAACACTTAAGAATATTGTTGTCATGATTGTAAACAAGGTCAATGACGTCCCCGCATGGTTCTATCTGGATAATCCGAATGTAAAAACAGTCAGTATCGGTACGCCGTCCAAGGAAGAAAGGGAAGCCCTCATCAAGGGGGAGAATTTCGCCAGCTTTTTTTCGGCAGATATCTATGATGAGGAGATTCAGTACTATGAGAAACATCCTGACGAACTTGAAAAGGTGCAAGACAAATTTGCAGGGCTGACGGAAGGTTTTTCCTTCACGGAAATCAATGGCTTACGGAGGCTATGCAAAAACGAGAGAACCCATATCCGCCGGATGTCCTCGATTATTGATTTATATCGCTATGGCGTGAAAGATAATCCGTGGGATTCTTTGGATGTGAACGAATTGAAGACAGCAAAAGAGGATTTTCAGAAGCGTGTAAAGGGACAGGATTTCGCTATTGTGAAGACATTGGACGTCATTAAACGAGCAGTGACCGGCATGTCCGGACTGCAGGGCTCAGCGCATGGAAAGCCGAAGGGAATCCTCTTCTTTGCGGGACCTACCGGCACCGGTAAGACAGAAATGGCAAAGACTCTGGCTGAGAAACTCTTCGGAGATGAAAGCTGCTGCATTCGTTTCGACATGAGTGAATACAGTCAGGGGCACAGCGATCAGAAACTGCTGGGAGCACCTCCCGGATATGTGGGATATGAAGCAGGCGGTCAGCTGACGAATGCTGTGAAGAGCAATCCTTTCTCCATTCTGCTCTTTGATGAGATTGAGAAGGCGCATCCTACGATTTTTGACAAGTTCCTTCAGATTCTGGAGGATGGCCGCATGACGGATGGGCAGGGGAATACGGTTTATTTCTCTGAGTGTATTATCATCTTTACCAGCAATTTGGGAATTTATACTCGCAATGAAATGGGGATTCGCGAACCGAATGTTACGCCGGATATGGAATACCCGGAGGTGCAGAAGAGAGTGCGTCAGGCGATTGAAGATTACTTCAAGCTGGAGCTCGGACGGCCGGAGATTCTGAATCGTATCGGAGAGAACATCGTTGTATTTGACTTCATTCGCCCGGAAGTGGCAGAGTTGATTCTGAAAGCACAGATCGAAAAGATCGTTAAGAATCTGGAAGCAGAGAAGAAGATTCGACTTGTGATTTCGGAAAACGCATATGCCAAGCTGAAAGAAAAAACATTAGAGAATCCGGGAAACGGCGGCCGTGGTGTGGGGAATATCGTAGAAAGTCTCCTGATCAATCCTCTTTCCAGATATCTGTTTGACGAAGATATTAAAGGCGATGTAAAATTAATAGTCCGGGACATTGGTGCTGAAAATCTGACATATACACTGGAATGCAGCTATGAGACAATTTGATAGTTTATGGTTTCAAATAGCAAAGATTCAGAATGCGCCGGAACCGGAAAATCTTCAAAAATAACTGTGGAAAGATGCTTCAACGCAGATGTGTACGATACGGCATCAATGAGAAGAAGGGCAGCAGCATTTGCAGGTAGCTGAAAATGGATTTTGTTTACAGCACAGCTCAGAGCATTAAGATCGACATTTCGAGAGGTGATGCCATTACTCCGGCTGCAGCAGAATGTGAATTGCCGTTTATTTTTGAGAAGAGAAAGATCGGACTGCGGGCCTGTAACATGGTAAATGAACTGTGTCTGTGCCATGAATAAACCAGTCATACAAAAGGAGGATCTCATATGCTGAAGACGGGAACCAAAGCGCCGGAATTTTCCTTGCCGGATCAGAACGGGGAAATGAGAAGTCTCTCGGATTATCGGGGACAGAAGCTTATCCTCTATTTCTACCCGAAGGATATGACTGCCGGCTGTACAAAGCAGGCCTGTGCGTTTGGAGAACTGTACCCACAGTTTCGGGAGAAAGGCGCGGCAGTCCTTGGCGTGAGCAAGGACAGTGTGGCCTCTCATAAAAAGTTTGAGGAAAAATATGGCCTGCCGTTCACGCTGCTTTCCGATACGGAAAAAGAAGTAATTCAGGCGTATGATGTCTGGAAGGAGAAGAAAAACTATGGAAAGGTCTCCATGGGTGTTGTCCGGACGACTTATCTGATCGATGAAAACGGGATTATCGTAAGGGCGTTCGATAAGGTGAAGGCTGCTGATAACCCGGCGCAGATGCTGGCGGAGCTCGGATGAGGATCATAATTTCTCCGGCAAAACAGATGCGGACGGATCGGGATTCCTTTCTCTGCACGGAACTCCCTGTATTTATGGAGAAGACGGAAATCCTGAAAGAATGGATCCGGGGCCTCAGTTATGATGAGCAAAAAAGCTTATGGGGCTGCAATGATAAGCTTGCCCGGCTGAACGCCGAGCGATTTTCGCATATGGATCTGCGGAGGAACCTGACAGCGGCGATCCTCGCCTATGACGGGATTCAATACAGCTACATGGCGCCTGCGGTCTTTGAGGACGGCCAGTATGCTTATCTGCAGGAACAGCTGCGGATTCTGTCAGGCTTCTATGGTGTCGTCAGGCCAATGGATGGCGTAGTGCCATATCGTCTGGAAATGCAGGCGAAGGCAGCGGTTTCCGGGTATAAGAATCTTTATGATTTCTGGGGTGGGGATCTTTACCGGGAAGTTATGGATGAAAGTCACATACTTATCAATCTGGCATCGAAGGAGTATTCCAAATGCATCGAGAAATATCTGCAGCCGGAAGATCGTTATATCAGCTGTGTCTTTGCTGAGGAAAAGGGCGGTAAGATCGTGCAGAAAGGGGTTTATGCCAAGATGGCCAGAGGAGAGATGGTGCGATTCTTGTCCGGTATTCATGCAGAGGATCCGGAGCAGATAAAGGACTTCAACTGGAGCGGCTACCGCTTTGATGAGGGCAGATCCTCGGAGACGGAATATGTCTTTCTACGGGAAGCGATCCCGGAAAAGGGATCCTCTTCTCCTTTTGCATTTGGGGATCGAAATTTTGCAGCTTGGCAGAGGGGGGATTGAAGTCTATTTACGGCTGTGCTAACGTGCATAACAATGCACGGGAGGGTAAATAGAATGAAAAAAGAGAAGATCACAAAGCCTTTTACACTGGTAGCTGCAATATACACCCTTTATTTCATACTGCGTGTGATGGACCTTTTTATACTTCGTACCGATCAGACTTGGGTTGGGGAGGCCATCATTCACAAGCTGCTGGGAATTGTTATAATGTCGATCATCGCCTGCAGACTCGGATTTAAGCCTGAAGAAATCGGATTTTCCAAAGGAAAAAACATTCTCAAGGTATTTAACGGTCTGGCTTTTGGCCTTAGTGTATATGGAATCGCCTATGCAGCTGAGATAATTATGGCAAAGGCCGCAGGCTCCTTCGATTCACTTAGATTCTATGTAAGCGCCTACGCTATTGATAAAAACAGCGGAAACAGAACGGGATTCCTCTTTTTTATCCTCTGCATTATCGGAAATGTGATAAATGTGCTTATGGAAGAGGGGAACTTCCGAGGATTGTTTCCCAGGATTTTAGGAGAGAAATATGCTTTTGCCAAAGCAGCAGTCATTACGTCGGCTCTGTTTGGATTCTGGCATATTGTTTTGCCTGTCAGAAACTATGTGGATAGAGAGCAAAGCTTCAGCGGAATGATCGTACAATGCGTACTTTTACTTGTCATAAGCGCACTGATCGGATTAAAATTTACGATCTTGACAAAGATGAGCGGCAGCATCTATATGAGCATGGGGGATCATTTTTTTAACAATACCATAGTCAATCTTTTACACGTGGTAACGAATACCGGTGCCGACGAGATGATGACTGTCAGGATTTTCATCGCTCAGTCTCTTTCCTTCGTCCTTGTGCTTATTTGTTACCGCAAATGGCGGAGAAATAATGCGTTTAATACTGAGAGAGAGGCAGGGTTTAGAGCATCCTGAGGTTATCATCGAATATCGTGAGCTGACGGATGGGGTGAAACGAGTGTCGGCTTTTGTCCGCTCGGTGGATCAGAGCATTTCATGTAAAAGAGAAGGCAAAGAGTTTTCCATTCCGCTAAGTGATGTTTTTTACATAGAAAGTGTAGATAAGAAAACCTTCGTATATGGCGAGACCGAGGTTTATCAGACAAGGTTGAGGCTTGCTGAGCTGGAGAAAATGCTCTCACATGCGGGCTTTGTGAGGGTCAGCAAATCGGTAATTCTAAATATCGAGAAGCTTCAGGGGGTCAAAAATCTGGCTAATTCAAGGCTTGAGGCATTTCTTTCCAATAATGAGAGAATCTGCGTGAGCAGAAAGTATCTTAAGGAGATCAGAGCAGTGCTTTTAAGGAGGAACGCTTGATGAAAAAGGCCATTCTGAATATATTTGCCATGACCGGAATGACTTTGACGGTGCTTTCCCTGGTGGCACTTTGCTATCATGCCGGCTTCCTGTGTCTTGACACGATTTTTCAGGCACTGGGGCTGAATGCAGTAATTTACGCAGGGATATCCCTGCTTAATAGCATTGAATTTCGCTATTATCTTGTTGAGATTGCTTTAAAGCTATGGTATTCCATCTCGCTTGTGCTTGTCAGCGGGATTATTTTCGGCTGGTATTCGAGTCTATCGACTCCTGTATTGTGCTTTATGGTTCTTGTGATGCTGGTTTTGTGTGGATATCTTGACATGCTTAGCATTAAGAATGAGATAAGAGAGATTAATGATTTAATAGGAGAGAATCATTAGAGATATTTCAGTATTATATTCTATATCCTTAAGCACTGCGGGGAGCTTTGGCAATAAGGCATCCCTTTGATAGAATATAGGAAAAGGTATTTCCTTCTGATCGGGGCAGAAAGGTGCAGTCAATGGCATACAGCGAGCTGATCAAGAATTTTGAGAAAATCCGGTCCTATATGCGCGACTTCTATGTCTACGGCTTTCGAAGCCGCGGTGACTTTGAGCAGAAGAGTGCCCGCGCCTTGGCCATGACAGAGGCACAGTATCGGAAGCTTTTGTCTAAACTTCGCCGGCAGATCCGAATTCTGGAGAATAATCTTCGGGAGAAGGACTATAGCTTTGATTATGAGAAACAGCCTTCCAGAGCGCTTTTCAAGTACAGAAGGGCCTTCCAGAGAAATGATTCCCGCAGGTATCAGGCATTTTTGAACGCCGCTGAGACGAATCCTTCTATGCTTCATACGGGAACGCTTGCGCCGTATGACATCATCGCTCCCGCCATTTCAGACGGAAACCTGCGCCCTCTCACAAAAGAAGAGCGCAGAAGCATGGATATCAGCTGGAATGCACAGCCGGACTTTACAGCCAACGAAAATGCGCTGGTGGTCGTGGATGGTTCCGCTTCCATGTATTGGGGAGGGACGCCTCTGCCGGCCGCGGTGGCACAATCCCTTGGGATCTATTTTGCGGAGCGAAACAAGGGCGCGTTTAAGGATCATTTCATTACCTTTTCGAGCACGCCGAGGCTGGTGAAGGTGAAAGGACGGGATATTGCGGAGAAGCTGCGCTACTGCATGCAGTTTAATGATTGCAGCAATACGGATCTGGAGAAGGTATTTGACCTGATTTTGAATACCGCTGTGAAGAATCATCTGTCCCAGGCGGAGCTTCCTGTAAAGCTGTACATCATTTCCGATATGGAATTTGACTGCTGCAGCAACGCGGGAATGACGAATTTCCAGTCCGCAAAGAAGAAATTCGAGGAGCATGGATATCCGCTGCCGCGCCTTGTGTTTTGGAATGTCCAGAGCAGAAGGCGCCAGCAGCCGGTCACGCGGAATGAACAGGGAGTATGTCTTATATCCGGCTGCAATGCGCGGATCTTCTCCATGCTGAAGACGGATACATTGGACCCGTACCATTTCATGCTGCAGCTTCTGAATTCGGAGCGCTATGCGTCGCTTTCGGTATAGCGCGCGCTGAAAGAAAGCGATGCCATGCTTTGCAGCGAGAACCAACTCGAAAGCATGTTTAGGAGCGATAAAACAAAGGAGCAGCGGGATATTTTATTATCTCGCTGCTCTTTGCATTGCATTGAAAAACTTCATATGAAAAAACCGACTAATGGTCGAAAATATCTTGACATCGGAATTCTCACGGCCTATAATAGAGAAAACCGACTGGCAGTCGATTAAAGGAGGCAAATCATGAAAAAGGGTGAACGGAGAAAAGAGGAGCTGATTAAAATCGCATATAAAAAGTTTCTGGAAAAGGGCTATGAACAAACCAGTGTGGATGAAATCATAGAAGAGGCGCATATTGCCAAAGGAACGTATTACTATTATTTCCAGAGCAAGGAAGAGATGCTTGAAGAAGTGGTCGAAATGATGCTGGAAAATGGCTCGGAGCGGGCCGTAAAAGTGTCGAACTCCACTCTTTCCATTCCGGAAAAAATCGTCGGCACCGTGCTCGCCTATCGGCCGATGGCGGATGAGCTGGTGATTCAGGATACTCTCAATCAGCCGGAAAATATCTACCTGCACGATAAAGTATACAAAAAACTGATTTCCAAAGCGGTTCCTTTGATCTCTGAGATAGTAAGGGAGGGAATCCGGCAAGGGGTATTTGACTGTGAACAGATTGAAGAACATGTAAAGATGATACTCATTATAAGTTCTCAGCTATTCGACAGCGGTGATTTCACAGCGAATGATGTAATCGCATTTATAGATATCGTTGAAAAATCATTCGGTGCGAAAGCGGGAACAATGGGCTTTGTCAGAGAATTGATCGGAAGGAGGAAATGATGGGGAAGGCAAAGGACAGCTACAGATACAGACCGATACTCTTTTTTATATGCGCGTATCTCTTTACCTGGATTTTCTGGATTCCGGCGATCTTTTTGCCGGAAAGCATCAGCCCCTTTCTGATGTTGATCGGACTTATGGCACCTGCTGTAGCCTCTACCGTTTTTGTTATGGCATCGGGCTCCGATGCACTGGAACGGGACCTAAAAAATAAGATTTTCGGCTTTTACAAGGTGAAATGGCTGAATGTTCTTTGGGCGGTGATCGTATTTGCGATCATAATCGTATGCTCCATCCTCTTATCTCTCCTTTTCGGACAGTCGCCGGATCAGTTTTCCTTTACGAAGGACTTTTCTTTTACCGGTGTCGGGATAGCCGGTGCATTTTTTACCATTACGGTCGCCGCAATCATCGAGGAAGTGGGATGGAAGGGATATTGTGAGGATTCGATCGGGAACTACATGAACTGGTTTTGGGAATCCATGATCTTCGGAGCGCTCTGGTCCTTCTGGCATTTTCCTCTCATTTTTATTCAGGGAACGTATCATGCCGGTCTTATGGTGAATCCGCTTTATGCAATCAATTTCTTTGTGAGTGCAATGCCTATGGGCTTTGTTATCACATGGGTGTACCTTGTGAGTGACCGTTCCATATTGGCCTGCATGATATTCCATTTCTTCGTGAACTTCATGCAGGAGAAGATCGCGATGACTCCTGAGACAAAATGCGTAGAGACGATAGTCGTTACATTGGCGGCCGCGATCATAGTTTTGCTCAAAAAAGATATGTTCTTTGAAAGCGATCATGTTGGAAGACTTCTTGAAATGCAGGGCGGAGAGAATCATGATAAATAAAGCGAATAATTACGGGAAGTTCATATTGCTGTGGGCAGGCGAACTGATTTCTCAAATCGGAGGTGGTCTTAGCAGCTTTGGTTTAGGCGTCTATGTTTTCAAGCAGACCGGAAGAGCCTCCGACATGGCACTTATCACTCTGTTTGGCTTTCTTCCCAGCCTCCTTTTGAGCGCCCCGGCAGGTGTCCTCGCGGATAGGTACGACAGAAGGCTGCTCATGATGATTGGCGATGGATGCTCCGGTGCAGGTGTCGTTTTCATTCTATTTTGCATGATAAACGGCGGGGCAACGCTTGTCCAGATTTGCATCGGGGTATTCATCAGTTCTATTTTCGCTTCTCTTCTGGAACCGTCCTACAGGGCCACAATTACGGATTTACTGACGAAAGAGGAGTTTTCAAAAGCGAGCGGGCTGGTATCCCTGGCGGGAAGCGCAAAATATCTCTTTTCCCCTATCATCGCAGGCTTTCTTCTTAGCATTTCTGATGTGAAGCTGCTTTTGCTGATTGATATCTGCACATTCTTTTTGACAGTACTATCCACGGCAGTCGTCAGAAGAAACATTGACAACAAGAAAATGGAAATAAGAGACAGGTTTTCCGTTCGTCTGAAGGAGGGATGGAGAGCGGTATACGAGAGAAAAGGCGTATTCATGCTCATCATGGTCACATCGGTCATTACGCTTTTTATGGGTGTGTTTCAGGTATTGGCAGCTCCTGCGATATTATCCTTTTCCGATTCCAATACCATGGGCTTTACGGAAACGATATGCGCCTGCGGAATGCTTGTATCCGGAATGATCTTAGGGATATGGGGAATAAAGAGGCAGTTTATAAAAATCTTAAGTATATCCCTTGCCCTCGCCGGCGTTTTCATGGTCGGCTTCAGCGCTTTTGAGAGCATAGCATGGATGTGCGTCTTTGGATTTTTGTTTTTTGCGGCTTTGCCCTTCGCCAATAATTGTTTGGACTATCTTGC
>ERZ772921.612-NODE-612-length-21856-cov-4.917252_pt1 | contig 21856 bp, 10 predicted proteins | sample MGYA00512117_ERZ772921 | MGnify/ENA primary metagenome ERZ772921 (study PRJEB29015, sample SAMEA2737944) | human oral metagenome | biome: human oral; feature: human-associated habitat; material: dental | place: China | collected 2150 ...
AAAGCAGGAAATGGTAGTCATTTACCTACTTTTCAACCTATATTTTCGCTAGAACAGCGCGGAATTTAGAGTAGTGTTGTAAAATAAATGATAACAAATTAAGTTTTCGAGCTGATGAGTTTGTTAATTGGGGAGCTGATGTCTTCGGGGAGTTGTTGGGCTTTCGTTAGTTTATAAGCCGGTGGGTTGACTTGTCCTGCACTCCTCTCAATTTACAGGAGTATTAAAGGTCAAGACGACTTCATTGTGTTTTTTATGTATGCCAACGAAGTGGAGCAAAACGACTACTAGGCGCATGCCTCAGTGCAAAGCCCCTTGTACTGACACTGCAAGACGCTTGTACCCGCACTACAAAGCCCTTGTAGTGATACTACAAGCCGCTTTGTACTGATGGATTGCAGGGAGAATGGCGTGCAAACGAAATCCTAATATCCATTCTTTTTTATGATATAGGTGAGTTGGACTTGGCATAACGCCCCTTGCATTTCTGCGAAATGGCACTGCTAAGCTTGTTTTTGCAACGATTTAATGTAAAAAGTACAATATTGTTTGCATATTGTTTAAAAAATGTGTACTTTTGCAATTCTTTATTTCGATAGGTACAAGAGTTAGACGTCTATCTCTATTGGGATAGAAGCGATTTATAAATTGAGAGTGTGAAAGAAAACAGAGAAAGGATAACATTATAGATGAGAAAACAAATGCAGAAGACTAATTTTGTGTTGCGTGCGTGGGCTGTGTTGGCCCTCGTGCTACTGCTTGGCAGTGTAACCACAGTGTCGGCGCAATCGCAAAGCGTAGACAACATGCGGGTAACGCTGTCGATGAAACAAGTTACGTTAAAGACATTCCTTGATGAAGTTTCAAAGCAGACGGGTTTGCAGTTTGATGTAGATGCCTCACTGCTTGAAAAGGCCGACCGCGTAAGCATTGATGCGCGCGAACAGCCCGTTCGTGCCGTGCTAGGACAGGTGCTTAACCAGGCTGCCTTTACCTATAACATAACGGACAACGTGGTAAAGCTGAACCGAAAGAACGCCGTTGAACGCAGAAAAGGCGTGTATGGGCAGATAACCGATGCCGAAGGGCAGCCTCTGCCTGGCGTAACCATCAGGATGCAGGGTTTTAGCGGTGGGTACATCACCAACTTGGACGGATATTACGAGATAGAAACCGACCAACCCGAAGTGAAACTTACCTTTAACTACATAGGCTATAAGCCGCTGGAAAAGACCGTGAAGAACGGAACGGCGGGCAACTTTGTGATGCACGATGATGCCGACTTGTTGGGCGAAGTGGTGGTAACGGGTTTCGCCACAAAGAATAAGAACAGCTTTACAGGTGCGCAGGTGTCCATCAAGAAAGACGAACTGTTGGCCGTGGGCACCAAGAACGTACTGACAAGTCTTGCCACCTTTGTGCCAGGCATGAACATCTTGGAAGACAATGCCGGAGGTTCGGACCCTAACAAAATGGCCGACATCAACATACGTGGTCGCGCAACGTTTACGGGACAGGCCAACATGCCCGTGTTTGTGGTGGATGGTTCGCAGGTGAAAGTGGACTATGTGAACGACATGGACATGAACGACATCGAGACCGTGACCGTACTTAAAGACGCATCGGCATCGGCTTTGTACGGCGCGAAGGCCTCGGCCGGCGTGATTGTCATCACCACTAAGGCCTTGACAGGTGGAAAGCTGAAAGTGAATTACAGCGGAACGTTGCGTTTGTCGACACCCGACCTCAGCGATTATAACTTACTTTCGGCATCGCAGAAGTTGGAGTACGAGCGTTTGGCCGGTCTTTACAGCTCGACCGACCTTACTGAGCAGTATGCGCTGGACAAAAAGTATGCCCAGTATTACAACCAAATACAAGACGGCGTGAGCACCGATTGGATATCGAAACCTTTGCGCAATGCCATCTCAACCCAACAAAGCTTAAGCATAGACGGTGGCGACGAACACGCTCGCTACAACTTGGGTGTGCGCTACGGCAACGATGCAGGTGTGATGAAAGGCTCTAACCGCGAACGTCTTTCAACCAACTTTAAGCTCTCGTACAACCTGCCGGGCAAGTTCTTCGTTTCAAACACGGCTACGATTTCTTCGGTGAAATCGACCCAATCGCCTTACGGCGACTTTTCGGATTGGGTGAAACAAAACCCCTACGAATACCCTTACGACGAAACGGGAGCACTAAAACCCAAGCTTAACTACGACTTGTCGAACCCACTTTACGAGGCATCGCTGGGTAGTTTCAGCAAGGGCGACAACTTCGACTTCCTCAATACCACCTCGTTGCAGCTGTGGCTGGGCGAGAAATTCCGTATAGACGGCGATTTCTCGATACAGAAAAGCAAGTACGACGGCCGTACCTTCGTGTCGCCTTTCTCGGCCGATCAACTTAAAAACGTTGCCGATGTGTCGCGCAGGGGACGTCTCAACGAAACGTTCACCAAGACCACTACTTACCAAGGTAAGCTGATGGCATCGTACAACGACTATCTGTTGAAGAAACTTTTCCTCACGGCAATGGCTGGTGCGAGCATCGAGTCGAACTCGGTAGACGGCAGCACGTATGGCTCTGTGGGTTATTACACCGACAATATTGCCCACGCATCGTTGGCAGGAAGTTATCCCACAGGCCGTCCTTCGGGCACCGACACCAAGTATAACGGCGTGGGTTTCTTCGTAAACGCCAATGCCATTTGGGATAACCGCTATTTCCTCGACGTGATTTATCGCTACGAGGGATCGTCGAAGTTTGGTAAGAACACCCGTTTTGCGCCGTTTTGGAGCTTGGGTGCGGGCTGGAACGTACACAACGAGTCGTTTCTTAAAGGCTCACCTTTCCAATTGCTCAAACTTCGTGCCAGCGTAGGCTACTTGGGTAACATCTCGTTTGAGCCTTATCAGGCACTTACGATGTACACTTACCTCAACGGATATAATTATATAAAAGGTATCGGAGCCGTTCCTATGGGTATTGGCAACACCAATTTGAAATGGGAACGCACGCTTAGCGGAAACGTTGGTGTGGACTTAACGATGTTTAAAGGGCGATGGGACTTTTCTGCCGACTTCTATGTGAAGAACACCGACAACCTTTTGCTCGACATAACTAAGGCACCTTCGGTGGGTGTGAGAACGTCGCGCGAGAATGTTGGCGAGGTTGAGAACCGCGGATTAGAGTTTCAAACACGCGTGATACCCATCCAAAACAAAGACTGGCAATGGTCGTTAAGTCTCAATTATGCCTACAACAAGAACAAGATAAAGAAGATTAGCAACGCCTTGCGCGAGCAAAACGAGAAAAATCAGGCCAAGAGAGGCTTGGCTCCGTTGCCCATTTATGAAGAGGGACAGTCGCTTACGGCTTTGAAAGTAGTACCCTCGGCAGGCATCGACCCCATCACGGGCGACGAAGTTTTCATCAAGCGCGATGGCAGTTACACCTTTGTTTACGACCCTAACGACAAGGTTGTATTTGGCGATAGCACGCCCTTTGGCAACGGTTCGCTCAGCTCTTACCTCACTTATCGCCAATTCTCGATGGGTGCATCGCTGCGTTACTCGTTCGGAGGTGCGGTTTACAACCAAACATTGGCATCGAAAGTTGAAGGAGCCGACCCACGTTACAACGCCGACGAAAGGGTGTTCAGCGACAGATGGAAACAAGTGGGCGACCATACGGCGTACAAGCGCATCAGCGATTCGAGCGTGCCGATGCAGACATCACGTTTCGTGCAAACAAACAATTATCTCACTTTAAGTAGCTTGTCGTTTGCCTACGAAGTGCCTTTGGCTTTTATCCAGAAGTACGGATTGAGGCGATTGCACTTGGAAATGCTGGCCAACGACTTGTTCTACCTTTCGTCGGTAAAGCGCGAACGCGGACTTAGCTATCCTTACGAACGCAGTGTTGAACTCTCCGTGAGGTTGGGATTCTAGCCAATGGCGGCCCGTGGGTTCACAATCTAGCGAACACCGCGCGCCACATTCACAATAAGAAACAAAGATAAGACAAGAAAACAATGAAGAGAACAACATATTGGATAAACCTGTTGGCAGGATTGGTGGCAGTGGTTTTCGCCACATCGTGCAACGATTTCCTAGACGTTCACCCCGCAGGCGAGGTGGACGAGAGCGAACAGTTCGGCTCCATTCGCGGCTATCGCAACGCCATGTATGGCGTGTATGGAAGTATGGCTGCAACGAACCTTTATGGAAAGAACTTGGGTTATGGTTTTGTAGACCAGTTGGGGCAACAGTTTGGTTATGATAATACTTCTGAAACAAGCTACTTCGTATCGCAATACAACTACTTGCGCAGCGACGTACGCGCCATTGTAGACGGGATATGGGAAGGCCAATACCAAACCATCGCGTATGCCAACAACGTGCTGCGCAATGCCGAGAACCCCCAATTCGACCACAAGGAACTGGCCTTTATGCGTGGCGAGTGTTATGGTTTGCGTGCCTTTTTGCACTTCGACCTTGTGCGCTTGTTTGCCGAAGACTATACAAGGAGTAACGCATCGACGCGCGGAATACCCTACGCCACCACGTTCAACCTGAACAACAAGCCGCTGCTAACGCTGCACGAAACGTTCAAGGCGATATTGAAAGACCTTGATACGGCGGAAAACTTGCTGGCAGACGACAATGAAGTGAACGTGGAACAAACCCCAACGAGCGACTATCTTAAAGGTCGTGCCGTGTTCTTCAACAAGTATGCCGTGGCTGCAACCAAGGCACGCGTGTATTATGCCATGGGCGACACGGCCAATGCAGCCAAGTATGCACGGCTAGTTATTGCCGCAACAAGCAATTTCTCGCTTAAAAAGCTTACCTCGATGGCAGACGTAAAGCGTTTTCCCGCAACGGGCGAGCTAATCTTCGGCCTATACAACAACACGCTTTCGGCCGATATTTCTTCAACGTTCCTCTCGCAAACGGCGCGCGGAACGTTCACCGAAGGTCGTCGCGACTTGGAAGAACTCTACGAAACGTCGGCTTTTTCGGCCACAAGTGCCGACCTTCGCTATACGGGATATTATCGACAGAACACCACCCCCGATGGAATAAAGACCTATTCGTTCGTTCGTCTTTTGGAAAGCGACGCTCAGGTAAACAGCAGTCCGCTGCAAGGGCTTACGCTTATACGCTTGCCAGAGATGTATTACATACTTAGCGAATGTACCTACGATAACAACAAGGCCGAGGCAGTGCGCCTGCTAAATGTGGTGAGAACCAGTCGTGGTCTTGAAGCGGTGGCCGACGCGAAGGTTGCCGACCGCACCGCTTTCGACAAGGAAATGCTGCGCGAACGCATGCGGGAGATGCCTGGCGAAGGGCAAACCTTCTTTGCTTTAAAGCATTACAACAAGGCTTTCAGCGACTATCGCGGCATCAACACTTACCAGCCGTCGAGCGCAATCTTCGTGTTGCCTTGGCCAGAGAGAGAAAAGGAATATGGTGGACAATAGAAAAAACAACGCTCAGATGAAAAAGACATTCAGACATATATTGCTGGCTGGCGCGGCCTTAACCGCACTGGTGGCTTGCAGCAACGTAGACTATACAGGCGAATACAGCGAAGACGGCACTTACCAATCGGGAAATCAGGCATACTTTTACTTCGCCGAACCGGGGGATAGCGTGCTGAATTACTCCTTTGGCGTGAAACCGCTCGACACGTTAACGCACGTTGTGTACGTGCCGGTTAACTTGGCGGGTCGCCTATCGGCCGACAAGCAGGCCTTTCGTGTAGAAGTTGGCGCGGGCAGTACGGCCGTTAGTGGCAAGCATTACACGCTCGATGCCGACACACTTGCTTTCTTACCCAACTCGCATCGGGCTTATGTACCCGTGAAGTTGATAAGGGAGAACCTCTCGGAAGACAAAAACGACTCGATAAATCTTGTGTTGAACTTGGTTCCCACTGCCGAAATGGGCGTGAGGTTCAAGGCAAACAATAGGGTGAAGATAACCTTTAACAACGTGTTGTCTAAGCCCGACTTCTGGACAGTGCTTGAAACCTACTGGGGGTTGGGTGCTTTCACCAAGAACAAGTATCGCAAATTGCTCTCTTATTACGATGGCAACGAAGATGCGATAAGGAAAATACTCACTGGCACCGATGCCACAGCGCAGGGCTATCTGTACCAAAGAGTGCAAGAAGTTATCGCCTATTTTGCGGCCCATCCCGACGAATTATGATTATCAAGCAAAGGCATCTGCACGTAGAAAACATCTTGTGCAGCCCACAGCCTTTGCCTATCTATGGTTAACAGAAAAATAAACAATGATGATAAAGAAACATTTGCTACATGTCTTGGCACTTTCGGTGGCCGTATTGTCCTTACAATCGTGCATCACCGACGACTCAACGTCGCCTTCGGGCAACGCTTCTAAACTGTCGTTGAGCCAGGATTTGCAACAGAAATACACGCTCGACAGGTGGGACACGCTTAAAATTGCGCCCAAAGTGGTGCAAACCAACGCGCAGAAAGACGTGGCCTACGAGTGGGAAATAAACAGGAAAGTGGTGTCTACCGATGCCCAACTCAACTATGTGTGCGAAGAATTCGGGGTGTTTCCTTGCCGATTGAAGGTAACTAACGGCGACAACATACAGTTTTACGAGTTCGAATTGAACGTGCAATACTCATACGTGGGGGGCCTTTACATATTGGCCAGTTACGGAGGGCGCGCTATTGTGTCGTATTTACCCGAACCACAGAGCAACAAATCGTTCGACTTGGACGTACTTCAAAAGAACAATCCCAATGTCAACTTCACCTCTGAGCCCAAGGATATCGACTATGCGCTGGCTCGCGACAACAAAACACCACTCATATATGTGGCTGTTGGCAACCCTAGCACCATCTACGAATTGGATGGAAACCTCATGACAACGCGCTTTAAGACTACGGCCACGGGCAATGTCTCTTATCTAAAACGTAGTGCGCTGACCTATCCGAAGTCGATGTTGGCTATGGTAGACCATGTTCCCGCTCGGCTAACACTTTCCGAAACGTCGCTCTTCGACCTCGGAAAATTCATTAAAGACAGTCTGAAAACCGACATGTCGATGGCCGATGCCGCTGTATCTTGGAAACAACAAGACTTGCGTTACGTGCATGGTTACGTGTTGTTCGATAACGCCGAGGGCCGACTCGTCCCCCAAAAGGTGCAGGCCACGGGCAAAATTCCAGCACAATTGCTCAAAGGAACCTTCACGGGCGACTCGCTCATCGGCATGGGAGCCGTAGATAGCGAACGCAATCTCGTGCTGATGACCTGGAATAAGGCTGCATCCAAATTCAGATGCTACTACGTTGCGCCTGGTTTCTACCCCACGAATATAACAAAAGTGGAGGCGGCCACATTGAAATATGCCGCCGATGTGCCTGCTAGTGCCGGATTTACCAAGAACTCGGTGGTAAGGGTGTCGCCCGAAAAGAACCTTGTTTATTATGCTACGGGCAACAAACTCTATGCTTACAACGTGCTCTCAAACGGTAATTTCCCCACCAGCGCGTTGACAACCTTCGGCGATTCGGGCGAAACCATCGCCGATATGTTGATAACCGAGGGCAGCGATAGGCTCTTCGTGGCCACCAATGCCGCAAGCGGCAATTTTGTAGGGAGCATTTATTGTTTCGACCTGAACGAGAACAAGCTGCTTTGGCAGAAGAAAAACATAACGGGAACCATCAAGCGCATCACTTACAGGCAATAAAGCATGTTGGCGTGGGGTGTGAAAGCACCCTTCGCCAACCCATATTTATAAGATGATAACAAACGAAATCAAGGCAATGGTGCGCACAATGGGGATTGGCTTATTCCTATTGTGCTTTGGTTTTCAAGCCTTTGCCGAAGACAAGAAAGCCGACGACAAGAAAGCAAAGAAAGAAACAAAGTACGACCGACTATTTAAAGACAAGAAGAAAGAAACGGCACGTAGCACTTTCATTACCCTACATAAAGTAGACGGCAAGCTATATTTGGAAGTGCCTGTAAAGCTGATGCAGAGGGAAATGCTGTTGAGTGGGGCCGTATCGTCTACCACCGACCCAACCTATATAACGGTGGGAACGAAGAACTTTGCACCCTTACACTTTTTCTTTGAATTGCAAGACAGCAGCTTGGTGATGAAAACGCCAAACGGCGTGGTGTATTCAGACGGCAGTGCTAGTGCAGAAATGCAGCAAGCATTGAACGTTAGCTACCGCGACCCTGTTTTGATGGGCTTTAAAGTGGAGGCATACAACAACGACAGCTCGGCTGTTGTGGTAGATGCCACCAACTTCTTGGCGCGCCCCAACACCATGCTGCCCCTCATTCCTAAGAAGTCGGGCGACCTCGCTGTGAGTGCATCTCCCAAAAGCGAGATGTCGTTTGTGCGTTCCATCAAAAGTTTCGAGCAGAACGTAACGGTGAAAGTAGATTTTAATTATCTGCTCACCGCAACATTGATGTCGTTGCCCGTGGCTAGTGAAATACCCACCACCGTAGGCGCAACGTTCAGCATCTCCTTGCTATCCGAGAGCAAAATGCGCCAACGCATATCCGACTCGCGCGTGGGCATTGCCGCTGTGTCGAAACTTACTTTCAGCAATGCCATTGCCAAAAGCAAGCCCACATTTGTGGCGCAACGGTGGAACCTTACGCCCAAAAACGCGAAAGCTTATGCGCAAGGCAAGGGTAGCGAACCTACAAAGCCCATACGTTTCTACATGGACGATGCCTTTCCCCACGAGTGGAAGGCGGCCATAAAGCAAGGCGTGGAGCTTTGGAATAAGGCTTTTGAACAGGCCGGATACCTGAAAGCCATTGAAGCGGTGGACTTTCCCACAGCAGATAAAGCCTTCGACCCCGACAACATCTCCTTTTCTTGCATACGTTATGTGCCTAGTGCCTCAGAGAAGGTGTCTTCGTCGTTCATGGCTAACCCGCAAACGGGCGAGATAATCAATGCCTCGGTGTTTGTTCCTGCCAACGTTGGCGACCAACTTTACCGCTGGTTCTTCATCGGAACAGCGGCTGCCGACCCCGCTGTGCGCACTTCGCACTTGCCGCAAAGCAAGTTCAACGAGGGCTTGCGCTATCTTGTAGCGCGCGAAGTGGGGCATGTGTTAGGACTACTCGACAACATTGGCGCCTCATCTGCATTCCCCGTAGATTCACTTCGCAATGCCGCTTTCACCCATGCCAATGGTTTGGCCGCCTCGATTATGGCCAATACGCCCTTTAACTATGTGGCTCAACCGGCTGATAAGGGCGTTGTGCTCATGCCTTCGGCAACGGGTATGTACGATAGGCACGCCATTGAGTGGGCCTATCGCTACTTCGACCCTGCAAAAACAAGTGTTAAAGAAGAAACGGACATATTAGAAAAGATGGTGGATAAGCGCGTTACGAACCCGCGTTACCGCTTTTTCCGCACCTCTTCGCTGGCTTGGGACCCCCGTGTGCAAGAGGGAGCACTGGGCAACGATGCCATTAAGGCGAGCGAGTACGGCTTGCGCAACCTCCAAATTGTGGAGCGCAACCTCTATAATTGGGTAAAAAAAGATGAGGATAGCCGCATAAAGGAAAAGCTTTACCTCACCATTGCACAGCAACGTTATGCCTTTTTCAAGCGCGTGTTGAGCAATGTGGGCGGCATATACCTCAACGACATGAAACTTTCTTCGGGTGTGCCACGCTACGAAGTGGTGTCTAAGGCGCGCCAACGTCAAGCCATGTTGTGGTGTTTGGCGCAAGCAAAGCGCTTTAAGCGTTATGCCGACCCCACATTCGAACGGAAGAGTTTCATATCGGTTAGCTATTACGACCAACTGTTAGAGTTTATTGGCTACGACCTTTTTGGCGTGCGCACGCGTTTGGCCGTGTCGTCGCATCTATCTCCGCAAGGTTATAGCCAAAAGGAATATTTCGACGATCTCTTCTCTGCCATCTTCCAAAGCGTGGAGCAGCAAAAAGCCCCTTCGCAGGAAGAAAGGGTGTTGCAGCGCGCTTACCTCACTTACTCGCGAGCCGTGGTAGACAAGGCCAACAAGCAAGGCGGCAACGGCCCGGCGGCACTTCAAGGCGAGGTTTCTGCAACAGCCATGCCTATTGCAGCGGCTTACGGAAATCCCACAGCGTCGCTTGCACCCACCGTCGATGCCGCATTGCTCGATGGTTCGGCTATCTATTTTTACAGTTCGTTGCTAAGGCTTAAGCCCTTGCTCGAAAAATGTATTAAGTCTAACCTTTCGCCCGATGCACGCTCGCACTACGAGATGTTGCTCTTTAAGATGAACAAGGCATTGGAGGACGGCAAATGAAACACTCCTTATTATATAGCGCAACGTCGCGACGCATTTTCTCGCTTTCGCTGATGCTTGTCGTGCTAGGCTCTTCGGCAACGGCTTTCCCCCTTTTCAAACGTAAGAAAAAGGCGCAAACCACGCAAACCGAGAAGAAATCGGCCTACGAACGCGCACTAACCGAACACGCCACCGAGTCGTGTAGGGGCACTTTCGTGTCGTTGCATAAAACGGATGGGAAGTTGTTGGTTGAGTTGCCGCAGGCATCTTTGGGGCGCGACATGCTTATCGGAGTCACCATCTCGTCGGTATCGAACCCCAAAATGGGCGACTTGGGCTTTAAAAACTCCAATCTCGTGCACGTGCGCTTTATCGAGAAAGACAGTTCGGTGGTGATGCAAGTGGTAAATACCGACTTGTTTATCCCGAAAAATAACCCTTCGGCGAGCATTGCCGCACGACTTAACTACGACAATCTCGACTTCTTTTCTTTTCCCATTAAGGCGCGGAGCGTAAATAACGCCTCGGTATTGTTTGATGCCTCGTCGTTCTTCTTGAAAGAAGACCGCTTCTTTCCCATCATTGCCAAGAATGTGGGTTCGTACTCGGTAAGCTCGTCTTTAAAGGGAAACCTGTCGAGAATAACCGCGCTCAAGGTGTTCGAACGCAACGCCTGCATCAAGATGGACCGCCATTACCTGGTTAGCTTGTCGGGAAAGAGCGGCACGCCCATCTCCAACTACCCCGTAACCATCGGCGTTAACTTCACCCTTGCCTTGCTGCCCAACGAGCAAATGACGCCTCGTTTGAGCGATACGCGCGTGGGAATGTTTCTCATTAACAAGGATGTGTTGGCCAGCGATGGCTCGGTAGACAAGGCCACGTTTGTTAAACGTTGGCGTATAGAGCCCAAAGACACGGCGGCTTATTTCGCAGGAACGCCCACCGAACCCGTTAAGCCCATCGTGTTTTATGTGGAAAACACCTTTCCACCGCTTTGGAAACGCGCCATTAAGGCGGGCATATTGTGGTGGAACAAGGCTTTCGAACGCATTGGGTTTAAGAATGTGATGCAAGTAGCCGACTTCCCCACCGACAATCCCGACTTCGACCCCGACAATTTCGCCTATTCCTGCATCAGGTATTTGCCTACTGACGTTGAAAACGCCATGGGACCATCGTGGACCGACCCACGAACGGGCGAGATAATCAATGCCACGGTGCTGGTTTACAACGATGTGGTGAACACCATAGACAATTGGCGACTGGTGCAAACAGCGCAGTTAGACCCCGCCGCACGTGCTGCGCAGATGCCCGACAGCATTGTGGAAGAAACGTTGGAATACATCATTGCACACGAAGTGGGGCATACCTTGGGCTTTATGCACAACATGGCTGCATCGGCAGCCATCCCTACAGACTCGTTGCGCTCGCCAACGTTTACCCGTAAGTATGGCACAACGGCCTCGATTATGGACTATGCGCGTTTCAACTATGTGGCGCAACCCTCTGATAGCGGCGTGCGACTTACGCCACCGCGACTGGGCGTGTACGATTTTTATGCTGTTGAATGGGCGTATAGGCTCTTCCCTGGCTCGAAAGGTTACGAAGATGATGCCAAACAGCTGCGTAACTTGGTCGACAAACACGAGGGCGACCCCTTCTATCGCTATGGTTTGCAGCAGACAAACACGCGTTACGACCCCTCGGCCATTGAAGAAGACCTAAGCAACGACCCCATAAAAGCAGGCGATTATGGTATGGCCAACTTGCGATTTATACTGTCGAACCTCGACAGATGGATTAGCGATGAGGACGGCGGCAAGCGTAAGGCCGAACTATATAACGAGATTTTGCAACAAGCCATGCGCTATGTGCGTAATGTTTTTGCAAATGTGCCTGGCATCTACCTCTACCAAACGAGCGAGAAATCGGGTTTGCCACGCTATAAGGTTGTGCCGAAAGACAAGCAGAAGGCATCCGCACAATGGCTTTTACGTCAAGCGCGCACCTTCGCCACATTGGGCAACGACACGATAGAACGCAAGTTGCCATACGGTGCCAACAAGCCGTTTAAGATATTGGCGCGCGATGTACAATCGTTGGCGATGATGGCCAATGCCAAGTTGGCCATATCCTATTATCTGGATTCTACCTCGTATTCGCCGCTTGAGTATATGGAAGACGTTTATGCAGACGTGTTTGGGAAAACCATAGCTGGCAACGAGAACCTATCTGTGGCCGACTTGTCTATGCAACGGCTCTATGTAGACTTGTTGCAATCGGGCGTGGCCGATATGAAACAGGTACCCAATGTGCACAATTTGCAGGTCGACGGCGTGCAGTCAAACCTTTCTGTGCACCCTCTTCGCACTGTTTGTACACATCAGTCGTGCGGCTCGCACGCTTGTTTCCCAACTGCCGACGGGCAGACAGACAATGCCGCAACTGCTTTCCTTAACTTTGGCAACGGTTATGGCGAACCAGAGCCATTGTGGGGAACAACAGTTAACCGCACTTCCGAGTTCCAACTGTTTTATGCCCAAAAGCTGCATCACCTGCTATTGTCGTGTATTCCAAAGGTTGGCTCACCCGATTTGAAAGCACATTACATGCTCCTTGAAAAGCGATTGAAGTCGTATTTGAAGTAAAAAAGTCTAGGCGCATGGCCAAAATATGTGCAGACAGGCCGACTTAAAAGCACCCTAAACCAACGGTAGGCTAAGTAATAGGCTTGTATCTTTGATGCTCCCCGATGTCTTATATATGCAGCGGTGTTATCATTAGCAACGCTACGCATCAGGCATCGGGGAGTAAATGTATTGGTTTGGCCAAGAATTATTGGCGATAGGAGGTGCTGGGCAAACCAACTGAAACACGAAGACGATGAGGTTTGGCCAAGAATTACTGGCGATAAGAGGTGCTGGGCAAACCAACTGAAACACGAAGGCGACGAGGTTTGGCCAAGAATTACTGGCGATAGGAGATATTGGGCAAACCAACTGAAACACGAAGACGACGAGGTTCAACCAAGAATTACTGACAATAAGAGATATTGGGCAAACCAACTGAAACACGACGACGGCGAGGTTTGGCCAAGAATTACTGGCGATAAGAGATATTGGGCAAACCAACTGAAACACGAAGGCTATGGGGGTTGGCCAAGAATTACTGGTGATAGAAGACACTGTGCAAACTGATGTGTGAGAAATCTGTTGTTTAGAGATTAGTTTTTAGTGTTTTTCTGGCTATTGCCTTTGGTTAATTTTTGTAGAAATATTTTACAGAACATGTGCTGCTTGCCACCCCATTCTAGCACAAAATTAGATTAAAATGCAAGTTATTTGCTATTATTTCCAGTCTTGCACGTTCCTGTTTTACCTCATTTTTGAGCGCATCACCTGCATTTAGCATCACTTTACCTTTCTATTTTGGTTGTCAGCTCGTAAATTTTCAAGCCCAAATTGCCGTTTTTAGCACCTAAAACCCTACTTTTTAACAGCTATTTCGCCTTTTAGAGCCTAGTGTTTCATGGCACAATGGGGTTTTATTTATACCATTGCTGTGGATGTTTATGCTTTTCGTCACGCATCTAGCACCATTTTACCTTGCGTTTTGCACCAAAACGCATTGCATTTAGCACCAAAACGCACTGCAATTAGCACCAAAATGCACTGCAATTAGCACCAAAATACACTGCATTTAGCGGCATATTGCACTATATTTAGCAGCAAACAGCCCAAAAATAGGTGCAAACGGCGGTCTTTTTAAATAAAAATTCATTTTGCCGCATTCACATGTTAATCCCTTTTTGCATCAAAACCAACCTCCGCGAGAATCGATTTTTTGCGACTGGATAGACATTTGGTGGATAAAATGGCACTCATAATGTTAAAATTTAGGCTTAAAAATTTACAAACCGCAAGGTGGTGGCTAGCATTTTTAGTTATTCTCGCTGGCCTTGTTCTTCTAGGGAGGCTAGGTATTCTGGGGGTTCTAGGTATTCTAGTTGGGCTAGATGAGCTAGGGGTTCTAGGAGTTCTAGGTGGACTAGCTGAGCTAACTGAGCTAGGTGTACCAGGATTTCTAGGTGAACTAGCCGAGCTAAGTGTTCTTATCTAGCATTTTAGCACTTCTTGTCCTTCTAGTTTTTTAGCCCAAACTAGGCAAGTTTGTAAACAAAAAGGGGATGTGCCAGCTGTGGCACATCCCCTTATGTTGCGTTCGAAGGCCATCCGTAAGGCCTTAATTCATCATCATTGAGCCGCCTTCGGCAAGGTGATGGGGAACAGCGGACTGTCCACATGTTCCTCATAAATGATGTTCACCATCTTCTTCACCACATCGGGATGTTGGGCTGCAACGTCATTGTCCTCGTGTAAGTCGGTTGCCAGGTTGTAAAGGTGTGGCGTGCCCTTAATAACAATGAGTTTCCAATCGTCCATCCGCACGGCAATCTGATTGGTTTCGGCAAACTCCCAATAAAGATGGGGGTGGCGTTGCTGTGCCTTATCGTTGCCCAAGAGCGTGGGAAGGATGGAGAGGCCATCGAAAAAGTCGGTGGTTAGGCGCTTGTTTCGATAGCGTTGCACATAGTTCTTTACGCCTGCCAGTTCGCAGAAAGTGGGCATAAGGTCGTAGAAGGCAAAGGCCAAGTCGCTCACTTTGCCTGCCTCTACGCGCCCTTTCCAGCGCGCAATGAAAGGAATTCTGATGCCCCCTTCGTAACACTGGCGCTTAATGCCGCGCAACTTTCCGTCGCGATTGAAGAACGAAGGGTCGGCACCGCCTTCCTCGTGCGGTCCGTTGTCGCTCGTAAAAATCACCAGCGTGTTGTCGTCTAGCCCCTTTTGCTTTAACAACTTCAATATCTCACCAACATACAAGTCGAGCCTTGTTATCATGGCTGCAAACTGCGCATGGGTGTGTTCTACGGCGTTGTATCGCGATGCCTCTTGCCCACCCCACGTCTTGTCAACAAAGAACTTCTTTTTATAGAAGGCCACAAGCGAATCGTTGGGCTGTGCCAACTCGGCATGAGGAAGGGTGTAAGTGAACACGCCAAAGAAGGGTTTGTCGGCCGTTTGCGTTTCGAGCCACTGCAAAGCACGGCGGTGAATGAGGTCGGCCGAGTATGCCGTTCGCTTAAAATAGTTGTCGCCAAACATCGGATGCGCGATGTTGTCGTCCAAAACCACGCGTTGCACGCCCTTATCTCCTCGCGACCTGCTGTACGAATTGAGGAAATTGGGGTAGTAAAGGTGGGCTTGGAACTGGCAGATATAACCAAAGAACTCGTCAACACCACGCTTGTCGGGCGTTGATGCCGACCCCTCGTAGCCGCCAGCCCACTTACCAAACATGCCCGTTTGGTAGCCGTTGGCCTTCATAATCTCGGGTAGGATGACGTGATTGGCATCGTAGGGATGTTGCCCCACGATGCTGAAATCTCGGTTTTGGCCGTAAAACACAGGCTTGCTATCGCCCCAATACTCCTTGTTTCCGCGCACTTCGGTGTGGCCCGAGTGCTGTCCCGTCATGAAACACGCCCTCGACGGCGCGCTAACGGGTGCCCCCGCATAAGCTTGCGTAAAGCGCATGCCCTCTGCGGCCATGCGGTCGATGTTGGGCGTTAGGATGTGCTGTTGGCCATAACATCCCAAATCGCCGTACCCCATATCATCACACATGATGTAAATGATGTTGGGTTTGGTGTTTTTTGCGGCCAAAGCAGGGGTTAGGGCCAACCATGCGGCCTGCGTAAGCAGGATAGATGATGCTGTTTTCATCGTTTTTAATTGCCTAATCCAAATAGTTTATTGTAACCAGGGTTTTGTGTTAGCTGCTTATTCAGCACGATTTAACTGGTGGAAACCATGCTTAAAACATTCACAGCTAAAACCACAGACGAGCCTTTCTTCTGCAACCGAAAGACTGAATGATGCAAAAAGAGCTACACAAGAACAGAAGAAACGCCCAGGCACCACACATGGTGATGTCTGGGCAAAAAGAAGGGAAGCGATATAAATCCCGTTTGCAGGGCAGATACCCGCTACTTGGCGTAGCCTGGGTTTTGTTCTAGCTTGGGATTGTCGGAAATATTCTTCTGTGGAATGGGCAGATACCTGTTGTAGGTGTGGAAAGTACGCTCCTCCACCGCACTGGTTCCATTTACAATGGCGCGCCTGGTTGGGTCAACCACAGTAGTGTCCACGGTTCCTGTTATGCGCGTCAGTGTGCCGTTCAACACCGTCTCGGCCACCATCTTGCCATTGGTGGTGGTCCAACGCAAGATGTCTGCACGGCGAAGTCCCTCACCGGCGAACTCCGAACCGCGTTCACGTCGGATTAACTCGCGCAGTTTCTCCTTGCTGTTGTACTTAGACTGGTCCACATCGGGCATCCCTACACGCTTACGCACCATGTTTATCTTGGAATAAACATCTGCCGAGGGGCCGTTCAGTTCGTTTTCGGCCTCAGCCCACGTCAATAGCACATCCGCATAGCGGAACACTATCGGGCAACACTCAGTGTCCCAAACGTCGGCGTACTGATTCATCGGGTCCAGATACTTTCGCCACGTGAGCGCAGTTTTAGAAGAGTTGGCAGCATTCGAAGGATAGTTCGGGTTTTTCCCACCGTTCCAGTCCTCGTCCAGTGTATTGTACACCTTTTTGTTCCAGTTGGCACCGGGAAAGAGTATCGTCATCGCCATACGAGGGTCGCGTGCGTGGAAGGGATGGGTTGCATCATAGCCCGAACCCGCTTCATCGATGGCCATTCCGTTGCTCATTTCGTAGTTGTCTACACATTTCTGCGTAGGAACAACCGACGACCATCCCCCGTCGCCATTGTTATACAACTGCCCGATGGTGCCCAACGAGTGCGTACCCGTTTTGTATTGCACGGCAAGGATAATCTCTTTCGAGTCTCTCCCATCCAACTTAAAGAGGTTGGTGTAGTCTTTGTCGAGCTCATACTGCCCCAAGTCGATGATGGCCTGTGCTGCATCCTTCGCTTTCTGATAGTCTGCCCAATACAGGGCGGCGCGCATCTTCATGGCCAACGCTGCTCCCTTTGCGATAAATCCACGCGATGCGGGCTTGTCGCTAATGTCGGCAATGGCCTCCTCCAAGTCTTTAAACACAAGGTCTTTCACTTCCTGTTCGGTATTGCGTGGAACCTGCGCTTCCTTTGCGCTGGTAAAAGGCCTAACGAGAGGTACGCCCCCATAAAGGAAACCCATACGGAAGTAGTTGTAAGCGCGAATGGCCTTCACCTGCGCCACAAGGTTCTTCTTAACGGCCTCGCTGCCAAACGCACACTTGTCTACATTCTCGAGAAAGGTGTTGCAACGGCCGATAATGGTATAGTCGTAGAACGACCACCCCGGAGAAGACGGCGACAACGAGCCGTTACCGATGTTGGTAAAGCCTTCCCATGGGAAGTTGTTGTAGCCGAAATCGGAGCCGGCATCCCAATATAGCAAGGCTGCACCTCCTTCCCAACCGTCGTAGCAGCCAACGAGAAACTTCTCTGCATCGTCACTTGTCTTCCATGTCGTAGGTGGCGACATGGCATCTTTCGGTAATGTGCTGAGGAAATCATCGCAAGACGACAGTGCCAACGCTGCCGCACCTGCCAATATGTATGTTTTTATTGCTTTCATAATGTATAGTGGGCTTTTACTGTTTAGAATGTGATGTTGATACCGATAGCGTGAGAACGCAACAAGGGGTAAGACGAACCGCGCTCACTGGTTATCTCGGGGTCGATGTTGAACGGCAGACTGTGGAATGTCAACAGGTTCTCGCCTGCATAGTAGATGCGCACCCGCTCAACACCAATGCCTTTGAGCACGTTCTCTGGAAGAGAGTAGCCCAGTTGCAAAGTTTTCAGGCGCAGGTAAGCGGTGTTCCACAACCAGAAGGTAGACATGGCACGGGTCATGTCGCTCGGACTGTTGCCCGTCTCGAACACGCGGGGCATCTTTGCATTGTGATTGCTCTCTGTCCACGAGTCTTTCCACATGGTTGACGGGTGACTAGCATCGCCAGAGAACTCTCCTAGCACCTCACGGTTGAAGATATGCGACACGCTGCCAACGCCTTGCCACGTCATCGACAGGTCGAAACCCTTCCAAGTAGCACCGAGATTGATGTTATAAGTGATGGCTGGGATGTCGGTATGCTTAGTATATACGCGGTCGTTCGAGTCTAACTTGCCGTCGCCATTGGTATCTTCATAGATAATGTCGCCGGCCATGAACTTCCTTCCAAACGGATTGCCGTATTTTGCCGTAAAGGCATCGGCCTCTTCCTGCGAATTGAAGAACTTGCCCGTTGCCTTATACATGTAATAACTGTTGTATTGCTGGCCCAGGGCTGTTCGGCGGTTTCCCTTTTCAATATATTCTGTTCCTTCTCCCAAGTTCAATATCTTGTTCTTGTTGTAGGCGAAGTTCACACCGGCATTGATTGCCCAGTCTTTGTTCAGCTGTTTGGCATAGGCCAGCGAAATTTCTACGCCCTCATTGCGCAACGCACCGATGTTGTCCTTATATTTTCCGAGCGCAAACTCTGCCGGAGCAGACACGTCCATGATGATATCCGTTGTTTTTCGGTTGTAGTAGTCTATCGAACCCGTCAAACCGCCGAAGAGGGTGAAGTCGATGCCGACGCCCCATGTGGTTGAACGCTCCCACGATATGGTAGACAGGTGGTAGTCTCCCTGGTAATAGCCCTGCATTAGCTGTCCGCCGAAGGGATAACTGCCATCAAGCTTATAGGTGTTCATCCAGGGATAGTAATCTGATGTGCCGTCTTGTTTGCCCGATAAAGCATCTTGGTTGCCTAGTTGTCCCCACGAGGCACGCAATTTCAGGTCGTCGAGCCACGATTTCGAACGTTCCATAAACGGTTCTTCGGAGATACGCCACGCAGCAGAGAAAGATGGGAAGAAGCCCCAACGATGTTCTTTGGCAAAGCGCGAGGAGGCATCTGAACGGAAGTTGGCCTCAAAGAGGTAACGCCCGGCATAATCGTAGTTCAAACGACCGAAATAAGACACCATCGTCAACTCGCGCGTGTACCCCGAATTCTTTTGTGTCGAGGCATCGCCTGCATTCATGTCGGTAAGGTCGTTGTTGGGGAAGTTCTTACGGTACATCCAGTCGGGCAAGTACTTGTAACGCTCGGTGTGCCATCCAAGCATAGCCTTGAAATTGTGTTTGGCAACCGACTTGTCGTAGTTCAAAAAAGCGTCGAACGTGGTTCGGTGCCAATCGTAATGGCCTATTTCCAATTTATTGGGGTCGGTAGCCTTGTTGGCGTTGTACTGGATAAACTTCTGGAAGTAAGAGTAACGCCGCGAAGCATCTACGTAAGCCCCCTGAAGTGTCAGCTTTAAATCCTTAAACACCTGATAGTCTATGCCAATCATGCCCGTAAAGTTGCGGTTGTTGCGGTTTACGGTCATGCCCGACTCGAGCCAAGCCATCGGGTTGCCGTCTGAAACGGTGCCATAGCTGCCGTCTTCTTTCTTATAAGGTATCCACGGCGCAATGATGTTCAGCTGGCGGATAATCTGGTCGCTGCTGCCGCCTGCGTATGCACTGCTGGCATCGCGGTAGTTGTTTTGGATATAAGCCAGGTTAAGATGTGCCGTAATGCGTTTAGACAACACCATATCGAGGTTTGCCCTAGCATTAAATTGCTCGCGCCCGGCGTTGGGCAGAATACTGCTCTGTTTGAGGTAGCCCGCAGAAGCCAAATACTTCACAAACTCGTTACCGCCCGTTACGTTCACGTTGTGGCGGTTTTGCCAAGCCGTCTTAAATGCCAGCTTATACCAGTCGGTGTTGGGATAGTTATATGGATCTGAGCCGTCGCGGAACTTCTGAATGGCCTCTTCTGTGAAACGCGGAGCCTTGCCGCTGCGCTCCAAAGCCTTGTTGTAATAGTAAGCGGCATCGGCAGAATTCATCCGTTCCATCAGTGCCGTGGCGTTCTGTATGCCAAAAAAGCCCGAATAGTTCACCTTCGGCGCACCGTTCTGCCCGCGTTTTGTGGTTACCAAAATTACACCGTTAGAAGCTTTCGACCCATAGATGGCTGCCGAGGAGGCATCTTTCAGCACAGAGATGCTTGCGATGTCCTGTGGGTCCAGCGAATTCAGCGTTCCTGCCTCCACCCCGTCGATAAGGATGTAAGGCGAAGCAGAGTTGAGCGTGCCGACACCACGCACCAGTATCAAACCGCCGTCAAGCCCTGGTGCACCGCTTGCCCCAGTAACCGTGATACCTGGAAGTAACCCCTGCAAACCCGAAGAGACGTTCGCTATGGGGCGGTTCCCAAGTGTCTTGCCATCGAGTTGGGCAACAGAACCAGAGAGGTTTGCCTTCTTCTGCGTACCATAACCCACCACAACCACCTCGTTGAGGGCGCGACTGTCGTCGCTCAACGTCACGTCGTAGTTGCTTACTCCGTTTCTCACCATCACTGCTTTCGTGGCAAAGCCAACATAACTAATCTGCAACTCCGTGCCCGGAGCCACCGAAACAGAGAAACGACCATCGGCACCTGTCACAGCCAAGGCTGCTCCACCGGCCTGTACAGAGGCACCGATGATGGGGTCGCCATTGGCATCTGTCACCATACCGGTGATACTTTGTTTTTGTTGTTGAATACTTGCAAACGTATTCGCATCAGCCTTTGCCGAAACCGAGGGCGAGGCAAAGGCCATTAACCCGAGAACTAAAGAAAATGCCATGCTGCCCGCAACAAAAGGCGGGTGCTTTCTGCGCATCTGTTCTTCTTCCATAAAATTAGACATACTTTTTTTGATTTAGGTTTTCGGGCACAAATATAACACTTTATCCGTAATTCAGCAAAACTTTGATTTGGATTTATTTTAAAAGCCTGGGGATGGCAAACGGCAGTGCAGTCTGGTGAAAAAGTGACGATGCCTGCTGATGAAAGGGCATGCCTGGTTAAGTATGGGATAAAGAACAACCGTGTAAACAGAAACACCAACCCACTGGTTAACTAAGCCCAATGCTTGCCAACATGCCACGCCCTCCATTCGTCTCTTGGTTAAACAGCTAGCTTGTTTACTTAGCCACCAGTTTACTAGTCAACTTGTTAACTCGTACTACTTGCCAACTCGTCAACTAAATACCTTGTCAACTCGTTAACTTGTCAACCCGTCAACTAAATTCCTTGTCAACTTGTTAACTAAACTCCTGTGCTACTCAAAAACTTAAATCCATTGTCTTTATTTTACAAAACGGCTCTAAATTTCACTTCATTCTAGCGAAAATACAGGTTAAAAAGTAGGCAAATCACTACCATTTCTAGCCTTCCACGCCTTTCTCTATGTCCATTTTTAAGAACAAAGCCTGCATTTTGCACCATTTTAGCTTTCTAGATTGGTTGCCAACTCATTATTATCCACACCCAATTACCCGCATTTTACCCCTAAAAACCCACTTTTTAACGACCATTTTGCCCTTTTTAGCCATGTGTTTCA
>ERZ772921.613-NODE-613-length-21827-cov-7.713577_pt1 | contig 21827 bp, 17 predicted proteins | sample MGYA00512117_ERZ772921 | MGnify/ENA primary metagenome ERZ772921 (study PRJEB29015, sample SAMEA2737944) | human oral metagenome | biome: human oral; feature: human-associated habitat; material: dental | place: China | collected 2150 ...
TCGGAATGATCGCGGGCGAAACAATCGGGGCTTAAATTTAGCGCCTGCGAAATTTTGGCGCGAAGTAGCCATACGTGCTTTGCGCTGAAATACTGTGCGAGTTTTTAAAATTTCAAGATAGAGCCGCAAAGCGTGCCGTAGAATTTCAAAGCGTTTTAAAATTTAAAGCGCTTAAAATTCTGCGGCGCGAGTTTTAAATTTGAATACCGCACACTTTAAAATTTTATAGCGGCGGCAAAATTTCGCACAGGCGGCGAGCAAATCCGTGCGCCGTAAATTTTAAATTTACGCCTAAACTTCGGCTAGCGGAGCGGAATTTATTCGCTTTAAATTTGCACTTTTAAAATTTTCTTTTCTAAATTTTTAAAATTCTATCACTAAATCTTTACGTTAAATTTTAAATTTCGCTACGTGGGTGTATAATCTATAAAATTTCAACGCAAGGAGCAAAAAATGCAAGAAATTTCAAGACGAAATTTTATGAAAATTGGCGCGGTGGGAGCTCTGGCTTTAGCTGCAAGCAGTGCTGGTGCAACGCAAAACGCTAAGGACGTAAAATTTGACGAAGAATATGACGTTGTTGTTATCGGTAGCGGTTTTGCAGGCTCGATGGCGACACTTCAGGCTCTTAAGCGCAGCAAAAAAGTGCTTATGATCGAAAAGATGGGCCGTGCGGGCGGCAATTCCGTCATTAACGCCGGCAATATGGCAGTGCCAAATAACGAATTCCAAAAAGCTGCGGGCATCACGGATAGTAAGGAGGCTTTCATCGCAGATTGCCTAAAAGACGGGCTAAATTTAAATCACGTAGATTTGCTAGGCGTCATCTACGACCGTGCAGGCGACGCTTTTGAATACCTAAAAAGCATCGGAGTGGAGTTTTCGGGCAAGTTGATATCTGCCAGTGGACACTCGCTAAAGCGCGCCGTACAGGCCAAAAACGCCAGCGGCTCGGGCTACATCCAGCCGATGCATAAGGCGATCGAGGAAAATGCAAATGCTGTAATCAAGAAGCGTACTAAATTTGATGATTTTGTCGTGGACGACAGCGGTCGCGTCGTAGGCGTGAAGTGTCGCGAAGAATATAAGTTCGATCCGCAGCTTGCTAGCGACGATAGGGAAAACAAAAGCGGCGAAGTAAAATTTTTTAAAGCCAAAGATGGTGTCATTTTGGCTGCGGGCGGATACAGTTCGGATAAATGGTTTCGCGCGCAGCAGGTGCCGCATCTAAAAGACAATATCGAAACCGTAAGCCAACCAGGCGCTACCGCAGGTGCGCTTATCGCGGCGATGAAGCTAGGTGCGAATCCTTTGCAACTCAGCTGGATTCAACTAAATCCTTATACTAATCCTAGCGAGAAGGGATTTGGTACTTCCGCGCTATTTTCAAATCACTGCGCTAACGACTATGGTCTAACCGTCGATCCAAAGACGGGCAAACGCTTTATGAACGAGCACGCCGGGCGCAAGATCAAAACCGAAGCGATCTTTAAATGTATGGCGGAGAGCGAAAATAACGACAACTATCCCGTAAATATCTGCGATCAAGCCGCAGTTGATGCAAATAATCCGGTCTATACGTCAAAAGGTGTAGAAGCAGGCTCAATCAAAAAATTTAATACCTTGGAAGAGCTTGCAAAATTTTATAAAATTCCGCTGGAGCCGTTTTTAAAAACCGTCGCGGATTTTAACGGCTATGTCAAAGCAGGAAGTGACCCGGAGTTTGGCAAGCCTTTGACAAAAGCCGATGTAGGCGGTATCGACGTATCAAAAGCTCCATTTTATGCGTGCCAAACAAGCCCGAAAATTCTTTACTGCATGGGCGGCGTGCAGATCAATACCAAAGCTCAGGTTATCGACGCGGCTAGTGGCGAGCCGATCGCAGGGCTATATGCAGCGGGCGAAATCACCGGTGGCGTTCACGGCGCAAGTAGGCTCGGTACTATGAGTATGGCTGATTGTATGGTTTTTGGAATGGTGGCGGCAGAAAATATCTGAATTGATTTTGCTTTTTTAGGGTGCGACGGCATATTTAAATTTCGCCGTCACGTATAAATTTTAAAATTTTATGCAAAAGAAACGTAAAATTCTATTCGTTCAGTAAGGGTTAAATTTCACCGAAATTCGTATAGTCTGGGAGACGGGTATGATAGCGATCTATTTTAGCGCCACGGGCAACACGAAGCATTGCGCGGGTAGGCTCATCGCTCATCTTGGCGGCGTCTGCGTCTCGATCGAGAGCGAGGCCTGCGGCGAGCTTTTAAAACACCACAATGACGTTATCTTGGCATATCCCGTCTATTTTAGCGACCTGCCGCGTATCGTGCGCGACTTCCTCTACCGAAACGGCGCGAGCTTTAGCGGCAAAAATGTATTCATCCTCGCTACGATGGAGATTTTCAGCGGCGACGGAGCAGGGTGCGCGGCTAGAGTTTTAAAACAATTCGGCGCAAACATAACGGGCGGCGCTCATATCAAAATGCCCGCGTTCATCCTCGACGTGGCGATTTTTGGCTACTCGCGAGCGAAAAACGAGCGCATAATCAAAGAGGCGGACGCTAAAGTCAGGCGCGTTGCGGAGGCGCTTAGCGCAAATCGTCCGCCGCAAGAGGGGCTAGGCGCGCTCTGTCGTATCGCAGGGCTTTTAGGGCAGCGACTTTGGATGAAAATTTGGGATAAAGGCCCCTTTGCTAAGCGTAAGCCGAGCCTTGATCCATCGCGATGCAGCGGATGCGGGGCTTGCGTCAAACCCTGCCCGATGCGTAACATAAAGCTCGCTTGCAAAAAGGCGCAATTCGGCGATGAGTGCACGCTTTGCTACAGGTGCGTAAATATATGCGAGCGCAGAGCGATTACGATCCTAGGCAGAGCGAAAAATTTAGAAAAGTCCATCCCTGCGGACTTGTGAGGGCGAGCTCATACCTCGCAAGCTAACAATCAATCAAATGCGTAAAAACGGGCGAGGAAATTTACTTTTTAACAGCGCTTCGCACGGCTAAAGCGCGATGTTTCGCGACAAGCTCGATGCGGAAAAAGTAACTCGCCGCGAGCTAGTGAAATTTAACCTACTGCGCCGTGCAAGATCCTCGTAAAATTTGGCTATAGCACCCACTACGACTACGAGACAGACGAGCGCGGTAGGGTCGTACTAAAAACGGCGGAGTCGTCTCATGGGGCGAGGTAAGGCAAATGGTTTTGATTATATCGCCGTAAGCTACGAGGACGAAGCGGGCAAAAATACAAAATTTCGCTTATGTAGGCGGTCTTAAATCTCAGTCTGTCTTTTTTTGCTCCGTATTTAAATTTTTACTCGGTCGCTAGATACTCCTAAATTTAAATTCCCTAGAGCCGAATGTAGCGTCTTAGAATTTTAGCAAAGGTTTATCCTGTAATACTGCGTCGTGAAATTTCAGCGAAGGCTTATTTTGCCGCATACCTCAAAATTCTTAAATTACCCGCGCCGGCCCACTTAAGCTCTAAAGCGCTTGCCTTATCACTTCGCCCAAGGATAAAATGCTGCGCCTTGCCTTATTAATTCGCCGCGGAATTTCGCGGTAAAACTAAATTTTAAAATTTGGCCCATTTAAATTTAAAAGCGCACGACTATCGCAAAAATCATCCGATATTATTGGCGACGCCGGCCTAATTTTAAAATTACACCATCGCCCCTATATACGGCTATAGTCGTTAAATTTTAAGCAACAATAGGCGATAAAATTTTAAGAATTTCGCCGCCCAGCATTTCTTTACGCCGCCAAGCCCACAAAACCGCCTAAACCTTCTTAAGCTTTACGCTAAATTTGCTTCCGCGTCCTACCTCGCTACGTAGTGAAATCTGCGCGCCATGGATCTTTGCGATTTGTGAGGCGATGGCTAGCCCGAGCCCTGCGCCGCTATTTTGCTCGCGATTTCTGGAGCGCTCTATTTGATAGAGCTTGTCCCAAATTTTATTTTGCAAAGCAGGCTCGATGCCCTCTCCATCGTCGCTTATGCTAAGTTCGCACGCGTCTGCGCTCACGCAAAGCTCTAAAACGACGCTGCTGCGCGTAAATTTTAAAGCATTGCTTAAAAGATTGTTAATCAGCCTGATCAAAAGCAGCTCATCGCCGTTTACGCGCACGCCCTCGGCTATCTGCGAGCTAAAGCTTAGCCCTTTTTGTGCGCACAAAAGTTGAAAGTCTTGCGCACACTCGTTTGCGATTTTACTTAAGCTTACGGGTGCCAAGCGTGCGCCACGCTGCAAGCGGGCAAGCTCTAAAATCTGCTCTATTAACGCCGAAATTTTACGCGCTTGATTGTTGATGACGACGAGACTCTCCTTCGCCTCGCTCGCGTCTTGCTCGTAGGCTAGGGCGTAGTCGCTTTGAGCCAGTATGACAGCAACGGGTGTGCGCAGCTCATGCGAAAGATCGGTGCTTAGCTGCCGCTCGCGCTCAAATGCGCTTTGCAGCGATGCTAGCATTTCATTAAACGTAGCTGCGAGCGCGCTTAGCTCATCCTTGCCTCGCGGTAGTTCTATTCGCCGCGTAAAATCGCCGCTAGCTCCGATCTCGCTAGCTGTACGCGACATAGTGCGCACGGGCTTAAACGCTCTTTTTATGATCGCGTAGCCGCCGTAGATGATGAGCGCCACAAATATCGGCGAGAGAATAAGAGCTATCAGCATCACGCGCTTCATCGCAAGCTCAAACTCGCCAACTGCGATGACGCCGCGTATCCATACGCTGCGCCCTTTGATCTGCGCGTCGTAATAGAAAAACTCGTCGTCATCAAGCTCCACCTCGCGCGCGCCTTGAGGCGAGAGCGGCAACGCAGGCTCGAAGCCTTTAGGTACAAACCCCGCGATCACGCCGCCTTGTCCGTCATGTTCGTAGAAAAATACACCGTCATCAAAGCTTCTTAGCTTGTCATCGCGCGCGGCTTTTTGCACTAGGTGGGCAAGCTTTTTTTGACTGACGGAGCTTCCTGATACTTCGTCTAAAATATAGCCGCAAATGCCGATAATAGCGCCTGCAAGTGCCAAAATAAATACGCTGTAATAAAGCGTCACGCGCAGGCTGATAGGTAGCGCGCGCGAGATAAAATTCTCTTTAGCAGTTGAGAATGCAAGGACTAAGGCTTGAGTAAAATTTCTTATCGAGATTTTAGACGCGAAATTTTGTTCTTGACTTTGCGCGAGAACGCTATTAGAATTTTGCGCTAGATCAGGCGTTGCGCTTGTAGCAGCAAAATTCGGCGCGGAATTTGATGCCAGATTTTGCGTGGAATTCCGTTTAAAATTTGACGCCTGGCTTTGAGTAGAATTTAGCGTCTGGTTTAACTTAATATTTTGCGTGGGATTTTTCTTGCAGCTTTTCTTTAAACACGCAAAATTATGCGTAAAATTCTGTTTAAAATTTCGCACGAATTTTAATATGAAAAGCGCCGTAGCGGCAAAAATCTGCTTCGCAATCGCCGAAATTTTAATCCAAATCTTGCTATTTTGCCACGACATAGCCAAGCCATCGCTTCGTTTCTATTATATCGCCATGCTCGCCTAGCTTTTTGCGGATATTTTTGATTAAAACATCGATAACATTTGAGCTTGTTTCGTCGCTAAAATCCCAAATGCTCTCGCCGATTTGTTCTCGACTCAAAATCGCACCGCGATTTAGCATCAAAAGCTCTAAAATTCTATATTCCTTACCCGTTAGCTCCACTACCTCGCCCGCGCAGACGACCGATTTTTTGCTTAGATTTAGGCGCACTTGCCTTATGATAATTTCGTTATCCGCAGTAGCGTTTTTACGCCTGATAATTGCGCGAAGCCGCGCCAAAAGCTCACGAAAATCAAAGGGCTTAACCATATAATCGTCTGCGCCCATATCAAGCCCTGCTACGATATCTTCTTTGGCGCCCCTCGCAGTTAAAAATAAAACCGGCGTGCCCAGTCTGCGCGCCCGCACCGCCTTCAAAAACTCAAAGCCGTCCATCATAGGCATCATCGCATCAAGCACGATAGCGTCATATTTCGCGACATCCAAAAACTCTAGCGCTTCCTTGCCGCAAAAGGCGCAATCTACGCTGTAGCCGTCCTTTTTCAGACATTTTGCGATGATTTGATTTAGATCTTTTTCATCCTCGACAAGTAAAATTTTCAAAGCGCTCCTTTAAAATTTTGCTAATTCTAATCCGCCATTTTAGCTAAAAACGCATAAATTTTGCGGTGCCTTGAATGTGTAAACCCGCTCGCTTTATGCACCGCTAAATTTCAGTAGCGTTGAAAGCCGCGCTAATTCGCAGGCGCCTTTTGTCTAGCTCTAATCTCGCTTGCTTTTTTATCCGCTACGCTTCCTAACCGCCCTAAAAAATTTAGCGCGCCTGCTGCGATATTTAGCGCAAAAAGCCCAAATCCTACGCAGCCAAGCTTGAAATTTTGCTTAACGGTTTCGCGTTTGCAGCGGCTGCAAAGCACTGGCTTGCAAGAATTACAAACCTCCGCGCAGCTTGCTGCACTGGCATAATCTTTCGCGCTTGCTAAATTACTTATATCTGAAAAATTTTGCGTATCGGCGAAATTTTGCGCACTTGATAAGTCTTGCGTCTGCGAAGAATTCCGCTCGTCCTTATAATCTTTCGCATCCGCAGAAATTTTTTGATTTTCGCAACATTCCACGCTGGAAAAATCTTTAGAATTTTGCTCGCAGGGCGCGAGATTCCGCTCGCTTGTTTCGCTTGCTAAATTTGCCGAAAAATCCTGCGCATTTTCATCTAAATTTTTAGCCGCGTCTGCATTTTGGACGCCATAGTCAGCGTTTTTGTTTAAGCTAAAATCCCTAGCATCCAAAGCCTCGTTAGTTTGGGCGGAGTTATCTGCTCCACCCTTTAAGCTTTGATTTTTCATCTCACGCCTTTGCTTATTTTTGACGCTGCAAGATCTGCTCGCCCGTAGCAGCGTCGATTAGCACCTCTTTTTTGCTCATGCCCTGGCGCAGTTTCACTTCGTATGCAGGCTTACCGCCGTTACTTTTTAAATCAACCTCGCGAAAATCCCAGCCGGCGTTTGCGCTAAGTGCTTTGGCGCGAGCGTCTGTGGCACTGATTTTGACCTGCGAATAATCAATTTTACTAGGCTTTAGCTTCTTTTGCGTTTGAGTCTTTAAAATTTCGCCGCTTTGAGCGTCGATTTTGATCTCGTTTTCGCTACCTTCTTTATACGACTCTATCTCATAGACGAGCCTTCCGTGCTCATCGTCGATTTCTACACTTTTTATAGTCGCGTCACCAAAGTTTTGCTGTGCGATCCCTATCGCTTGATCGAATGAAACTTTAGCATCTTTTTCGCTAAAGCTTCCTGCGTTTAATGCACCTGCAAAAGCGAATATAGCGGCAATTGCGCCTAAAGCTTTAAGATTTTTCATCTTTAATCCTTTTGATTTTATTTCCAAATTTTATTTTGGATGGCGCAATTTTAAAACTTCAAGATGAAGCTAAGATGAATGCGCGAAGAATTTTAAAATTTCACAAAAATTTTGCTGCGATTTGTGAGATACGAAGCGCGGAATTTCCGAGCATTTACCAAAACGCCGTAAAATTTCAACTTGAAATTTTATCTCAAGGAACGCTTCGTGCCTAGCTTTTTTAAAAATCCGTCGCAGCAGAAACTTATTTTTCTAAGCTCGCTTGCTTTTGTGGCATTTTTTAACTTCTCGTTTTTTAAAAATATCATAAACGCCTACGGAATCTCGGGACTAAATTTTATCTATCTTGTCTGCGATGTGGCAGTTTTGATCGCTTTTTTGACGCTATTTTTTACGATTTTTAGCTCGCGTTATACAACCAAGCCGATTTTGATGATATGCTTTTTTATCTCGTCGTTTACAGCGTATTTTATGGATAACTATAACGTCGTAATCGATTCGGAGATGATCCGTAACGCAGCCCAGACGAACTTTGCCGAATCAGCGGATCTTTTTAGCCCGAGACTGGCAATTTACGTGCTGGTGCTGGGCGTCTTACCCTGCGTGCTGATTGCTCGCTCGCGCGTTAGCTACCGTCCGCTTAAATTTGAAATTTTAGCTAAGCTCAAAGTAGCGGGCATTTGCATAATAATCATCGCGGCGCTGCTTTTTGGATTTAGCAAATACTACGCGTCGTTTTTCAGAGAGCATAAAATTTTACGCAGCTACGCAAATCCCGGATATTGGATCTACAGCGGCGTTAAATTTGCCGCAAAATCTAAAAAGCAGGGCTCGCAGCCTCTGATGCAAATCGCTACGGACGCGCATATAGATAAAAATTCTACAAGCTCAAAAAAGCTCGTCGTCGTAGTCGTGGGCGAAGCGGCGAGAGCGGATAGATTTTCGCTAAACGGCTACGAGCGAGATACTAATCCGCTACTAGCCAAAGAGCAGGGCGTCGTAAGCCTAAGTAATACCCATTCTTGCGGCACTTCGACGGCGCAAAGCGTGCCGTGCATGTTTTCGCTGCTAAATCGCGATGAATTTAGCGTCGAAAAGGCTGCGGAGGAGCAAAACGTATTAGACATACTAAACCGCGCTGATGACATGGCGATTTTGTGGCGCGATAACAATTCCGATTCCAAAGGTGTGGCGTTGCGCGTGAAATATCAGGATTTTAAAATTCCGCAAAATAATCCGATCTGCGACGTAGAGTGCAGAGACGAGGGGATGCTTGCGGAGCTTGATAAATTTATCGCCGAAAACGCGGGCAAAGATGTATTAATCGTGCTGCATCAGATGGGCAATCACGGGCCTGCGTATTTTAAGCGCTATAAGAAAGAATTTGAAAAATTTAGCCCCGTTTGCCGCGATAACGAGCTTGAAAACTGCTCGCAGCAAGAAATTTCAAATGCCTACGATAACGCGATTTTATACACGGATTATTTTTTAAGCAAGGTTATAGAATTTTTAAAGCCGTATTCTAAGACACACGAAACGGCGATGATCTATATGAGCGATCACGGCGAGAGCCTCGGCGAGGGCGGCGTTTATCTGCACGGCATGCCCTATCTTTTCGCTCCCGAGGCACAAAAGCATATCGGCGCTATCGTTTGGTTAGGTGAGGGAAAAATGCGCGAAAGATATGATCTAAGCGCACTTAAATCGCATAAGGGCGATGCTTTTTCGCACGATAATCTTTTTCACACGCTGCTTGGAATTTTTGAAGTAGATACAAAGGCATATAACAAAGATTTGGATATTTTAAGCGGAGTGAAAAATTAGAATTTTGCGCTAAATTTCGTCGTAAATTGTGAGTGAAATTTTAGCAATAAAAAATTCTATTGGCAAAATTCTAATTTAAGCTTAGTTTTAAATTTACCTAAACTTGAGCAAAATCTACTCTAAAAATTTTTATGCAAAAGCTAACAAAGAGGCAAAGTGCTGCAAAAGCTTAATCTCTCATTTATCGTTGCGAGCTATGAATTTTAAATTTCATTAGAAATTTTACGTGCAGTTTTGATAAATGCCTGCGTTAGATGGTTTAGACGTTTGCCTTTTTTGTATGCAATTAGCAGCGTCCTGTCCAGCTCGTGCGCGCCCACGTCAAAGAGCTTTATCCTGCTCGCCTTATCTTCTTTTATCATCTGCGGTATGCTAAAGCACGCTCCTGCGCCGCTTGCGACGATAGCATTGGCGATGTCGAAAGTCTCCGTACGGCACAGCACTTTCGGCGCAAAGCCTGCGGCGGCAAAGAATGCATCTATCTGCTCGGCGCTTCTTAGGCTTTGATTAGGCAGGATGAATCTTTCCTCTTTTAAGCGCGAAATGTCAATTTTGGGAACAGATTCGTTTTTAAACTCAAGCGAGAGCGGATGGGTGGAGCTTAGAGCGACATAGGTTTTTTGCGTTAGAATTTTAACCCCGTCAAGCCCGCTCATATCGATGGGCAGTATTAGCATACCGACATCAAGATCACCTTGAAGTAGCATTTCGCGAATGCTAAGCGCAGAAGAAAACTGCGTGATTTGTAGATCCGAATCCTTAAATTTCTTGCAAAACATCGGCAGTAGCGACGGCAGTAGATTATAGCCGTTTTGCGAAAAACCGATACGAATTTTATCATTTTTTACGCCGCTTATTTCAGAGATATCGTTTTTTAGGTCGTTTATGGCATCAAAAATGACTTTGGCTTTACTAGCATAAATTTTTCCCGCGTGCGTAAGCGAAATGGGATTACTCGTGCGGTTAAAAAGCTGCGTTCCAAGCTCACGTTCCAGTGATAAAATGCTCTGCGATAGCGACGGCTGCGGGATTTTAAGTGCCTCGGCAGCCTTAGTAAAGCTACGGAATTCTGCTACTTTTAATACTAGCTCCATGCGATGCAAATTCATTTAGCCCCTCCAATTGATAACTCAATTCTTATGAAATGATACACTAAATAATATTTGACTTATGTTAAAAATGAAACTAAAATTACGCTTTTAGTTTAGAACTTTAAACTTAAGCTAAGAATTTCTCAAATGGAGAGGAAAATGAGTGAATCAAATTTCAACAGACGCGATTTTTTGAAATCGGCCTGTATCAGCGTCGGCGCGCTTAGCCTTAGCGGCTGCGTGGATACCGACAAAAGTAAAAGCGCAGACGGCGGCAACGAAGGCGGCCTTCCTAGTGTGGACGTACTTATCATCGGCTCGGGAGGCGCGGGTTTGCGCGCAGCCGTGGCAGTAAGAAAGAGCAATCCAAATCTCAGCGTCGTCGTGGCTACGAAGATGATGCCTTCGCGCAACGCCACCTGTATGGCGGAAGGCGGTATCAACGGCGTTACGAGTTTCAGTGGCGGCGATTCGTATAAACTCCACGCCTACGACACCGTAAAGGGCGGCGCATATCTCGTAGATCAGGACGCTGCGATTAAATTTTGCGAGCTTGCGGGCCCTACGATTGCCGAGATGGATTACATCGGCACGCTATTTTCCAGAAACGCCAGCGGCGGCGTGGACGGCAAAGAAAGCGGCGTCCCGGGCGGCGTAGCACAGCGCTTTATGGGCGGCGCGTCTAAAAAACGATGCAACTACTCCGCCGATAAGACGGGTCATATCTTGATGCACGCCTGTTTTGACGATGCGGTCAGCAACGGCGTGAAATTTTTAATCGATCACGAGCTGCTTGAGATCAGCGCGCCTGAGGGCAAATGCGAGGGCGTCGTGCTTCGAAATATCCAAACTGGCGATTTTTATCCAGTGCTTTGCAAAGCCTTGGTAATCGCTACGGGCGGATATACGAGGATGTTTTACAACCGCACCTCGGTACCTTATATCGCTACCGGCGACGGTATCGCGGCTGCGCTTCGCGCGGGTCTTGGATTCAGCGATCCGGAGATGGTGCAGTTTCATCCGACCGGTATCAAAAGCGGCGGCGCGCTCATTACCGAAGCTGCGCGTGGCGAGGGCGGATATCTGCTCAACAACAAAGGCGAGCGCTTTATGAAAAATTACCACGAAAAGATGGAGCTTGCGCCGCGTGACGTCGTAGCTCGCGCGATCGAAACCGAGATTCGCGAGGGTAGGGGCTACGGCGAGGGGCTCGGCGCATACGTACTGCTTGACGTAAGACATCTCGGAAAAGATAAAATTTTAAAAGCCCTTCCTAAGATCAGACACACCGCCATTTTGTTTGAGGGTATCGATCTAATCGAGGAGCCGATTCCGATTCGTCCGACCGCACACTACTCGATGGGCGGCATCGAAGTGTCTAAATTTGACGATATGAGCACTAAAATTTCGGGGCTTTACACCGCGGGCGAAGCGTCTTGCATTTCGATCCACGGAGCAAACCGCTTGGGCGGAAATTCTTTAACCGACGCCGTCGTAACGGGCAAGCTCGCAGGACTCGGCGCAGCGGATTATGCCGCGAAGCAGGAGGGGTTCGGCTCGGGTAAAAGAGCGAGTGAGCTCGCGCAAAAATGGCAGGCTAAATTTAAGCAGATCGCAAACGGCTCGGGCAAGGCAGGCGAGATGTATGAGTTGCGCGAAGAGCTAGGCGCGCAGCTTTGGGATAATATGGGCATCTTTAGAACCGGCGAGAAGCTCGATCTGCTTTCGCAAAATTTAGAGGGTATCAGAGCGCGCTACGACGAGCTACGCGTCGCTGATGTAAATCCGGTTATGAATACCGCATTTACCGACTACGTCGAGCTTGGAAATTTAATCCTGCTTGCGCGCTGTGCGTGTTTGGCTGCGCAAAAGAGGCTGGAAAGCCGCGGCGCGCATACCAGAGAGGATTATCCGAAGCGCGACGATAAAAATTTCTTAAAGCATAGTATCGTGACGATGAACGACGCAGGCGAACTAAGCTTGGGCTACAAAGAGGTCGTCGTTACGGAATTCTCTCTTGACGGAAGGAAACCTCAATGAAATTTATCATAGACCGCTTCGACGGAAGCAAAAATTATAAGCAAGCCTATGAGCTTAGTTTGGAGCAGATCAAAGGAAAGACCCTGCTTGGAGTTTTACAGTTCATCAAACAAAATTTAGACATCACTTTAAATTTTACCGCAGCATGCCGTATGGCGATATGCGGAGCCTGTGCCGTAAGGGCAAACGGACACTCATATCTTGCCTGCGATACCAAGATGGAGGCTCTGCTTGCGGAGTATGAAAACCCTGATAGTTTTACGATCTCTCCTTTAAATAATTTTCGAGTGATCTCGGATCTAGTTGTGGATTGGGAGCCTAGTATTGAAAATTTAAGAAAGATCAAACCTACGATTACCCCTAAGAAAGAATTTAGCGCAGAGAAGGGCTGTAAACAAAGCCCTGAGCAGATGGAGCGAATTAAAAAGCAGTGGGATTGTATCCTTTGCGGCTGTTGCGCTAGCGAATGCAATAAGCTTGGAGCGGATGCAAGCGATTATATGCAGCCCTTTGTTTTTACCCATGCAAATCGTGCCGCATTTGATTCAAGAAGCAAGGACGCTATGCCTCATCTAAAGCCTGCAGTGCTAAACGGATTATGGCTATGCGTGCACTGCCAAGAGTGCGCCGATCGCTGCCCTAAAGGCATAAGCGCTCAAAGCGATATTACCGCGCTTCGCGCCTTAGCGATGAAAAAAGGACTTACCGCAGGAAGCGGTCCAGCTCACGCAGAGGCGTTCCTGCTAGACATCGTAGAGGGAAGCGGAAGATTAAACGAGATCAAGCTTGCTTTAAGAAGCGAAGGCGTATTTGCAAATATGGGCAAGATGGATGTAGCGGCAAATTTAATGGCTGCGGGCAAGATGAATCCTCTTCATGCTTTCGGCGAAGAGGAGATTGAGGGACATGCAGGACTCGTTAAGATGATAGAGACCGCACGCAAAGCTCAAGCTAGCGGCGAGATAGAATAAGGAGGAGAGGATGAATAACGAATTTGCATTTTTCCCGGGTTGCGTTTTAAGTCAAGCCGCAAAGGAATCTAAAATTTCACTCGAAGCGATCGCTCCGGTACTGGGTATTAAACTTCACGAGATAAAAGGCTGGAGCTGCTGCGGGGCTAGTCAAGCTCAATGCGTCGATCCCATGGCAAGCTTAGTAGCCAATGCCAGAAACATCGCGCTAGCCGAGGGTATGAATATGCCTCTGCTAACTACCTGCTCCACCTGTATGCTAACTCTAACTAAAGCAAAGCTAGCTTTGGATAAGGGAGCCAAAAGCTATATCAATACCTTTTTAAAAGAGGGCGGTATGCAGTATCAGGGAAGTACCGAGATAACGAGCCTGCTTTGGGTGCTATATCAAAACTTAGACACTCTAAAAGCTAAGGTCACGAGGCCGCTAACAAATTTAAAAGTAGCGCTATTTTACGGCTGCCACTCATTAAGACCGGAGCGCGAGCTTAAGAAAGAAAGCTCTACCAATCCGAAAAGCTTTGAAGCGGTAGTTAGCGCACTTGGCGCTCAGATCGTGCCTTTTGAAAAACGCCTTGATTGCTGCGGCTTTCACGCTAGCTATCCTGCGGTAAAATCGGTATCTAAAATGTCAAGCGAGATCGTAAATGACGCTGCCGAGCATGGAGCGGACGTCGTAGTTACCCCTTGTCCGCTATGTCAGATGCAGCTTGATATCTATCAGGAGCGATACCAAGAAGCGATGAACTCCAAGGCAAGAAAGCCGATCATCCACCTATCCCAGCTTGTGGGGCTTGCTCTTGGGCTAAGCAACGAGCAGCTTGGGCTAAACATCAATATCCAAGATGCAACGAGATTGGTAAGCTAATCTTTGGAAATTTTCTAAAATTTAACGGGTGATTTTGCAAAAATGCTTCGCTGCGGCGCACAAATAGTGCGCCTGCTAGTATCGCACAAAATCATCCAACCTACGCCTGCTTTATCCTAAAATACTTTTCACCGCTATAAAATTCTTGGATAAAATTTTATCGCCTCGTAAATTTTAATGCTTCATAAAATTTAATGTTTTCTCCGCCGTCATTTAACGTTTCGTCCGCTGAGTAAATTTTAATTCGCCTTTTATTTTTAAATTTTAAACCCATTAGACAACGAATAAATATAAAATTTTAATTAAATCTAACGAAATTTAAGGTGCATGAATTTTAAATTTTGATAGAATGCCATTTAAAAATATCCTAAATTTCAGGAGGACATTATGGTTGATTTGGCTCAAATTTCGGCTAGACTTGATGCCGTTGAGCGTTTGCCGCGAATAAAAGCGGATGAGAGCATACAAGAAAGGCTTAAGAGCAAAGGTTTTTCGCGTCGCGATTTTATGAAATGGAGCGGAGCGATGACTGCGATGCTTGGTCTTCCGGCCGCATTTGCACCGAGCGTGGCGCGAGCTGCGGAGCTTGCGGATCGCCTGCCGGTGATCTGGCTTCATATGGCGGAGTGCACGGGCTGTAGCGAGAGCTTGCTGCGCACAGAGACGCCTAGCATCGACAGCCTTATATTTGATTACATCAGCCTCGAATACCACGAGACGATAATGGCTGCCGCAGGCTGGCAAGCCGAGGAAAATTTAGAGGGTGCTATCGAAAAATATAAAGGGCGCTATATCTTGATGGTAGAGGGCGGAATTCCAAGCGGCGAGAATGAATTTTTCCTAACCGTCGGACCTGAGGGCAAGAGCGGAGCTCAGCACTGTAAAGACGCTGCCGAGGGCGCTATGGCGATATTTGCGATCGGCACCTGTTCGAGCTTCGGCGGCATCCAAGCCGCGGCCCCGAATCCGACCGGCGCCGTAGGTTTGGACAAAATCATAAACAAACCCGTCATCAATATCCCGGGCTGTCCGCCTAGCGAAAAAAATATCGTCGGCAACGTGCTAAATTTCATCCTTTTCGGCACGCTTCCAAGCCTTGACGTTTATAACCGACCGAAATGGGCTTACGGGCTGCGCATCCACGATCTGTGCGAGCGCCGCGGACATTTCGACGCGGGCGAGTTTGTAGAAAGCTTCGGCGATGCGGGCGCAAAGGACGGATATTGCCTTTATAAAGTAGGCTGCAAGGGTCCTTATACGTTTAACAACTGCTCGCGCGAGCGCTTCAACTCCCACACTAGCTGGCCGGTACAAGCTGGTCACGGCTGCATAGGCTGCTCGGAGCCTGATTTTTGGGATCATATGGGACCTTTTGAGGAGCCTTTGGCGGATCGCCTTTACGAAAGCGTTTTCGGCGGGCTCGGCGCTGATGCTACCGCAGATAAGATAGGTGTCGGAATTTTAGCGATCACGGGTGTTGCGGTAGCGGCACACGCGGCGATTGCGTCATTTAAGAAAGATAAAGGGGAATAATCATGTCGCAAAGAATCGTAATAGATCCGATAACCAGAATAGAGGGACATTTAAGAATAGAGGTCGTAGTGGATGATGAAAACGTCGTCCGAGAGGCTTATAGTAGCTCGACGCTATGGCGCGGGCTTGAGACCATAGTAAAAAACAGAGATCCGCGCGATGCGGGATTTTTTATGCAAAGAATTTGCGGCGTCTGCACCTTCTCGCATTACAAAGCGGGTATCGTCGCGGTAGAAAACGCCCTCGGCATCACTCCGCCGCTAAATGCCTTGCTGACGCGCACGCTGATGGCTAACGCGCTATTTTTACACGATCATCCGGTGCATTTTTATCAACTCCACGGGCTTGATTTCGTAGATGTAGTAAGTGCTCTTAGCGCCGATCCTAAAAAGGCGAGCGAGGAGGCGTTTAAATACTGCGATACCCCTTATGCGTGCGGTGCGGATAAACTAAAAGAGGTGCAAGATCGCGTGGGCGCTTTTGTTAAGAAAGGCGCTTTAGGACCTTTTGCCAACGCCTACTTCGGCCACCCAACATATAAGCTTAGCCCGGAGCAAAATTTAATTGCTCTTTCGCACTATCTTGAGTGTTTGCACATTCAGCGCACGGCGGCTCAGATGATGGCAATATTCGGTGCGAAGCAGCCCCATCCGCAAAGCCTCACCGTAGGCGGCGTAACCTGCGTAATGGATATCCTAAGCCCTGCAAGACTGGGCGAATATATGTCTAAATTTAAAGAGGTTGCAGACTTCGTAAATCGCGCCTACTATCCTGATCTCGTAATGGCTGCGAAGGCTTACGGTAATGAGCCTAGCGTGCTAAACGATATCGGCGTGGCAAATTTATGGACTCATCAAGAATTCCAGCTTTCAAAGAACGAATGGCTATTTCAAAGCGGCATGATTATGAACGGCGATATTAACAAGGTTTTGGAGCTTGATGAGAACAAGATTACCGAGGAGGCAACGCATGCGTGGTATAAAAACGATGCGGCGCTTCATCCTTACGACGGCGAGCAGGAGCCGAATTATACGGGTCTTCAGGACGGACAGAGCATCGACGCGCACGGTAAAGAAGCGCATACGAAGGTGCTCGATACCCAGGGCAAATACACCTGGATCAAGGCTCCGCGATACGACGGCAAGCCGCTTCAGGTAGGACCTCTTGCAAATATCGTGGTAAATTACGCTAAGAAAAACGAGCGCGTAGTAAAGGTCGTGGATCAATTCCTAAAAGACGCCGGCTTGCCGCTTGAGGCGGTATTTTCAACGCTCGGACGAACGGCGTGCCGTATGATCGAGGCTAAAGTCGTAGCCGACAACGGACTGATTGCGCTAGAAAATTTGATCGCAAACATCAAAAGCGGCGATACGCAGACCTGCGCAAAATATGTAATCGATAACTCAAAAGAGTACAAAGGTCGCTATATCGGTCACGTGCCGCGCGGCGCACTTAGCCACTGGTGCAGGATCGAAAAGGGCGTCATCAAAAACTGGCAGGCGGTCGTGCCATCTACTTGGAACGCCACACCGAAGGATAAAGACGGCGCTATGGGCGCTTATGAATCCTGCTTGATCGGGCTTAAGCTTGCCGATCTTTCCAAGCCGCTAGAGATCATCCGCCGCATCCATTCATTCGATCCTTGCATAGCTTGCGCTGTGCACGTAATGGACGCCAAAGGAGCGGAACTTGGCTGCTATAGGGTAGATCCCAGCAAAGGATAAACGATGAAAAAAAGATTTGCGGAATACGAGTTCTCAATCGGTCTTAGGCTCACGCACTGGCTGCGTGCGCTTTGCATTACGATTTTAGTGATCACCGGATATTACATCGCCTTTGTTTTCACCGCGCCCGAGGTGAGTCCCGAGCCGGTGCTTTTTATGCAGGCTAAATTTAGATTCGTGCATCTGATCTTCGGCTTTGCGATGATCGGTGCGGCGATCTTTAAAACCTACCTTTTCTTCTTTGATAAAAAGAGCAGAAAAGAGCTTTTGAGTATCAAGGATTTTTTTAGCCCGCGCGTCTGGATAGCTCAGATCAAATACTATATCTTTTTGGGCGAGCACCCGCATCTTCGCGGCGTTTATAACCCTTTGCAGTTCATATCATATCTGGGCTTTTATCTAGTGCTATTCGTAATCTGCCTAACGGGAATGATTCTATACGTTCACGTCTATCACGAGGGGTTAGGCGGCGCGTTATACGGGCTCTTGCGCCCGCTGGAAGCTGCGATGGGCGGTCTAAGCGAAGTGCGAATGATACATCATCTTTGCATGAATATCATCATAATCTTCGTACCGATCCACGTCTATATGGCGGTCTTTAACGCCGTCAAGGGTAGAGACGGCGCGATGGACGCGATCGTAAGCGGCTATAAATTTAAAAAGGAAGAGCACGCTTGAGGGTGCTGGTACTGGGTATTGGCAATGTCATCTACGCGGACGAGGGCATAGGCGTGCACTTCGTCCGCGCGCTCGCGCAGAACTATAAATTTTATTCTAAAACCGCCGCACGAAATTCTAAGGCGGGCGAGAATTTAACGGCGCAGAATTTTATGCAAAATTCCGCCCAAGTATCTGCGATACAAAATTCTACCTCGCAAAATTCCATAGAGCGCGACCCCTTGCAAAATTTTGCGGATGAGAATTCTATCTTTAAGCAAAATTTCACGACAGCAAATTTAGACCGAAATTCTACTTCAGAACATTCCGCCGAGCAGAATTCCGCTTCAAATTTTACTTCGCAGAATTCCCTTATAAATTCCGCAGCGCAAAGCTCTATCGATTCGGACTTTGTCGCCGTAAATTCAGCCGCGCCGAGCAGCAGCGCGGATCAGATCCGATTTATCGACGGCGGGACTTTGGCTAGCTTTTTGATGCCTACGATGGCGGAATTTGATGAAATTTTGCTCGTAGATTGTATAGACGCGGACGGCGCAAAAGGCGGCGAGGTGTATTTTTTCGACTACGACGCGATGCCTAAGCAGATCAGCTGGAGCGGTTCGGCACACGAGGTCGAAATGCTTCAAACCCTGCAGATGATGGATCTTTGCGGCGATCTGCCTCACGTTAAAATTCTAGCGGTCGTGCCGCAGCGCATCGAGGAGGCGAGCTTCAAGCTAAGCTCCGTGATTTTAAAGTCCTCAAAAATCATGGAAAAAACGGCGCTTAAGCACCTATCAGATCTTGGCTTCGCGCATGAAAAAATCGCCGATCTTAGCGCCCAAGATATCGCGGATCGATTTGCAAAAAGGGGGCGAGATGATAGTAGCATATGAGTTTAACTACCTTAATGAAAACGCGCTAATAGCGCACTTTTTGCTGTTTTATGCTCGCAAAAGCGCACTTGAGTTTTGCCTAAAAAAAGAGGCGAGCTTAATAAGCCTTTTCGTGCGCGGCGGCGAGGATGAAATTTTAAAATTTAGCGACGAGGCGATGCCGCTGATCCCAAACTCCATATTTTTGGCAAAATCCTCCGTGCGCGTGGTGGACGAGGACGGCGCCGAAGCGAAAACGCTGAAATTTAACGGCACGTTTGAAGATACCTCCTCGAGCGATTTAAGCAAATTTTTTGAGGATGAAATTTCAAACGCCCATAACACCGCTAAATTTAATAACTTCACTCCGCGAGTGATGAAAGAATATCTCGCTCATGCCGAGCCGTCTCAAAATGAATTCGGGATAATAAGCGGCGCCGGCGTGCTTAACGACGGTAAATTTGAAGCGGTAAGCAGGGAAAATTTCGCTCGCTTGCTGGAGCTTTGCCGCCTAAACTTGCTTCACGCCAGACAGGTGCAGATCGAGCGCGGCGGCGCAACTTTCACGCTCAAAGCGGACGTGGATTTGAGCGCCGATTTTTTGATAGCCGCGGGAGTGGGCGCGCTGGATGGGATTTTTGTGAGCGACGAAAAGAGTAAAATCGCGCTCGCAGCCTTCGAAAAGCCGCTCATAAGCCTAAAAACCAATGCGATCTTTAGAAAAAACCACGAGGACGCGCCTAAATTTTTTGACGTAAAACTTTCGGGCGACATATTCGTGTTTGCGCTGGGGCGCGCTTTGGCAAGTGACGGGATCTATTTTTTAAGCGCAAAATGCGAAAGCGCGGCGCAGAAAGATAAAATTTTTAAGGTCGCGCCGCTACAAAACGGCTTTTTGATCGTGCAAAACGAGGACTTTTTAAGCGACGCCGCAAGCGCTTATCTGAAAAACTCAAAGGAGAAAAACTCCGCTCTTTTTGCGCTTACGTGCCGCGAGAAGGGGGTTTTGAACGACTCCAAAAAACGCGTTTTGCGCTGCTTTTTGGGGGTGGGCGCGGACGATGAGATCGCAATTTATGGCGAAAGCTCCAAAAAAATTCTACTTAAATTTGATCTGCCGCGCAGTTTTGACGAGCTTAAGGCGCAAATTTGCGCCGACGAAACGGGCGCTAAGCTGCTTGAAAATTTCAGCGCCAAATTTAACGTAGACGCCGCGAAAATCGATGAAATTTTAAGAAGCGCAAATGCGGGATTTCACGGTATCTTTAGCGTGGCTGCGCAGCTCATCTGGGGGCGCGATGTGGTATTTTTAACGGCGAGCGCGGAGGATTTTGCGGGCGGCAAAGGGGTGCGGCTCGATTTTTGCACGGACGAGCGCGGCTGCGTGCAAGCGGATAAAATTTTGCGCTCGGCGATGAGCTATGCGCTCGCAGGCGCCAATGACAAGCTGTTTGCGTTCGGATTTTTCGATAGTTTGGGCTATTTTTTAAGCGATCTGGCGGATGAGCGCAAAGAGGATTTTGACGTTTTGATCCTCGGCGGCGCGATGTTTGGCGGGCGCAAATTTGCGGATTTAATGCTTAAACTTTGCAAAAATTTTGACGCGAGCTTTAGCGACGAATTCGCGCTTCAAGCTCGCTAGATCGGGCATATATGCGTATTTTTGATAAAGCTTCAAAGCCTTATTCGCAAAACGGCGAATTGTACGGACATTGCGGTGCCGATAGCTGCGCCATACGGGCTAAGCTTAGCGCAAACGAGATCGCGCGAAATTTTAAAAAAGCGGCAAAGGGCGCAGAAGCAAAGGATCAAATTTTATTAAATTTGGAGCACATTTTGCAGCGCTCGGTACGCTTTTCCCGCCCGCCGAGAGCGCATTTTACCCGCAAAACAGTTCCTGCGTCGCGCAATTTATGAAAGTATGTGCATGAAAGCGGCTAAATTTGAGGTTTTCGGAGCGGTGCAGGGGGTCGGGTTTCGCCCGTTCGTCTATAAGCTCGCCGTGGATTTGGGGCTGAAAGGCGAGGTTTATAACGACGGCGAGGGCGTTAAAATCATCGTTTGTGCAAACCTTTCCGAGCCGCAAAAAGGCTCGATTGATAAAAATTCCGCCCCCTTAAATTTAGATGAGCCAAATTCCAACGAAATTCAAGCGCAGAAAATATCGCCATCGGCTGCTCGGTCTTTCAATTCTGCCGAGTCGGATTCTAACAAGGCCGCGAACTCATCACTAAATTTTGCAAGTTCAAATTTAAACGAGAGCTCCTTTTCGCCGCAGAGCGCACCGAACTCGTCAAATGATTTGACCGGCTTGCCGCGCGATTTGGCGAATGGTTTAGCTGGCGTGTCTGATTTGACGAGCTTGCCGCATGACTTGACGAGCAATTTGCAAGCCGCGGCGAGCGAGAAATTTTTACCAAACTTATTCGAGACCGATCTAAACGAGCAGGGCTCCATTTTGCCAGCTTCGTCGGATCAAAATTTCATCGTGCAAAATTCATCGCAGCAGCGCGGTATGTCGCAGAATGAATCGTTGCAAGACTTGCAAAATACTAAGCGCGACTTGCAAAGCGCGAAGGGGGATTTACAGGGCTTTAAACGCAATCCGCAAAGCGCCGAGCAAGATCCGCGCGAAGAAGAAATTTTAAAAATTTTCGAGCAGCGCCTTCGCAGTGAAGCGCCGCCGCTTTGTCGTATCGATAAAATTATCCGCACCGATCTAAATACGCAATATTTTACTGATTTTAAGATCACGCAGTCCAAGGAGGGACGTAAATTTAACCCGATTTTGCCCGATTTTGCGATCTGCGATCAGTGCAAAAAAGAGTTTTACGACCCGCAAAA
>ERZ772921.614-NODE-614-length-21807-cov-3.674007_pt1 | contig 21807 bp, 17 predicted proteins | sample MGYA00512117_ERZ772921 | MGnify/ENA primary metagenome ERZ772921 (study PRJEB29015, sample SAMEA2737944) | human oral metagenome | biome: human oral; feature: human-associated habitat; material: dental | place: China | collected 2150 ...
AGCTCCCGTAGGTACATCGGTATTGCAAGACGACGTACTTTTCGAACACAATTGAACAACTTCTGTTTAAACACAACAAGAAAGACTTCTTCTTTATTTCGAGGGAGTCTTTTTTGTTACACCACCGAAAACAAAGCAAAACAAAATCCTCATCGTAAAAATATTATAATATTATTTCGTTTTGTGCGTTAAACACTAAAATGTAGTAATTTTGTAAAACAGCAATCAATCTTTTTTATAAGCCAATATAAATGAACAGAAGAAATACCTCTATAATACTGCCGATTGTGATAACACTGGTGATATTTTCGTGTAAAAAACAGTACGTCAGAGACTTCTCGCCGCAACGCAACTTCGATGCTCTTTGGGAGATACTCGACCGAAAATACTGTTTTTTCGAAGAAAAAAACATCGATTGGCAGGGGGTCAAAGCCATATATCAGCCCAAGATAGCAACAGTCGTTACACAGCTCGATATGTTCGACCTGTTTGCAGCAATGCTCGACACATTGCAAGATGGGCACGTCAATCTCTATTCGCAGTTCGATGTCTCACGTTGCCGTGGTTGGTTCGAGAATTACCCTGCCAATTTCGACGACAGACTCATATACACAGCTCGTTATCTTGGCAATAACTACCGAATCGGCGGCGGATTCCAATATAAAGCGATAGCCGACGGCAAAATCGGTTACATAAGATACTCGAGTTTCTCGAACGGTATTTCTGCAAGTTCGCTGAAATATATCGAATCTATATTCCGCAACTGTAAGGGTATAATAATCGACATAAGGAACAATGGAGGCGGTTCGATAGGATACAGTGAAGAGTTCGCTTCGATATTTATGAAAGAGTCTACATTAACGGGCTATATCCGTCATAAGACAGGAACGGGGCACTCCGATTTTTCGGAAGCACAACCGATTTACACACATCGACATAACAGTATAGATTGGAGCGACAAACGTGTAATAGTGCTTGTCAATCGCCGCTGTTATAGTGCCACAAACGACTTCGTATGTCGAGTGAAAAACGCTCCAAACGTAACGATACTCGGCGGTAAAACAGGTGGTGGTGGAGGTATCCCATTGTCTGACGAGCTGCCAAATGGCTGGTTAATACGGTTTTCGGCTGTACAGATATTAGACCGTCATAAGAAACAGATAGAATTCGGAATAGAGCCCGATATAACGGTAACAATGGACTCGACCGATTTGCAAAAGGGCTACGACACGTTGATAGAGAAGGCAATAGAGGTGATAGGAGTATAATTTCCCGTAAAAAAATAATAAGAGCGCACATAAAATGAATATAATCAAGAAAATACACATAATAACGATATTGTCTATTTGTAGTCTGATGGGGACAAATGCCCAAAACAGTATCAATGACAGTATCACAACTATGCTCCAACAACTGCAGCGCGAGCAAAAACCGATGGCAAACTATCGATTAAGCTCAGTAAACATAAACAAAAAGAAAAAGACTATACAAATAAACCTTACCGAAAGCTTTGCCACAATCGTATTCAAAGAGAGTTTTATCGATAGCCTCAAGGCAAAGATAAGACAATTTTTGCCCAAAGAACAAAAAAAATATACAATCAACATCTTTGCCGGAGGAGAGGATATCACTAACCTTGTACCCAATATTTATCGCCATCACATCGAAAAAGACCGTAGAAGACTGACCAAGAGTAACAAGCACGGTAAGTCGTTTGTAAAAAACACAAGCAAACCAATAAACATAGACGAGGGGCTGAACAACAGGAACATAGCTCTCTGGAACTCACACGGTTGGTACTACGAACAACGGTTCGACCGCTGGGAGTGGCAACGAGCGAGACTGCTGACGACTGTCGAAGACAAATTCTCGACCCAAATGGTAATGAGTTATCTGCTGCCAATGCTCGAAAACGCAGGGGCTTACGTCCTGCTCCCACGCGAACGCGATATACAGACAGATATGATTATATGCGACAACGACAGTAGTTGGGATACAAAGGGGAGTTCGTCGGGGTACAAGCTCTATGGAGACAAGGCAAACATTCTGACAGACAGTATTGTCGGATTTGCCAATCGTCAAGAGGTATATATAGACAGGCAAAACCCCTTCGTTATGGGGAGAGCCGTTGCCGTGAAAACAGAGAAACGGGCAAGCACTTGGATAGACTACACTCCTAATCTTACCAAAGCGGGTTGGTACTCTGTCTCGGTAGCCTACCGCAGCATAGCCGACGGTATCGAAGATGCTCATTATAAGGTTTGTCATTCGGGAGGGACGACAGACCTAATCGTCAATCAGACTATCGGAGGAGGTACTTGGGTATACCTCGGTACATTCTTTTTCGACCCCGACGATACCGAAGCTCACAGAAAGGTGATACTATCCAACGAGAGCCACAAGGTAGACGGAACAGTCGTTGCCGATGCCGTAAAATTCGGCGGAGGTATGGGAAATATTGCCCGCCGCCCTGCCACGCAAGCCACTATCGACAGTATCCCCGACGAAACCGTACGCAGCAAGACAAAACTCATCTCGACATTCACAAAAGAGAGATACACCACAAGCCAACGAGCAAAGTTCTGGGAGGGAGCACGTTACTATCTACAATGGGCAGGAATGCCTTTCGAAATATATTCCCACACATACGGTATCAACGACTACACGGACGACTACGCTTCTCGAGGCAAATGGGTAAACTACCTCAACTACGGCTCAGTCAATGCTCCCGACTACGAAGGCTTGAGCATACCGATAGACCTGTCATTGGCTTTCCATTCAGATGCGGGCATCGACACTGCCTCTACCGTCGGCTCGCTTGCCATCGTCAGCACCGTGAGCGACAAACAGACCGTGTTTCCAAACAAACAGAGCCGATATGCTTCGGTAGATATGGCAAACATTATTCTTTCGGAGATAAAAAAAGATATTCGCGCCACAGCAGATAGTCTCTGGAGTATAAGAGGCATCAAAAACGCCAACTACGCCGAGAGTCGAATGCCGACTGTGCCGTCTATGATACTCGAGAGTATGAGCCACCAGAACTTCAACGATATGCGTCTCGGGCTCGACCCATCGTTCCAATTCACTTTTGCAAGGGCTGTTTATAAAGGTATATTAAAGTTCATTGCATATCAGCACAACAGGAGTTACGCCGTACAGCCGCTGCCTGTCAACAGCTTCTCTGCAATACTCGACGGCAATTCGGTACGTCTGCACTGGATTCCTACCACAGACAGTATGGAACACACCGCCAAACCAAAAGGGTATGTGATATACACACGTAAATTTGCCGTAAACGACAGTCATAGCGACAAAGGTTTCGACAACGGAATCGTGGTAAAAGGCACAAGTGCCAAATTGCACATATCGACAGACTCCATATACAGCTATAAAGTAACCGCATTCAACGACGGAGGCGAGAGTTTCCCGAGCGAGATACTAAGTGTCTGTCGCCGCTCGAACGATAAAGGAGAAGTACTCGTAATCAACGGATTTACCAAGACATCGCCGCCTGCCGTTATCAATCGACCCGACAAGAAAGGCTTTTTGCCATCGGAAGACTACGCCATACCTTACAAGACGGATTACTCGTACACAGGCAATCAGTACGATTTCGACCCCAAAAACCGATGGACAGACGACGACTCACCAGGGTTTGGAGCATCGTACGGCACATACGAGCAGATTGCGGTTGCAGGTAATAGTTTCGACTATCCGTTGTCGCACGGCGAGGCGATAGCTAAGGCAGGATTTTCGTTCTCATCGGCATCGATACAGGCAGTAGAGAAAAACTCGGTCTCCCTCGACAGATTCAAAATAACAGACCTTATACTCGGCAAACAAAAACGTATCAAAAACGGATTTACAGGACAGACACAATATGCAACCATATCGCCCGATATGCAGACAATATTGAACGATTATCTGCAACAAGGGAAATCGTTGCTCGTGAGCGGAGCATATATCGGTAAAGACCTTATCGGACTCGGTAGCCCGACAGACAGCACTTTCGCACGCAATACTCTGAAAATATCGTGGCGAACCGACCACGCTGCCGACAACTGCACTGTCAGAGGCGTGTATTCGCCTGCCATCGATATCAGTTCATACGAGTGTTGCCCTGTCAACAACAAGATAAACAGCGATATATATGTGCTCGAAAGCCCCGATGCCATAGAACCGGCAGACAAACAAGGTTATACTATAATGCGTTATGCCGAAAATTCGATGAGTGCCGCCATTGCAGTCAGTGGAGCTTACCGTGTCGTTATCGCAGGTTTCCCATTCGAGACTATAACGGATAAAGCTCAGAAAGCTGCTATATTCGAAAAATTATTGTTGTTTTTGAAATAAAAAATTTTTATAAACTGTCAAGGAGAAATCCCACGAACAATAGCACGCTGAATATAAGCGTGTTACGAGCAGTCTTACCAAGTATGGCTATAAGCCCGCTACCCTCGCCTATTTTTACCATCTCGCTCCAGACGATAATATGCAATATTAAATACAATAGCGGTAAAACGGCAGCATACAAAAGCCCTCTCGACCAAAAATACTGACACATAGCAACAGCCAAAAATCCATTTACAAGAAAAAAATATTCTCCGAATTTCTTACCGAATATTACTATCGTAGTTCTTTTATTTGCCTGTTTATCAGAATTATAATCCCTATAATTATTGGCAACCAAGATATTAATGGAGGCAAAACCAACTGCTGCCCCACACACGAAGGCATCGACGGTAAAAGCAATAGCCTGAATATAATAGGTAAACACCACAGGGACAATACCATAAAAAACAAGCACGCAAACATCTCCTAATCCGTTGTATGCGAGTGGATATTTGCCTCCCGAATAAGCCAATGAAAACACCACCACGACAACACCGACAAACAACAGCCGCCAGTCGACAACCAACATAAGCATAAGACCGAGCACAAAAGCCACTGCAAGCACTACGTACAGTGCCACAAGCATCTGTCGTGGCGACACCCACCCCTCGGCTACTGCACGTTTGGGACCGACTCTGTCGGGAGTGTCGATACCTTTTTTGTAGTCGAAGTAGTCGTTGGCAAAGTTCGATGCCACCTGAAAGAGCACGGCTATCAACAGACATACGGCGGCATACTGCCAACGAAACACCCCGTCTCTGATAGCCAGACCGGAAGCGACCAACACAGGCGACACGCCCGCAGCAAGCGTCTTGGGACGTGCTGCCAATATCCATATTTTTAGCCTGTCGTTCACTTGCTCTACACCGATAATTTTTTGAATTATACAGAATTGGTCATATCATATACTCGTGTCTACGATTGGTCTATATCTCACCACGTTCTATCTTCTCGTGCATAGATTTGGCTGCACGTCTACCGTCGCCCATAGCGAGTATGACGGTCGCTCCTCCGCGTACTATGTCGCCTCCTGCAAAAATTATCGGAATAGACGATTGCATCGTATTTTCGTCGACTACCACCGTATGCCATTTGCTCATCTGCAATCCCTCTACCGAATTGGGTATAAGCGGATTGGGTGATACTCCGATAGCAACCACTACTGTATCTACGTCTATCGTAACAGTCGCTCCGACGATAGGTACAGGTTTGCGTCTGCCCGCCGCATCGGGCTCTCCAAGCTCCATTTGCTGAAGTATCATCTGTTTTACGCGTCCCTTCTCGTCGGCAATATACTCTATCGGGTTGTGCAACATAAGAAACTCTACACCCTCTTCTTTGGCGTGTTTTATCTCTTCGAGGCGGGCGGGCATCTCTTCTTCCGAGCGACGATACACTATCATAGCCCTCTTAGCTCCGACTCGCAAAGCCGTACGTACAGAGTCCATTGCAGTATTGCCGCCTCCGATGACAGCAACTGTTTTACCGCTCAATACAGGGGTATCGCTATCTTTATCGCGTGCTGCTCCCATTAGGTTTATTCTGGTCAGATACTCGTTGGAAGACATAACGCCGTTGTAGTTTTCGCCTTTGATGTGCATAAAATTGGGCAACCCCGCTCCCGACGCTACGAAGATGGCACGAAAACCGTCCCTCTTGAGGTCTTCTATCGAGATAGTTTTACCTACAATACAATTGGTTACAAACTTCACTCCCGTCTTCCGAAGCGTGTCTATCTCTACGTCGATTACTGCATTAGGCAGACGAAACTCGGGAATACCGTACTTCAGCACACCGCCTATCTCGTGCAATGCCTCGAACACCGTAACATCATATCCATACTTTGCCATATCGCCTGCAAACGACAACCCTGCCGGTCCTGAGCCTGCCACGGCAATCTTTATGCCGTTTCGCTGCTTGACCTCAGGTACGGATATTTGCCCCGACTCGCGCTCGAAGTCGGCGGCAAAACGCTCGAGATACCCTATGGCAACAGGTTCTTTTTTCATTTTTTTATGAATACAAAGAGCCTCACACTGTTTCTCTTGCGGACACACCCTGCCACAGACGGCAGGCAATGCCGAAGTCTCTTTGAGCACCTTAGCGGCATCGAGTATCTGTCCCACCTCTATTCTCTTAATAAACGAGGGAATATCTATCCCCACAGGACACCCCTGTACACAACCCGGATTGGGACAATCCAAACAGCGTTTCGCCTCCTGCATAGCCTCGGTAAGCGTAAGCCCACGGTTGACTTCTTCGTAGTTCTTATTACGAACATCGGGCGGTAGTTCACTCATCTTCACCCTACTGAGCGAGGTTCTGTCCTTGCCCGAAATCTGTTTCTTCAGTTCACTACGCCACGATGGATTTTTTGTGTCTATCACGTTATCTTTTGATGCCTCTTGATTGCTCATTATCTGTTTGTTATTTTTGGGGGTTGTGTTTATAAAAATCTTACTCCTAAAACGAAAAGATTTACAAAATTAATATTTTTTCCATTGTCCGCAGATTACTTTTTATATTTGACAACTTACTTTTTTTATGTAATTTTGTGCAATTTTTCAGAATACAGAAACATCAAATATTAATTCAATAGTAATGAAAAAATCATCTATCATTCTAATAATTATCGCTTTATTTCCCTTCTTGTCTTATGCTCAAGATACAAAACCGCTTATTACATTGAGCACAACAACGGTATCGCCCGGTAACGATGACGACGGAGAACCTATCGAAGAACTTAACATCACCCTACATCTGGGTGCAGCCAAATCCACTCCCATACGCATAGATTGGGGCGACGGCAACCTGATCGACTATACCATTGGCAGCTCCGAACCCGTATCCGTCTCGGAAACGGTAGACCTGGGGGCAAAGATAAAAATCTACGGCGATATATCGTTCGTAGACGCTTCACAAACATACCTCGTAGCAGTAGAATTGGGGCAGGCGGCGACATTAAACGTACTGAGGCTATCGCAAAACAAAATAACAAGCATAGACCTCAGCAAAGCTCCGAACCTAAAAGAACTGATGATTACTGACAACAAAATATCGGAGCTCAATATCGGAGTGTGCCCACATCTACAAGAACTATACTGCGGGTACAACAACCTCAACAATCTGACACTCAGCAACAACAAAGAGATAAGCGTACTAAATTGCAACAATAATAAAATCACTCAATTAGACCTCACGGTGCTGAAAGACTTGGAGATATTCGTACCATCGGACAATACGCTAAACTCTCCGCTCGACCTGTCGGCAAATACCAAACTACGAACACTCGATATAGCAAACTGCGGACTTAAAGAACTGAAACTAAACACAGAGTATCTAAGACGCCTTGTAGCTGTCGGCAACAAACTGGCTAAAATAGAAGTATCGCCAAAAGGAAAAGCGAAATACCTGTATCACATAGACATACGCAAAAACGAATTAGATGCCTGTGCAATAAACGACATTCTGGTATTCCTATGCGACAAACCGATAGACTCCGATAACATTGCGGGAGGATACATCATAAAACTCGATGGCAACAAAGGCAGCACTCAATACGACTATGACCTCGTAAAGACCGCCTCGGGCTGGAAGGTAGATACCAAAGGCAACGGTACGGGCTGCTCCACTGCGAAAATATTCGACAATAGCGACACGCAAAACGGTACAGCCACTATATTGGCAGACAACGTCCAAGTAGCTTTCGGCACTCCCATAAACAAAGGTAAAGAAGTCATAATCAGACTTATACCCAACACAGGATACGTAGCCGAATCCGTCAAATTCGAAGATACGCCATTAACTGCCGACGAAAAGGACAAGAACGACCACAAAATCACATTGAAAATCAGCGGATTCATATCATATACCTTCGGTGTAAATACTGGCATAGACAATACGTTTAATAGTGAAATAATTATCCGTCGCCACGAAAACACTTTCGATATCAGCGGATTGCAAGCGAATAAAAAATATATTGTATGCAATGCCTTGGGACAAATAGTCGAAACAGGCACTACATCGCACGATGGCAATATCACATTAACTCTCAACACATCGGGCTGCTATTTTCTGAATGTAGGCAATGGTACTCTGAGAATAATCTTACCATAGCCAACTGAATAGGCTTATTACTAGATAATTATACGAACAAAAATTTATATTGCAGTGTTACAAAGGTTTTTCCCACATTGCAATATAAACTTCGTATGTCCCTCTCAGGCAAGAATAGTCTTTCTCGCCTCCCCCAAGAGATACAACAAATGCCGCCTCAGAGCCCCATAAAGACGTAAACGCCGCTAAGAAACCAAACACAAAGCCCGGTACATTAGCGATAACGATAGGCCGGTCTCGCTTCTTTTTGAAGAAACCATATCCTACCCAAAAAGTACAGTTGATACCCGCCATAAAAGGTTGCAGGAAGTTGCCCTTATGCCCGCCCAGATTCTGTTGTATATGCTGGAAATAGAAAACATACATCAAAATGGAGGTAGTCATACCGACCCAACCTAAAAGTTCGAAAAATTTCTCTTTTTGCATATTGAAAACGCATATAAAATGAAAAAATAATCGGCGAAAGTAGTAAAAAACATACGTCATTATCACAGGTCGGTGACAAAAAATATTTTCAACAAAAAAGTTCGAAATAACATTTATCTGAAAATAAAATCGATAGATATTGCAATACCGACAAGTCCAATAGTCATTTTACGAACAAATTTTAGTACCTTTGCAACCACAAAAAATAATAAAACCTATTTGTTATGTTCGATTTCGAAGAGGGAAAGAAAGTAATAAGCAACGAACTGAAAATATTCAACGATAAGTTTTCGCTCTCGTTCTTCGCCGAAGATGAGCTTTTGCATAACGCCTTACAGTATCTTATGCCTCAGAAAGGCAAGCAGATACGCCCCATACTCGTTATTCTGGGGGCGAAGCTCTGCGGCGAGGTTACCGACGATACTTACCTGATAGCTGCTGCATACGAGTTGCTACACTCCGCTTCGCTTATCCACGACGACGTTATAGACAATTCGTTGCAGCGACGCAACAAGCCGTCGCTAAACAAGATTTTCGACAACAAGACCTCAGTCCTTGTCGGCGACTACCTGATGACAAAGTCTTTCAACTATATATACCATACTTATAAGATGGAGCAAATAGGACTGCTCCAAAAGCTCAGTATCGATATCATACGCGGCGAACTGCTCCAACAGCAATATTCGCACTCCATACCGAAAGAAGAGGAGTACTATTCGGTCATAAAAAACAAAACCGCAGCTCTATTTGCCACCTGCCTGCAAGCGGGAGCACTCTCGGCTAACGGCACCACGCAGCAACTCGACGATATGTATAGTATAGGCGAAAATCTCGGTATGTGTTTCCAGATAAAAGACGATATCTTCGACTACTCGGCGAATGCAAGCCTCGGCAAGCCCATTTTCAACGATATTACCGAGGGTAAAGTTACCCTGCCTCTGCTACATGCCGTCAGGTCTGCCGACGAAAAAGAACGAATAAACGTCATCGATATACTCAACAAAGACAACGTCGACATCGACGACAAGACATTTATTTACAATATCGTTACCAAATACACAGGCATCGACTATTCGGAGCGTAAGATGAAAGACTTTTGTCGTTTGGCTCTCGAAAAACTGGACGTTTTCGAAGACTCCGAATACAAAACATTCCTTTCGGGGATAATAAGTTTCACCGCCGACAGGGAGTTCTAAGGCTTTATGCAGAGATACGTCATTATCGTAGCCGGAGGAGCGGGCAGAAGGTTTGGAGGCGATACTCCCAAACAGTTTATGCTGCTCTGCGGCAAACCGATACTGTTGCATACGCTCAACAAATTTCACTCATATTCTCGTGATATAAATATAGTTGTGGTACTTCCTGCGGAGCACATCGAACTTTGGCATAACATCTGTCGACGTTTCGCCGTAAAGATACCGCACGTGATAGCGGAGGGCGGGCGTGAACGTTTCTTCTCGGTGCTCAACGGGCTGAGGCACATTCCCGACGATGCTTTGGTAGCCGTACACGACGGGGTACGTCCATTTGTGAGTTTCGACACATTAGACCGATGTTTTGCCAAAGCCGAAGAGGACGACAGTGCCGTACCTGTGATGCCACTCACCGAGAGTGTAAGGCTGTGCAGCGACAATGGCAACAGTTCATTCGACCGAAGCAAGCTACGCACCGTACAGACGCCGCAGGTCTTTCGTGCCTCCGTACTAAAAGAGGCTTACCGACAGCCATACAGCGAACTCTTCACCGACGATGCCTCGGTGGTTGAGGCATTAGGACATTCCATCAATCTTGTCGAAGGCAACAGGGAAAACATAAAAATAACTACCCCTCTCGACCTGTCTATCGGTGAAATCATTCTGCGAGACGACGACAGATGTTAGGTTCACTACATTTTTTGTAGCTTTGCAGACAATAATAAACATCACATAGTAATATTATAAATTAAAGGAGGATTTGTTATGTATAGAATTATGTTTATTGCAATATTTACAGCAATTACCATCGGTTGTTTGGCGGGCAATACTCGCGAAAGCAAATCAATAGACGGGGCAGACCGTCTGAAATCTATCGAAGCAGCGGGTCAATGGACTATTAACCTCATACAAAGCACAAAACCATCGATTAAGGTAGAATATCCCAACACGTTCAGCGACAAAATAATAGCGGAGGTTCGTCCGGACGGTACACTGTATTTGGGTTTTAAGAAAAATATAGTCGGAAGTACAAGAAAGCAGCCTTTTGTTGCCACAGTATACGTACCCAATATATATGAAATAAGGCTTTCGGGAGCGGCGGATATAAAATCGAGCGGTAACTTCGAAGGAAATTCGTGTACGATAAAACTACAAGGAGCGTCGGACGTCAAAAACTTCAATTTCGAAGGTAAAGAGTTGTATGTCTCGCTTTCGGGTTCGTCGGACTGCTCTGTGAAAGGCTATGTTAACACAGTAAAACTGTCTCTTTCGGGTTCATCGGACTTCGAAATGAATGGTAAAGGCTCTGTGGTAAACGTCGTAGCATCAGGCTCGTCAGACGTGAAGATGTCGGATTTTCATACCGAGACACTTCAGGTATCTATAAGCGGCTCGTCGGATATGTCTATAACTATCAGTCAGAAAGCAATCGGCACACTATCGGGGGCTTCGTCTCTACGATACAGAGGAGATGCCGACATTTCGGGTATAAAAACAAGCGGTTCGTCGGAGGTAATAAAGTTAAATTCAAGATAACCCTACTAAATAAAAATCCTTATAAGACATTCTAAAACAAAAACATAAAGTCTGAAAATAGGCTATAAGATACTACATCAAAATAAAAAAAGACACCCTATCGCAAATTTCATTGCTATATAATTAAAGAAAAAACGATAAATTTAAGAGTAACGGGGGGCTTGTCAATTGTGGTTATCCGAAACATTATAGAATAAAAGCACGTAGATACTTATTTGCTTTGGAACAAAATCAGGGACAATTGCAGGAGTTAAATTTTATGCCTAACTTTGCTCAGAAATTTTTTAACTACAAGAATCGGATCTTAATTGCATATGATCTTCTTCTTAAACTGTTTAATTATTAAGGGTTGTCTAGCAATTTGTGGTTTTATGGATAAAAGACTTCTTAAATATAAATCAAATGAAAAAATGACAGAGTTTTTTGTTGAAGAATATTCGAGAAACAACTTTCCTATTCCCATTAGTTTTAGGGACTTATTTCCTAATATGAATAAACTAGAAAGATATACTCATTTAATTCATACTTATCCAGCTAAACTATTACCTCATATCCCATATTTCTTTTTAAACAACAATTATTTCTCTCAAGAAGGAGATGTTGTTTTGGACCCATTCTGTGGAACAGGAACAGTGCTACTTGAAGCCAATCTTGCCAAACGTAATGCCTTGGGAGCCGATGCAAACCCGTTAGCGAGAAAAATCGCTATTGTAAAAACACAAAAAATCAATGTGCAAAAATTGACTAAAATATTGGAGTTGTTACTGCATCAAGCGAAGCTTTATAAAAAAGTGGAATTTCCAGATGTTAGAAATAGAACTTTTTGGTTTCCTGAAAAAACACAAGTTCAATTAGCTAAAATTCGTAGGGCAATTGACGAATTACCTAATGGAAAGTATAAGTCTTTTTTTGAAGTTTGTTTTTCAAATTGCATAAAAAAAGTAAGTTATGCTGACCCCCGAATTGCTGTTCCTGTCAAACTAAATCCTGATAGATTTGAAAAAGATAGTGAGCAGTATAATAAGATAAAGAAACGATTATTAGACCTTAATTCATTGGATGTTTTTGAGAAATACAGGTCAATTTGCTCTGAAAACATCATAAGGATTGACACTCTTTCTTGTTTATCAGACAATGTATCCTCTAAAATAATATCTGAAAATGCAAGAGTCTTAACAGAGTCGATCTATAAGCGAACTCTTATTAAAGACGAAAGCATAGATATGATTATCACTTCGCCTCCATATGCCGGAGCACAAAAATATATCCGTTCATCAAGTCTTAATTTAGGGTGGCTTGGATTAACTGAGAAGGATGATTTAAAATCACTGGATAAAAAAAACATAGGTAGAGAAAATTATTTATCTACGGAGCTTAAAAAAATAAAAACTAATATTCAAAGTGCAGATAAATTACTAGATACACTATTCAAGAAAAATAAACTTCGGGCATATATTGTAGGGAATTATTTGATTGAAATGAAAACAGCTCTTGATGAATCAATTAGAGTTTTGAAGAATGGAGGGTATATGGTTATTGTTGTCGGGAATAATAAAGTTTGCGAAATGGAGTTCAACACACAAGAGTATTTGACGGAATATATTCAAAGCAAAGGCTTGAAGTTGCAATTTAAATTAATTGATGATATTAAATCCTATGGTCTAATGACGAAGCGTAATAAAACAGCAGATATTATTTCAAGAGAATGGATTCTAGTTTTTAAAAAATAAATATGACAGATATTGAAGCTAAAACACAAGAAAATCTAAAAGCCAAGATTAAAATTCTAAATGAAACTTTGTGGGATAATCGGGCTTTGAATCCATCTATAGAAAAATGGCTTTCTAATTTTTCTACGGACAAAGAAAAGTTACATGCATTATACTTATTGTCAAAGTTTATGTATTTTGGAGCTGTTCCTATGAGGAATTTGCTGAAATCATTATATCGAGATTTATTTCGATATCCACTCATCGAATCAATAAGAAGAAATAATAAGAATACTCTTGATAGTGATTTAATTGAGAATAAATTTAAAGAGGAAGAAAGGAATACAATGTTTTTAGGTGTTGGTAACCCATCAGAAAGCGGGGCACATCTACTTTATTTTTTCAGGCAGGAAAATAAACTGTCAAAAAAAATGTTCGTATACACAGATGAAATATTAGATAGAAGCAAAGCTCCTATCCGGTTAAGATTTCCTAAAGTTAAGCATTACGTTTTTATAGATGATTTTTGTGGTTCTGGGTCCCAAGCGACATCAGACAATATCATTAAACGGTGCGTATCTGAGTTAAAAAATTTATCTACCGATGTAAAAATTTCCTATTTGATGCTATTTGCAACATCGACAGGAATAAAAAATGTAAAAGACAGTAGACTGTATGATAGAGTAGAGGCCGTAATAGAGTTAGATGATACATACAAATGTTTTGATGCTAACTCAAGAATATTTCCACAAAGGGAAGGCGCTATTTTTGATAAAGAATTTACTAGAGAATTTTGTTATAGGCATGGAAGACCTTTATTTTACAGTATCAATCAAAAAGAAGGTTTTACTGGTAATGAACTAGAGCAAAAAAGTGATTCTGCTGCATTGGGATGGGGGGATTGTCAATTATTATTGGGATTCTTCCATAATACGCCAGACAATACATTGCCAATAATTTGGTATGATGAGGAAGATATCGATTGGTTCCCTATTTTCAAACGATACAATAAAAAATATAATTTTTAGATATGAATAATCCTTTTGAAATAACAAAAGCAGTTGATTTTACAAACGAGGAAATAATTGATTATTGGGTTGATATCTCAAGCAAGGGTGGTTTCAAAAATTTATTAAAACCAACATCTGTTATGCCCATGATACTTTTAGGAAGTAAAGGCAGTGGTAAAACTCATTTAATGCGTTATTTTTCCTATGATCTTCAAAAAATAAAGCACCAAGATAATTTAAAAAAAGGTCTTGAAGAAGATAAGTTTATTGGTGTTTATTTAAGATGCAGTGGATTTAACTCTGAACGATTTAGCAATAAAGGTCAATCAGATGAAATGTGGGGTAGTATTTACGCTTACTATTGGGAACTTTGGTTAGCACAAATAACACTTAACATAATCTTGGACTTGCAAAAGAAAAACATCATTACAATTCCAAATGAACAAGGATTAGTAGAACAGATTATAGATTTACTAAATAGAATTCCAGAAGGTACTGATAATCTAAAAAACTTGCAAGACCTTGTCAACTTCTTTTCTTCTTTACAAAGAAAGGTTGATTATGAAGTTGAGAATTGTATTTTTAATAATGATAAGAAACTTCATATAGAGATACTGGCGTCTCCTTCCAAAATCACATATGGATTACCTGTCATAATGAGTAAACTTGTCCCATTTTTTAAAGACAAAATTTTCTTGTATTTAATTGATGAATTGGAGAATATATCCGAAAATCAACAAAAGTTAGTCCAGACATTAATAAGAGAAAAAAACACTGCTTGTACATTTCGAATCGGAGCGCGGTTATATGGAGTACGTACCTATAAAACGTTAGGAAGTGGTGAGGAAAATAGAGAAGGCTCCGAATTTGAACAAGTGGTATTAGATGAATTCCTAAGAAATAATAAAAACTATGCTGATTTCATGCGACGAGTTTGTGAACATAGATTAAAGATAAATGGGGTCTATCTTTCGGAAGGACAAAAAATAGACGACTTTATTGAATCATTCGACTATAAATCGTTTATGGAAAAAATAAAATCAAAGAAATCATCACAGGCTCAATCCTACTTTACTAAATTAAAGGAAAAACTGAAAGTCCGAATGGATGAAGATGAGATTAATTCTATTATCACAAATTTATCATCAGATAATATTCTTGTTGAAAGAACGAATATTCTTATGTTTTATCGCGCTTGGAAAGATTTTAATAAAAAGAAGATCCCAAAAGATAAAAAAACATTAGAAGAAATATCTTTAAACATCAAGGAAGATGCATTGAAATATAAACCTAAATCTAAGAATGAAGACAATCCGCAAGCCACAGTGCTAAATAAATTTAAGCGGGATATAATAGATATGCTTGCTCGTGAAACAAGAGAGGATATACCGTATTATGGGTTTGATGATTTTGTAAAAATGTCCAGTGGAACGCCACGGAATTTATTGAATATATTGAAACACTCTTATAAATGGACTTATTTTAATGAAGCAAAAGAGGCTTTCAGAAATAAAACGAATATCAAATTAGATGCCCAAGCGAAAGGTATAAAAGATACGATTGATTGGTTTTTTGAAGACAATAGAATACCAGCTACAAAAAACGGCAAGATGGTCGATTGTGTCGATCGTTTAGGCAAATTTCTTAGAGAATTGAAATATTCGGACATTCCGCCAGAGTGTTCAATAAATATATTTGGGTTGAATATTGAAAATCTGAGTGTAGAAGCAAGGGATACATTCAATTTTTTAGAGAAATATTCATACATAATTAAATCAGAAGAAGACAGAAGAGATAAGAACTCCAATGATAAATATAGAACTTACAATATTAACGGAACGATTATACCTCATTGGGAACTCTCTTTGGCGAAAAGAGGAATTGTAATTTTATCTGCCGAAGAGGCTGAGAGTATTTTCAATTTGAATCAAGCGGATAAGTTTGAAGAAATACTTCGTAAAAGAAAACAAAGATATAATGCTCCTTTTTCACAGAGTTCTTTATCATTGCAACAATCTAAAATACTTTTTGATTAGTTTTTAATAATGACAGAGATAACAAAAGTCGATTTTACGTATTTCTACAAGCAGAAATATTCTAATATAAAGGAAATAGAATGTTGCAATTACGATATATTCATTTCCACTTTTAATCAAACGGAAAGAGTTACAGAGATTTATAAAGCAATTAATTCAGAAAAAAAATATTGGATTATCCTTCCTGATTATGAGAATAATTTATTCGTAGGAAATGAAGCAAAGATTTCTATACCATATGAAGGCTATAGGCAATTATCAGCATTTATTGATGAGCTTCCAGTAAATACCAATACTAAGCTATGTATTGACATTACAGGATTTCTGATTCCTCACATGCTCTTTACAATTCGCTATTTACAAAAGAGAAAGAAAATACATAATATTGATATTATTTATACAGAACCTCAAAAATATATAGAAGAAGAAAATACAAGTTTTTCCGACTATTTCTACGATGTAACCCAAGTCTCTGGTTATGGGGGTTCCTTTAATCCTAATATGGATAATGACCTCTTAATAATCTCTTCGGGGTATGATGACAGCAGAATAACAGATGTTGCTGGAAAGAAGAATCATGTTACAAATAAGGTACAATTATTTGGTTTCCCTCCGCTTCAAGCGGATATGTTTCAGGAAAATATCCTAAAAGCATATAGAGCAGAATCTGCTGTTGGAATAGATGGTTTTAAGAATTTGGATTTGAATTTATACGCGCCTGCTAATGATCCTTTCGTTGCTGCTCAAACAATAAAAAACTATATTGATAAAGAACAAAAACATAAGCCCTTTACCAATATATATCTTGCTCCTATCTCTACTAAACCTCACGCCCTTGGAATGGCATTATATTGTATATGGGAAAACTCTGAAGGCAATAAGCCATTGAGTATTATATATCCAGAGTGCAATAAATATTACGGCAATACGTGTGTTGGAATATCTAAAATATGGAAGTATCATATAGAGTTACCTGTATAATAAACAACGAAACAGAATTTATAACTATCATAGAATAAATATTCTGCAGCTCACATACATACAATGCTAAGTATGTCAATTATGGAAATTATAAGGCAAAGTAGAGCGGGAGTTTTTATAGATAGTCCACATTCTCTTAACCTTCACAATTTGAGTGATGATAATCGAGCCAAAACATTATCTACTTGGATCTATCAAGAGATTATGTTTATGCGTCTATTTGCAGACAAAAAATCATCTACCCGCATGTTTAGCCGCGAGAATCTAAATGAGAATTTTCAAATAGCCCATCCTGTTGATTTATCAGACTTTGCTCTTTTAACTGTAAATGATTTAATTAGCATTGTATCTTGAGAATGAAGAGTATTCAAGATAGCTTTTTGTTTCTTTATAAGACCCGAACAAAAAACTAAACTTATCTGCATTACAGTAAAATCAACGGTAAAGGAACGCCACTACATACGGCGACCTTTGCCGTTTTTATCTAAACAGACACTCTTCTTATTCCTTACCGACACTTGCCGAGAAGGATAATTATTATTAACTTTGCCTCTCTGTTACGAAATACGTACAGAAATATTTCTCTATCTAATATAATAAAAATAATCAAGCATATATGAACACATTACAGGAATTGAACAGAGCAGCCGACAACATACGCATACTCTCTGCTGCTATGGTAGAAAAAGCCAAGTCCGGACACCCGGGTGGCGCAATGGGCGGTGCAGACTTTATAAACGTACTATATTCGGAGTTTCTGGAGTACGACCCCGAGAATCCCGCTTGGGAGTTTCGCGACAGGTTTTTCCTCGACCCCGGGCACATGTCGCCTATGTTGTACTCGGTATTAGCCTGCACGGATAAGTTCTCGATGGCAGACTTGCAGCACTTCCGCCAATGGGGCAGCCCCACTCCGGGACATCCCGAGCTCGACCTCACCCACGGCATAGAGAACACGTCGGGACCACTCGGACAAGGACATACCTACGCCGTGGGTGCCGCTATTGCCGAGCGATTCTTGCAGGCGAGGTTCGACCGTCTGTTCGACCACACCATATATGCCTATATCTCCGATGGCGGCATACAGGAAGAGGTGTCGCAGGGAGCGGGCAGGATAGCAGGCCATCTTGGGCTAAGCAACCTGATAATGTTCTACGACTCGAACAACATACAACTCTCTACAAAAGTATCGGATGTAAGCTCCGAAAACGTACGTCAGAAGTACGAGGCTTGGGGCTGGCGCGTAATAGAGATAGACGGCAATGATGCCGAGCAGATACGCACGGCTCTCCGTGAGGCAAAAGCCGAAACACACAAACCGACACTTATCATCGGCAATACCGTTATGGGTAAAGGAGCACGACGTGCCGACAACACCTCGTACGAGAACTGCTGCGAGACACACGGTGCTCCTCTCGGTGACGATGCTTACGCAAACACCGTAAAAAATCTCGGTGGCAACGTAGATAATCCTTTTGTACTGTTCGAAGATACAAAAAACATATATGCCCGCCGCAAAGCCGAGTTGACCGATATTGTAGCTAAAAAACGCAAAGCCGTTAGCGAATGGAAGAAGCAAAACCCCGTCTTGGCGGAGAAACTCGGCAAGTTCTTCTCGAACGAACCGCCCCAAGTCGATTGGTCGAAGATAACCCAAAAGCCCAATCAGGCAACGCGTGCCGCATCTGCCACAGTACTCGGCGAACTCGCCGTACAATTGGAAAATATGATAGTAAGCAGTGCCGACCTGTCGAACTCCGACAAGACCGACGGCTTCCTGAAAAAGACAAGAGCCATCACCCGAGACGACTTCGGAGGAGCCTTCTTGCAAGCAGGCGTATCGGAACTTACTATGGCGTGCCTGGCTATCGGTATCGCTCTTCACGGAGGCGTTATCGGGGCTTGTGCTACATTCTTCGTATTCTCCGACTATATGAAACCCGCTATGCGTATGGCTGCACTGATGGAGCTGCCCGTCAAGTTCATATTCTCGCACGATGCCTTCCGTGTGGGCGAAGACGGACCTACTCACGAACCCGTCGAACAAGAGGCACAAATACGTTTACTCGAGAAACTAAAGAACCACAGCGGACGCAACTCTATGCTCGTGCTTCGCCCTGCCGATGTCGAAGAGACCACCGTCTGCTGGCGTCTGGCGATGGAGAATATAGAGACGCCGACGGCTATCATACTCTCGAGGCAGAATATCACCGATCTACCCACCGACAAACACAATGCGCAGTGCGGTGCATACGTCGTATATTCCGACGAAAACCCCGACGTAGTGCTACTTGCCAGCGGCTCGGAGGTGTCCACTCTCAACGAGGCAGCCGCTCTGCTACGCAACGACGACATAAGGGTACGTCTCGTGTCGGTGCCTTCCGAAGGACTTTTCGCAGAACAGCCTCGTGAATACCGACAAAGCGTATTGCCCGACAACATAAAACGCTTCGGGCTGACGGCAGGACTGCCCGTAAACCTCGAAGGGCTCGTCGGCAGCAACGGCACTGTATTCGGGCTCGATCACTTCGGCTACTCGGCACCATACACCGTACTCGACGAGAAATTCGGTTTCACGGCAGATAATATCTACCGCGAGGTAAAAAAGATATTGTAATAATATACTCTTGTATCAATTATCTATTTTTGCATACTAATAGCTTATTTAATACTATCAACTCAATATGTATAAAAAATGCTATTATAAATTATGTTAAATCTATGATTATAAGCAAATTACAGAAATAATGAATTAAATAGTGGTAAAGGATATAGATGGGAAGGAGAAGAAATAAATCAAGTGAAAAATGGATGTAAATCATGGAAAGCTGCAGAAGTGAACCATTGAAGTTTGATTGCAATAAAAAAATAGATATCAACCCTAAAGAATATTGGGAAGAAATCATGCAACTAACATTCTTGAATGACAAGTCTGAATACTTGTCATTGGCACGATTGAGCTATGAAGAAGAGGTCTATATTGAATATAACGACCAAATCTATTTCTTGTATTCCAATGTCAACAATATAAGGTTCAGATTAGACAATTCTATTTTGACAATTGAAGTAGACAATCCAACAAGGGGAAATCTACCCAATACATTCACGATAAACATTTTTCAGCCATTTGACAACTTGGAGTATCTATTGAATTTGTTATTTCAAAAGTGATGCTTATGCTCTTATGATGCCGGAGTGAGAGAAATGGCATATATTCAGGATATACCACCGACGGACGTATTTTTTATATGAAGACTATATTATATCCCTCCGGCGACCCTAATTTTGTAGGCGGTATGGGAACACTTACCGTTATCTACCCAAAGAGCTATCAACAGAGTGTAGAGCCTATTATAGATATTGTACAACATTGGAAACCTAAAAAATTGCGGACTAACTAACCAAACAACTCACAGTGGCAGATACATACACGGAGCGTAGCAGGCTGCTTGTCGGCGACGAGGTTATGGAGCGGCTTGCACGAAAAAAAATAATCGTCTTCGGTATAGGCGGCGTAGGCAGTTGGTGTGCCGAGAGCCTTGTCCGCAGCGGAGTGAAGCGGCTCACCATCGTCGATTACGACAAGGTGGCACAGAGCAACATCAACCGTCAGGCGATGGCAACACACTCGACCGTAGGCGAACACAAGGTGTATGCCCTCAGGCAACGACTCCTCGATATAGCTCCCGATGCCGAAATAACTGCCGTGCAAAAACTCTTCAACGAGACGACTAAAGACGACTTCGCTCTCGGAGAGTACGATTATATCATCGACTGTATCGACAGCCTGAAAGACAAGATACTTCTGGCAGTGGAGGTAACACGCTACCGTGCCGTGTTTTTCTCATCGATGGGCAGCGCTCTGAAGCTCGACTTCACCCGAATCCGCATAGCAGAGTTTTGGCAAGTCGACGGCTGCCCTCTGGCGTCGGCTATGCGCAAACGTATGCGGCAGCAAAAGGCATTCCCCGCCAAGAAGTATCTCTGCGTATTCTCGCCCGAAGTACTCGACAACAAGGGCAATACCGCAGTCAGCGACGCCGACGAAGACCCTGCCCTGCCCCGCAAGGCTCAGACCAACGGCACGATGGTTCATATAACGGCTATCTTCGGTTTCGCCCTGGCAGGACTCGTGGTACAGGATGTCGTCCGAGAGAGGTGAGACGAGTACCGTAACACCTACGACTGTCATTTTGCATCTACGGCAAGGCAAAAATACGGATGTGCCCCCCAGCAACTTCGTTTAAACAATTACACGATTACACAATTGAACGATTAAACATAAACCCAAATATCCAAATTATTATTACCTTTGCCATCACAAAATGAACATATAACAATCAATCGAATTAAAAACACATTAAAATGAATAACGTAAAGCATATACACGAGGTACTATTTCTTT
>ERZ772921.616-NODE-616-length-21793-cov-43.903487_pt1 | contig 21793 bp, 25 predicted proteins | sample MGYA00512117_ERZ772921 | MGnify/ENA primary metagenome ERZ772921 (study PRJEB29015, sample SAMEA2737944) | human oral metagenome | biome: human oral; feature: human-associated habitat; material: dental | place: China | collected 2150 ...
TTGGAAATCATCAAGGAGGTAATGATGTAAATTATGAAGCAGCTTTTCAAAAGCGTAAACAAGCACCTGTGACGGAATCAAATTCTAGTTCTAAGCCCAAAGTTACAGAGGTTAGAACAGGAAAAGAGACAGATATCACTACAAGTTATCAGCAACATCTTAAAAGACTTATTGCGGATAACAATAGTGATATTCAAAGCAGTCAAAAGAAAATTGAAGAGCTACATACTTTGATTGACACTAAGAATAAAGACAATAAGAAATTGCAGTCCATTTATGATGCGATTTCCGAATTACACTAAGCAGTCCTGATAGGCTGCTTTTTTTGAGAGGTTATAGATGTTTACAACATTTTTTAAGAAAAATCACGACAATAGTGATGTATTTAAAAAGCTAATTCATAGACTATCTGATATGTCTGTCCAAGATCTTGAAAAAATAGACCGACTGCTAGATATCATTTTCACTCCAAATCAAGAATCACAACAAATAAAAACAGAATTAACTTACAGAGAAGAAACTTTGGACGACACATTAAAGGAAGCTAAGAATCAACTTCATAAGGAACAATTGGAGAAGAATTTAGAGAGATTTAGGAAAGACGGAAGGAAGTGAATAGTTTTATAAAATTTTCTTTTTCTTGAATAAAAAGATTTAACTAATCGAAATGGTTGTTAGATCTTGAATTTTAAAATATAGTCTACTTATAACTTTTGTTAGTTGTTTAAGGTGGGCGAAAATTTTTTAGAACCAAAAAACGCATAGTCTCAGGTGTTGAAAAACTTGAAATTATGCGTTTTCTTGTGGGAAGATTTACTCCATTTTCTTCAGGAATTGAGATTTTGCCCATCTCTTTTTATTATATTTAAGGATATTTGAAAGCTGTATTTTAGAAAAACAAATATGGAGTTTTTAATACAGACGGAATATAGTATAAATGCTGATTCAAAGTGAAGTTTTATATGTTTTTTGCTTTTGTTGAGTATAAAATCTATTAACTAAAGTCGAACTACAAAAATTAATTTAAGATAAAGTGAACTGTAGACTTTTGAAATGTCTCTTACTCGATTTCAGAATGAATTACTGATAAGGGATTAAAAGAACTAAGTATTTCTTTTTGCTTTGAATGAGATACGTGAGTATAGATTTGTGTGATTGATATAGAACTATGTCCAAGAATTTGTTGAATATATCGAATATCTACATCACTATCTAGAAGCATTGTCGCAAAGCTATGTCTAAACATATGCGGTGTAATAGTTCTAGAAAAGTTATTTTGTTCAACGATTCTCTTTATTACTAAACGTACACTTTGCTCTGACAATGGTTTAAGCGAATGTTTCCCTGGGAACAAGAAATCATTGGATTCATTTCTTGTTTTATTTATATATGTTTCTAATAAATTGAATGTTTTTTGATCTCCTAAAAATAGGATACGTTCTTTCTTACCCTTTCCTATAATATGGAGTGTCTTATTGGAAAGATTAATGTCTTTGAGATGAATGTGGCAAAGTTCAGAAATTCTGATGCCTGTTGAAAGTAAAAGTGAAATAATTAGTAGATTTCTTTCAGCGTGTTGTTTTTGATAGTCAGTTTTAGATACAATTACTTTCTGTTCTAAACATATAAAAATACTTTTCAGAATGTCATACGGAATAGTTTTAGGCAATACTTTTTCAGTTCTAAATTGAAAGCGCAATTGATTGAAGGGATTCTCTTCAATTATGTTCTGGTATTTTAGATAGTTATAAAACACCTTCATACAAGCAATTTTTCTTCTTAATGTATTCGTTTTTATGTTAGATCGTGTCAACTGTTCTATATAGGATTCGACATTATCATAGTCTGAGTTATAAAATTGCATAAGATCATTCTTATAAGCGCGAATCGTGTGTGAACTCAAACGCTTATGAGTTTTGCAATAATCTAAGTAAGTAGAAATAAGTTTATAATCCATAAAAATCTCCTTTATCAATAATCATGCTATTATAAACCTATTTGAGTGCTTTGTATAGTGATAATAAATTGTTATCAGTAGGAGAAACAAATTTGTACTACTTCCCTCATATTGAAAAAATAGTATCTAAAGTCACTGATGAAATAAATGACGGCTTGTACGGTAATACTTTTGATAAATCTATTTCTATTGTTGGCGAAAGAGGATATGGAAAAACCACAATCATATCGAAAATCTATGAATACTACCAGAAAAAATCATATTCAATTTTTAAAATAAATCAAGATTTGATGACTTTTGAGCGATTTTTTGAGGAACTTAATTCAAAGAATTGGCCATCAAAATTTTCAAATATCCTAAGTGAATCAAGAATTGATGTAGGAATAGATTTACCAATTGGTGAGTTGGTAAAAAACTTATTCTCCACTTTTAGAAAGAGTCATACGTTTGAATCTGAGTACGATGAGTATTATAAAAGCAAATTTAATATACTTTCGAAATTTCTTCAAAAAAATAAAGTAATCATCTTGATAGATGATTTTGATAAACAATCAGATGTTGTGAAAAAATTTTTTATTAAATTATTGAATTATCAATCTAGCTCAGTTTTTGATAATTTAATTATCATTTTTACCGCAACAAAAAGTATAAATAAAACGAAGTCTCTGCACATCAAAAAACTTTCGTTTGAATATTTTCAACAAATTGTTAATAAACAAAAAATTGATGAAACTCAGCTAAAAAGTATATATAGCCTAATAAATGGGAACTTACATTTAGTAACGATTATTCAGCAACTGATACTAGGAAATAACATAGAAAGGCTCAATATACAAAAATCACTCAAAGAAGAATTGCTAACTAAGCCTAACGGTGAAAATCTTTATTCTGTTCTTAGGAATATTTCATTAATTGATAAAACAAATATAAATAAAAATTTAGCAACTAATTTTTTAAGTCAAATTCAACTAGAAGCTTATATAAATGATTGTATTGATGAAAATCTACTAATTGAAACAGCTGATTCTTATAGTTTTTCTAGTAGCTATGTTTTATATGTCTTAGAAGAATGGGACGATGTTGAACGTCACGAGTATAGTGTAATTATTTTAAGGTGTTTTGATATTATTTATCCAGGAAATTATCAGGACCGTCATATTCTAGCTAATAAATTAGGCCTCATAGAAGAATCAGAAGTATCTAAAATTTTAAATAATATATCTGATTTTAAATGTTTAAATATATATCCTGAAAAAGAAGATTCTTTCAGACAAAAGACTCAAGAACAATATGAATTAATTATTTCTGCTGTTGACCATTTTATGTCAGGAAATTTTGAGGAGGTTTTAAAATTAATAGAAAAAACTACAGACTTTCATCCTTATTTAAAATTAGAAATCCTAGATATAAAATTTCAGACACTCTATAATCAATTTATTGATATAATTAGACAAAAAGAATTATTAACGGAAATTGAGAGAGAAATTTATTCTTTAGATGCTGAAAAAATTTACAAAGAATATCTGTTAAAATTTTTAATTCTTAAAAAAAATATTTTATTGGAACTATCGGAATTAGAAGAACTTAGTTCAGTAAATAAAAAAATTGAAGAAATCAGAACTCAATTTCCTCAAAATAGTTATATATGCTTGTTATATTATGCTCAAAAACTTAACAGTAATATGGAGTATTCTGTTGAGATTGCAGAAAAAATTATTCAAGAAGCTTATGAATATTTCAATTCTAATAAATTTATATATCCAAAACACTATATAATTGCAACGATTAATTATCTCTCAAACCTATATCTTACACTCCAATATAGCACTGCTGATAGAGTAGCAAAACAGTTGCTGCAAGAATTAGATGTAGGGATTGTGCCACACTATTCCTTTGGGAATCCTATGTTAATCAACAATGTTTCTTTGTTAGATTTTATAAATAAAACTAAGATAAATGAAGAATTACTCGCTAGGACTAAACAAAATTCTCTACCAGATGTTGATTTAATAAAAAGTAATTTTGCTGTCATGCATTTTTTAAGTGGGAATCTAGAAAAAAGTCTCTCCTTGATTAAAGAGGCATATTTTTCAATTAATCGCAATACCGATGTTGATAGTTATTATAAATACTATATTCATAATAACTATGCCTTTATTAACCTCTTCCTAGGAATAAACAGGGATTCAGCACTTGCAATCATTGATGATTTATTAATGTTTCTTCCCGATAGTCAAAGTAAAAATTATTTTAAGAAAAGAAATCAATTATTGTCTAAACAAAGGGAACAATTGATTATCGAACTAGTGCAGAATAAATTGGATGTTGCACAATTTAATAACTTCCTATTGAAATACTATCCAGAAGAAATTGGAATTGTGTGGCAACATTGGGGACAATTACTACTACTTACTCCATTAGAAATCTGGGAATAAATTTCCAAGAAGCAACTTCATTATGATGCATAGTGTATGCTCTGGGTATATGCTCTGTATGGATTTATAAAAAGAACTATGCTCAATATAATGGGGATAAGTATTGATATCAAAAATATAAGCTTTTCCTTGAGCATATCTGATATCAATTCTCCCAAATTTATCAAATCTTAGGAAAGAAACGACTTCTGAGACGACTTGATTTAGAGTCGAAAGAATTTCTGGATCAGTTTCAACGCTGAATTTGTAATCATCGTTGAAAACATCTTGATAATCAAGGAAATCTTTCTGCTCATTATGATGAATACAAATAGGTGGCAATAAATGAATTCGACCATAATAGTCCACTAAAAATGGAACTTCATACTCAACTCCACTAATAAACCTCTGAACTATAAAATCTTGTTGATATTTCTCTACTTTTTTATCTAATAATTCGTAAGTATCTTGATTCATATGACATTTTGAAAGACTATCAACACCAATACTACTGTAGCCTGAATTAGGCTTGATAAATATCAATTCTCCTTCTTGTGGCTTGCAATTAGCAAGCCATTTTTTTTGATATTGATAAAGAAACGACTCAGGTATATCAAATTCATAATTACGTAATAATGTGCTCCAATGAAATTTGTTGCTTAATAACGCGTTTATATATGGACTCGGTCCAATATGCTTAATACCATTAGTCTCACAAAATGCAGGTATAAGACTATCTCCGGCACATATTCCATTACTTTCTGTGTGTTCAAAAACAATGATATCAGTTAATTTATCAGCATCTAGCGATAGTAGCTTTGAAAATAGCGCATTAGTCTCAAAAAAGACTTCAGTGTAAATCCCTAGTGACTGAAAACACTTTAATACTTGCTCTAGTTCAGATAAAGAAAAGAACTCTGAAAATCGATCCCCTATCTCACCGCTATTAGTTAAATACTTAGTTGGACAGATTAAGAATATCTTTTTTTTATTATCAATAATATAATATTGATATTTTTTTAGAGTATTATTCACAAATTTCATCAAGTCATTCATATATATTCAGAACCTTCTCTCCTACCGATAACAATTTATTATCACTAGTATACCACAAATTACTATTAAATATATTTTTCTTGTGATAACTTTTCCAAGTCCATCTTATTATGATGGTGCTATCTTATGGAAAAAGGAGATAGCACTAGTGATGTTAAACAAAATGAAAGTGAGGCTTTTGATTGGTTTAGGAGGTCTAGCTGTGACTAGCTTTATGGTGATGATGGGCTACACCATTGGTTCTTAGTCTGTAACCAATCACACGCAGAAACAAATCCAGTCCGAGGCTCAAAAACTGCTGATCAAAGAGAAAGAAAAAGAGAAGGCAAGTGTTCTCTCTGATGAGCTAGTCAAGGAATTTCTCACGCAATACTACACCAAGGAAAAGTTAGGCGAGAACAATAACCGTATCAATCCCTATATGACAGATTCTGCTTATAAGGCAGAAGTTGCTCGTCAAGAAGAATCCATCAACCAAGTCTATAAGGATTATATGTTGGATTATCGCTTCGAATCTGCTCAAATCTATGTCAATACAGAAGACAATGAAGCCCTTGCAGAGGTTACTTATCAAGTTGTTTATGTGTCAGATGTCAGCGATAAGGCTCAGAAAAGTATACAGACAGAAACAAGAACTCTTAAACTCTCTTATGCCAAAATGTCAGATAAACTCCTTGTCAATCAGGTAACCATTTGGAATGGGAAACTAGAGGATTTAAAAGAAACTTCTGATGGAGTTAACTCAAGCATTCCAAAGATTCAAGGCACTACTACAAGTGAGACCAACTAGCAGGAGTTACTCTTCTGCTTTTTTTGATAGGGAGATGAGATGACAAGAATTGAAGCATTGACGCAGGCCTTTGGCCAAGAAGAACAACCAACACTATCCGATAATAGAAACGAGGAATAACACATGACAAAAAATTGGACCTTTGACCAACCCTTAGATGATAAAATACCAACGTCTTCATCAGAAGAACGTGCGAAGATTGCGGCACTATTTCATCAGGAAAAACATCAAGAAATTGAAGATGTGGATTATGTAGCAGCCTTTGAGATGGAACAACAAAAGGCTAAAGATCAGTCTGTTTCACAACCAAAGCCACAGGAGAAAATAGAGCCAAGACAAGTTCCATCACCTACCATTACCAGCGACTACAAGCAACATTTAGCCAATGTCATGGCTCAAAATAATGAGGACATTCTTCAAAGTCAGAAGAAAATCGAAGAGTTGCACCAGTTGATTGATTATAAGAATAAGCACAATAAAAAACTACAAGCCATTTCAGAAGCTATTGATGACTTGTAAGTACGAGCAGCCCTTACAAGGGCTGCTTTTTAAAAGGAGAGAAGATGAGGTTATTCAAAAAGCAAAGACACAACCAAGATAGTTTTAAACGGCTCATTCATCGCTCATCAGGAATGTCTGAAGCTGACTTATATAAGGTCAACCAATTATTAGATGTTGTTTTTGATTCGACCAGACAATCGACCAGTGACGTAAAAAAAGCTCCTCAAGATGTACAAAAGGAGCCGACCCTAGATGAGACCATTACTGAAGCTAAGAATAAGCTGAAGACTGAGCAACTTGAAAAACGGATAGAGCAGTTTAGGCAGGCGAAGAAACCTAAAAATGAGTAAAAAATTAGGCGTTAATGTTGGCCTAATCTTTTTGTCTAATACTTGTTGTTCGCTGATAAACATACTTTCTTGTCAATTTACTATCATTTAGATTTTCTATGTCAAAGATAAAATAATGATCACGATTGTCTTTGGCATTTTCTTTATTGAGTTTGAAATAGTTTTTAGCTGATTTCGCCATTGCCAACATAATATCATCTGTTAGAAAAGTCAGTGGAGTATCTAGTGCTGAGTAGCGATAGAAGTCACTTTCAAATTTTCGGTAATGTTCGCTGAAGTAGTCCATCTGTAATTCATTTTTATAAAAATCAAGCTGATTCATGGTAGACCTCCTCAACTAATGTGATAGTTATAATATCTTCTAAAGCGATAGTGATATGTCCGTCACTGGTTTTTAGAATGACCTCATCCGTTGATAGTGTCGAAACGGTTCCGATAATAGTTTGATAGTCATTTTTCTGTATTCTAGTCACCTGTATCGTTAATTGATTGGCGTAACTTTGACTGAGTAACAACAACTTTTGATTTAGCGATAGGTCAGAAAGATAGTTGATTTGCTTATCGTCATCTGATAAAGCAGAGGTGTGTTCAGATAAAAAGAACCCCATCCACTTTTGCATTTTAACATCTTGATAGTCTCTTGCGGATTGAAATGGTAAGTATGATCGGTCAATCATTGTAATCCCTCCAAGCCACCTGCTGAGTGGCCTCCTATTAGTTTACTTCTTGCAATGTTCCTGGAACTGTCTAAAAGGGCAGTTCCTTTTTGAACCGCTAAAAAACCGAATTGGTCTCTAATATGATCAATAGTTCGCTGTAAGTTTTCTTCTTTCTCTGTTGCTTCGACATCATCAAATAAGGAGATTAAGGCATAGCTTTCATCAACAAACCCTGAGTAATTGACTGCAATCCCCCGAACAGCTCCTGAAGTGTACTTTTTACGAAAAAGCGTTAGCACGGTATCTGTAAGCAGACGTGTTTGGTTAGTAGGTTCTATCTTCATTTGAGTGTTGATTGGCTGTTTCATTTCCGTTTTAGAATAGGTCACAACAACGGAAACAATAGTCGCTTTCCGATGTTCTCGTCTCATTCGGATAGCCACCTGTTCAGCCATTTCACTCAGGACAACCTCAATATCACACTGCTTAACGTAGTCACGAGGTAGCACCTGAGAGTTTCCAAGTCCGTGTGATTTTGGTTTATAGGGTTGATGGACATTACTTTCATCAACTCCGTTAGCATGAAACCATAACTGAACCCCAACCTTTCCAAATTCTTTTTTCAATAAATCAGGGTTGCTATTGGCTAGTTCCTTGATAGAGGTAATTCCTAGTTTGTGAAGGCGTTTTTCTGTTCTAGAACCAATACCCCAAAAATCAGATAGTTTAGGGATTGACCAGACTTTTGTTTCCACATCTTCGTAGGACCAATTGGCACGCATGGTTGGTGTTCGTTTGGCTTCATTGTCTAGAGCGAGTTTGGCCAATAATGGGTTAGCATTACTCATACCGATGGTAGAATAGATACCCGTCTTTTTCCAAATGTCATGTTGTAACTTAGCAGAGACGACGTCTAATTTCGCTTTTCTATCCATCTGTTTATCACTCACAAAGTAATTGAGTGAGGAGGTTAAATCAATAAATCCTTCATCAATGGAGTAGGGGAGAATATCTTCAGGAGCAGCATAATCTTGGAAAATGTGTTGAATGTCAATATTCTTTTTGATATAGCGATCCATACGTGGTGGGACAATAAGCGTTCGCTTAGCCCAATGTTCAATATAAGAAACATAACGTGGTGATATGTCTAAGCCTTGACGCTTGGCATTATAGTAGTCAAATTTTCTTGTAGTGATGTCAAAGGGTAAATCGTAGGCACGGCCGACATTATTTTTTCCAAAAACTTTTTTGAACATGGGAGAAGAGGCCAAAATCAATCCACCAGCGTTGTCAGCTCGGCTCATAACACAGAGAGAAGTATGTAAAGGGTTTAATCCTCTGTCTACACACTCTACAGAAGCATAAAAGGATTTCATGTCAATGAAAGCTATATCTGAACGCGGCTCTTTTGTGTAATCAATATAGCCCATGTCTTTAGTTCCTTTTTAGATTTTCTAACTGTTCTATCAGTTCTTGAATATGATCGGTAATATCATACTCTTTGAGATAAGGCGTAAAATAAATACGATTGTTTTTAAGATAAATCATTTCTTTAGCAGTTACTGACATGTTTACGCTCCTATAACAGGCATAAAGTGACTCACGACAAGTCCTACAATTCGAGGATTATCTTCATAAGGAATCCATTTATCAGGGTAGCTATCGTTGAGTGATACCATTCTATAACCATTTTCTTCTCGATAGAGTTTTTTGATATAGACGGAGTCATTCCAGGATAGGGCGTAGACGGCACCATCATAATCAAAACCGTTAGCACGGATTAGAGCTACTTCACCATCAAGATAGATAGGTTCCATGGAATCTCCTGTAATCCAAGCAGCAATATCATAACCATATTGTTCTTCTTCGGCATAGACGGTTTCTGTTTCATATTCATCAAATAGTGATTCCCCAAGACCAGCAGAAAGAGAAACATCAGATAACACTTCCACCGCAAATAGTGGCACAATCTTATCAATTGATTGTTGTGTTTGAAGCAATCCTTCGGCATACTCATCCACCTTATCTTGATTTTCCGAGGAGAGTTGGAGGTAGGTGTTCACAATCTTGTATTCTGATTCAAAATAGGTTGTTGGAACATCAAGTATTCTTGCAAGAGTAGCAAGATTCTTTTGATTAGGAACGGATTTACCAGCCTCCCATTTATTATATGAAGCTCTATTGATTTTTAACAGATTAGCTAGCTCAGATTGAGAATATTGCTTTTCCATTCTACATTCTTTAAGACGGACACCAGAAAACATAAATCAAAACTCCTGTTGCTTTATTATGCAACAATTATATCAAAAATTTTTTAAGATGCAAGTAGTAGAGTTTTTTTAACACTAAATATTTAGCAAATATTTAGTAGTACTATTTTATTTGAAACAACAAAAACAGAGATATGCTTCCTCTGTTTTTAGGATATATTGTATTGTAATCAAAGATTTAAGAGACTGTATATAGGATATTCAATAAAACGTTCCCTTTGCTCATCGGAAAATTCATTTTCGAATAAGTAGATTGCTTGATCTTTGTAGCCTAAAATACAATTTGTAGCAAATCTAATTTCTACTGAGTTGTGATTTATTAAAGAATGGAGATAGGAACTGTCTTTTTGTGTTAAATTATTTAAACGCTTTTTAATTTGTAGTAGATTTAGGACGCTATTTTCAGATTTATCCATATCTACAAGCTTTTGAGCAAATTCTAAACAGGACTGCAAGGTATTTTGGTCGTGTTTAGAATCAGCATAGTTTATCAACTTTAAAAGACCAAGATCCAGATTCTCTATATCCTTTATTGATAAATATGATGAAATATAGTCATCAATATTAAAATTATCAACAAGTATCAATTGGTCTAAATCAACTGCTTCATATTTTGAAAATTGTTGCCTGTCCTCATTGATTAACACTATATCATAATCACTGTAGTTGTATATTCTATAATCTTTAGAATTCTCCCTTTCTGGTATTAAAAACAATAGTACATGTACATTAGCAAATGGAATGACTTGGATAAAGTTATAATCTGCACGATCTAGGGAAACAATTTGTTTATTGATAAGGCCATCGTACAAGATTTTAATAGTTCTGGAGTCTTTTTTTGACCAACCTTTACTGTCCAGCTCTTTAGAAATTTTTAGTTCATCTACTAATTCTTTCAAACGAATATTTGCATTAAGTGCCTCATTAAGAAAGTCAAAATCTATTTTAGCTATATTTTCCTTACTAAAGTTAAGTTTTTTTCCATTTATTTTAATTCCTTTATTTTTGTATACTTCTAAAATAAACTCCAAACCATCGAGTCTTTTAGAAAGAGTATTAGATAATGAGTAATTAAGCGTGAGTTTTACTGAATCAGGACGTTCTTCAATTTTTATTGAGCAACCATTTTTAAAATCTACTGTGTAATCATTTCTGGTTTTGTAATTTATAGTAGTTCTATACAGTCGTTCTTTTCCCTGAATCTGAACTCGCATTTCTTTTTCTTCAAATAATTGTAATTCAGCTATTTCATCTAATAGAGGTTCAGGAACTGAAGCTCCTTTAGGTTTGTAATAAAGATCTAGTTCACCTGTTATGGCATTATCAAGGATGGCTAGATAATCTTTACCGATAAATTTGAACTCCAATTCTCCATCAAATGATTCTGAATTTTTGAATATAGATTCATGACTCCTCCAATCAATATGAGCGAATCCTTTCTGGTATTTGCGTTTTTGAATAAAATTGAGAAATAGAAAATTCAATTCATCTTCCTTGGTAGGGAGAGGCTTCATGCGAATTGAAATATTCTTTATATCTTCTTTTTTCTTAATTCTTTTCTTTTTCTTGTCACTAGCTAGTAAAACGTGCTTAATGACTTTTGGGGTTAGTGAAGCATAAGTGACAGTAGGGCTATCGTCTTTCAAGTACACTACAAAGTAGAGCACACCACCTTCAGTAAGATAATGCTCCAAATTAATCCTACTTATAGGGTATCCAACATTTTCGTTATAATTATCATCACTACCCTTAACCTGAACAGGAATTCGTTCCAAAAAATCAATATTTCGTCTTTCTATATCTTTGTAAAAGTATATGTGACCATCCCAGATTGGTTCTTTATCTCCCTCAGAAATTTCTCTGTTAATGTGTTTTGATTTTTTTAACGCCATTTTTAAATAATCGATAGCATCTTCTTCAATTTGTTTAGATGATTTAACCATGAATAACCTCTTGAATAAGTAATTTTATACTAACATTATACCAATTTTTGTGATATATTTTTCAAATCATCCTTGTTATCCTAATATCATTCCTAAGAAAATCAAGTGTTGATTTTCTACTGGGGGTTTGGGGGCGGAGCCACCAAGTTATCTTATCGTTGGCTGTCAAAACTGGAAGGTTTTGGTCGGTTGGCGATATGATTTTTGGGATATTGTGGACACAATATCTGAGCTCGCAAAGCCTTACAAGAATGAAAATCAGTTGGTGTAAAAGTGTACGGACATTGTACGGTAGCAGACATTGTCAGTACAGGTATTTTGGAAAGGAAGTAGCAGTATGAAACGAGACGTGCGTGATATTCGGAAACAATTTCGCTTAACAGATGAAGAGGAAAAGCAAATTTTAGCTTTGATGAGAGAGCAGGGAGAGACTAATTTTTCAGATTTTCTCCGTAAAAGTTTACTCTCCTCTGATTTACAAAAACAGATAGAGATATGGTTCACCCTTTGGCAATCTCAAAAGCTAGAACAAATCAGTCGTGATGTTTATGAGATTTTAATCTTATCAAGGGCAGAACATCAAGTCACCCAAGAACATGTATCCATTCTCTTAACCTGCGTTCAGGAATTGATTCAAGAAATAGGGAACTCCATTCCTCTTAGTCAAGACTTCCGTAAAAAATACATGAGGTAGGCACATGGAAAATCGTTACCGAAACAATCTAAAGAAAGTTTTCCTGTCTGATAGCGAATTGGGTCAGTTGAAACATTGTATCGACCAAAGCGGTTGTCAATCTTTTTCAGAATATGCTCGACGAACTCTACTTGATCCTGGTATGAATTTCATCACCATTGATACAACTGGTTATCAAGATTTGGTGTTTGAGTTGAAGAGGATTGGCAACAATATTAATCAGATTGCCCGAAGTGTAAACCAATCTCAGTTAATTTCAAATGTTGAATTGCAGAACTTGAAAAAAGGAATCTCCGAATTGATAAGAGAGGTAGAGAAAGTGTTTAGTATTCAAGCTAAAAAGTTGAGGGAGTTTCATGGTCATCACTAAACATTTTGCTGTTCACGGAAAGAGTTATCGCAAAAAAATCATCAAGTATATTCTTAATCCTGAGAAGACCAAGAATCTTGCATTGGTATCGGACTATGGTATGAGGAATTTTCTGGATTTTCCTAGCTATGAGGAGATGGTGCAGATGTATCATGAAAATTTTATCAACAATGACACGCTTTACGATTTTCGACACGATAGGCTGGAGGAGAAACAACGACAAATCCATGCTCACCATATTATTCAGTCCTTTTCGCCAGAGGACAATCTCACTCCTGAACAAATCAATCAGATTGGTTATGAGACCATGAAAGAATTGACTGGTGGAAAGTTTCGCTTTATCGTTACGACCCACGTTGATAAAGACCATCTGCATAATCACATCATTATAAACTCGGTTGACAGCAATTCTGACAAAAAACTTAAGTGGGATTATAAAGTCGAACGAAATCTTCGCATGATTTCAGATAGATTTTCTAAAATTGCAGGTGCAAAAATTATCGAGAATCGCTATTCTCACCAGCAGTATAAAATTTATCGTAAGACTAATCACAAATATGAACTTAAGCAACGACTCTATTTTTTGATGAAAAATTCTACCGATTTAGAGGATTTCAAAAAGAACGCTCCATTACTACATGTGAAGATAGATTTTAGTCACAAGCATGCCACCTTTTTCATGACGGACTCAACTATGAGACAAGTAGTGCGTGGTAATAAACTCAATCGCAAGCAAGCTTACACAGAAGAATTTTTCAAGAATTACTTTGCCAAAAGGAAAATGGAAGAGCTTATGGAATTTCTTTTACTCAAAGTTGATAACTTAGAAGATCTGGTAAAAAAAGCAAAACTATTTGGATTAAATATCACCCCTAAGCAAAAGCATGTTTCTTTTCAATTTGCAGGTGTAGAAGTGAAAGAGACAGAACTAGACCAGAAAAACTTATATGATGTAGAGTTTTTCAAAGATTATTTTGAGAAGAGAAAAGATTTGAAAGCTCCAGAAGTTAAGGATTTAGTTCAAGTTTATCAAGAAGAGAGATTCTCAAAAGAAAAAGAATTCCAAAGCAAGGAGAAGTTTTGGGAATCTTATCAAGAGTTTAGGAGAAACAGAGATGCTGTTCATGAATTTGAGGTAGAGTTGTCACTCAATCAAATCGAAAAAGTAGTGGATGATGGTATTTACATCAAGGTCAAGTTTGGTATTCGTCAGGAAGGGCTTATCTTTTTGCCTAACATAGAGCTCGATATGGAGGAGGACAAGGTGAAAGTTTTCATCAGGGAAACCAGTTCCTACTACATTTATCACAAAGATGCTGCCGATAAAAATCGTTATATGAAAGGCCGAACCTTGATTAGACAGTTTAGCTCTGAAAATCAAACGATTCCATTCCGCAGAAAAACGACAGTCGATATGATTAAAGAGAAGATTGAGGAAGTGTATACTTTACTTGAGCTGGATATGGATAAGCACTCTTATATTACAATTAAAGATGATTTAATTCATGAATTAGCAGCTTCAGAATTGAGAATCAATGCTTTGCAAGAACGAGTGACAACCTTAAATCAAGTAGCAGAATATTTACTGGCTTCAGTTGAAAATAAGCAAAAAATGAAATTGAATCTTTCAAAATTGAATATAACTGATAAAATTGGCATTGATGTTGTTGAGAAGGAATTGAATGAGTTAGGTATCCAGATAGAATTAGAGAGCAATAGATATGAAAACATCGTATTTAAAGTGAATAAGTTTATCAATCGTTTGAGTAAGAAAATTTCAAAAGAAGAAGGGATATGTTTTCAAAAATAGGAATCCAGACAACCATTATATAAAATGTGTATCTTTTATAAAACATATTTGAAATTATGATAATTTTTATTGCATCAGTCGTAGATTTAGTTATCACATACGATACAAAAAAATCATCATTTTGAGCAAATATCTCTTTATATTTATTCACTTATTTCCTTACTAGTTTTTTTATTGATTTGTTTGATAAATTCAACTGCTCAATGGTTTTATCTTATCGTTTACTCTTATTTATCATTTTTCTTTTCAATCTCTTTGCCAAGATGAACCTGACTTCAGCTATCAAACTGGAGCAGGTAGAGAAAGAAATCGAAGAAAATCAAAGATTCATGACTAAATGGATAGATGATTACGAATATAAGGCTAGGGGATTAGAGAATTTTATCAATATATTTTATAACACAAGAAATCAAATTGTTACCAAATTAGAACGGGAAACAAAATCAGTATAGTTATTTGAAATACCATGGAAAAATTATAAGGCTGATAGTATTAATTTCACTATCAGCCTTACAGGTTATTTAACGTTTCAGAAAAACTATAATGTCAAGATTAACTAAACAGTATCTAATTCTTTCAAATAATTTTCTATCTTCATCAACATTAAAGGATTGTTATAAATCTTACATAACTCTCTTGCTTCTATATAATAATTTTTGACTTGCTCTTTGTCTAGAAATTTGGCTCCAGCATTTCCTACAAGAATAAGTAGGGGAGCCAGTTGGTAACTTGTCTGTCTTTGTTTACAGAGTTCAATCGTCTCAAGAGCTTCTTGGATGGCTTCGTTATATTTTTCCTTTGACACTAGGTAGTGAGCGTAGTTGTAACGAACTCTGATGTAGCCAAATAAAAACTCTTGATGCTCAAAATTTTTTGTCTGATATAACTCCATTAAATGAGAGTAGTTTGCCTCATATTCTTGTTCACGACCCACTAAGGAATAGAAATTAGATAGAGTATTCAATGCCTTTAAATAAATCAGAGTATTTGAGGAGACTTTTAATAATAAATTTTCCAATGAAGAAATAGCCTCACACTTACTGTCATATTGATAGAAGTCAATAATAGCTTTAATCCATTCAAGGTAAGTTCGGTCTTCTAGTGTTAGAAAAGTACTTCGTTCAATCTCTATTTGATAAATATATTCCAAATCGTCATAATTTCTGTCATCTAATAGTCGAGCAGATAACTGCTTGAAATTAGAGAGGTTAGATTTAATTTCAATTTGTTCATTAAAAAAATAATCTAATGGTACTTCAAGTCGTTGTGAGAGTTTGAACAAAAGGTCTGCGGAGGGGATGAAATGCCCTCTCTCAATTTTACTAATCTGGCTTTGTTCACAAATTCCTTCTGCAAGAGTTTGTTGGGAGAGTCTCAACTCTTTTCTTTTCAATCTGAATTTCTCTGCGAGTGTATTCATTAAAGATAATAAACCTTCCTATTTGCTTAATTCTATTATAAAATTTTTAGTTCAAAATAGCAAATTAAAGGAATATAATATTCTTTATGGTAATAAAAAAAAAAAAAAGTTCAAAATGCAATAAAAATGATTGACTAAATAATATATATGTGTTAGAATAAAAACAAGGAAACAGAAAGGGGTTTCATTGCATGAGAAAAAAACGTGGAATTAAAAAATTAGTTACATTTGCATTACTAGGTGTTTTTATGTTTAGTAATACAATTCCTTACCAACAGTTTATTCAGAAGAATAAACAATTTGAGATTCGAGTGCAATTACAAAAGAAGTCCAATGGTCTTGATGTTGGGAAGGCTGATTGATTTTGTATTACTTTAAAATTCAACTATTTAGAGAAAGGTATTCTGATGAGAGCTTGTAACAATACCAGATAGATATAAGAATGGAGATGTTTGATAAAATGCTTTCATAGCGAACCAACTGTTGAAAATTATGAGTTACAAAATCTAAAGTATTTAAGATTGGTTTATAAAATTAGGTCTCTGTCTGTAGAAAGGAACGTGCAGTTAGAAAGGAGGAAAAAATAGGATACTATAATTCAGACTGAGATTTCTAATTAAAATGTGTAGTTGCATTTCGCTCATTTTCATAATATTTCATTCAGAGGAGTAATAATATGTTAAAAATTAGAAAAGTAGTTGCATCATCCCTTGTCGTTTTTGCATTTAGTTTGGCTTCTCCTGTTTTGGCATTTTCTCACCGTGGTGGCGAGTGGAACTATGGAGGCCATCATGATCCAAATAATTGGGGAGCATTTTCGAATTATTATCATGGTTCACGGTATCACTGGGCCTATGTTGGAAGTAATGGACGTGACAATCAAAAAATAGTTTATAAAGGAGCACGTGTTGCAGCCTATGCGTTTGTTAATACAGATTTTGGGGAGCAAGTTACATTTGATGCGGGATGGTAAAGAATAATTGAAGAAGATTCTTTTATCAATAGTTTAGTAAGCTTGTTAGTTTATAGAGGGCAGGGGTATTTCTGTCCTCTATTTTAGAATAAGGAATGCACTATGAAAAAATTATTTATACTCATATCCAACCTGCTTGCTAGTTTGTTCTTTGTTTGGGTATTTACCATTTGGACTGATACATATGTCTCCCATTATTACCCCAACGTTGTTGTACGTGATTCTTCCCCTGAAACAACTTTTCAGCATGTTGCTACACGCTTGGAAAAACTAGCAGAAGAAACGGATAGCTTTATTGCGATTCAACACCAAGATCCTAACTCAGAAGGTACTACAGTTTTTTCTTATACGACCTTTGGGGACGGAAAGTTGCCTGATGGGCTTCAGGAAAAAAAACTAGAAGATGCTCAAAGTAGTAGTGTTGAAACAAACTATTTTGTATTCGATGGACACCTAGATATTCACTTGCTAAGGGAGGAGCTAAGTCAACTTGGCTTGACTAACATGCACCTGACAATTCCATCTAAACTATCTACGTTAATGGCTATCTTTAGTAACGGATTTCAGTTAATCAGTCTATTGATTTTCATCTTAACCTTTGTAGCACTGACTTTAATTAGTCAAATTAGCCAATTACGGTCGTCGGGCATTCGCCTCATTTCAGGAGAGAAACGGTGGTCCATTTTCCTTAGACCAGTTGGTGAGGATTTGAAAGGGATAGCTGTTGGTTTCAGTTTAGCTGGCGTGCTCGCCATTCTTATGCAAAAAATTCTGTCGCTTCCAACGCAATCCCTAACGACCATAGGAGAAGGCTTGCTCAGTTATAATCTCATCTTGTTGTCGATCTCCCTGTTTTTCGCTCAACTCTTCGCAGTTGGGATAAAAAAGATACACCTGATGCAGATTATAAAAGGGCAAGTGCCTGTCAGAGGAATCATTAGTTTGATTTTAATCGGTCAACTATTTGCGATTATTATTGTAACGCTGGGAATAGGGAGTAGCTTAAAGTATTCCCAAGCCTGGCAACAGCATCGGATTGGACAAGAGGTTTGGGGTCAGGAAAGGCAACTGATTACCCTATCAATCAGCCGTGAAGGAACGAGTCCTGGTTTTGATGAACAAACTCAAAGGAAACTCAGAACTTGGTATCAATTGATGGATCTGGCTGTTTCAGAACAAAAGGCTTTCTTATCTAGACACCAGTTAATTGAACGTACTTTGCAAAATGGCATGGCTTCCTCCAAAAACTTGACAACCTCTACAGAATGGCACGATTACAGCCCGAATGGCAATGTCCTTATCGTCACACCGCAATACTTGGAGCGTCAAAACATTCCTGTAGATACAACTATTGAGCAAAAGATGAATCACCTTGATGTAGGGGAGTTTGTCTTATTGCTGCCTGAACACCTCCGTTCAGAGGAAGAACATTATAAATCTGTTTTTGAAGACGACTTAACCAGTCGCATGTCTAGTCAAGATGAACGACAGCAAATGACTGCTACGGTAGGTTATTTGGAATCAGGTCAGGATCGTTTTGTGTATAATACGACCCCTATTTCTTACCAGCAGTTTTTGAAAGATCCAATCATCATTGTTATAACACCCCAATCAACTGGTCCACAGTCCATTTTGTTTTGGGTAGACGCAGTACAGAACTACGTTCTCTTTAATCAATTGTCTGATGCCCAGGAGCTTATCCAGAGACAAGGCATTGAAAATTGGGTCTCAGAAATGCAAACAGGTTACCACAACTACATCACATTATTGGATAATATCCAGAGGGAACGTTGGGTAATGCTAGCAGGAGCTGTGCTTGGGATTGCAACTTCAATCTTGTTGTTTAACACTATGAATAGGCTCTACTTTGAAGAATTTAGACGTGCCATTTTTATCAAACGCATTGCAGGTCTCAGGTTCTTAGAAATCCATCGCACTTATCTCTTTGCTCAACTGGGTGTGTTTTTACTGGGATTTGTTGCGAGTGTATTTCTTATGGTAGAGATAGTAGTTGCTTTCTTAGTCTTGTTACTCTTTACTGGTCTATCTCTTTTACAGTTACATGTGCAAATGCAGAAAGAAAACAAGATGTCCATGCTTGTTTTGAAGGGAGGTTAATATGATTGAACTTAAACAGGTGAGTAAATCTTTTGGAGAACGAGAGTTATTTTCGAATCTTTCAATGACATTTGAGGCTGGAAAAGTCTATGCCTTAATTGGTTCAAGTGGTAGCGGAAAAACAACCTTGATGAACATGATTGGGAAATTAGAATCTTATGATGGGACGATTTTTTACCGAGGTAAAGACTTGGCCAAGTATAAATCGAGTGATTTTTTCCGTCACGAATTGGGCTACCTCTTCCAGAACTTTGGCTTAATTGAAAACCAAAGTATTGAAGAAAACCTTAAGCTAGGTCTCATTGGTCAAAAGTTGAGTCGGGCGGAACGGCGGTTGAGGCAGAAGCAGGCTTTAGAACAGGTCGGCCTGGATTATCTTGACCTAGATAAGCGCATCTTTGAGTTATCGGGCGGAGAATCGCAACGGGTTGCCTTGGCAAAAGTTATCTTAAAGAATCCACCCTTTATTCTGGCAGATGAGCCAACAGCTTCAATAGACCCAGCAACCTCTCAGTTGATTATGGAGATTTTGCTATCCCTTCGAGATGATAATAGGCTAATCATTATCGCAACACATAATCCGGCAATTTGGGAGATGGCTGATGAAGTGTTCACGATGGATCGTCTGAAATAAAAATCCTTGTTTTTAATTGCACGATGAGTTACTGAAATATTATCATGAATCAATAATTGGAGTTAATTTAGAATTGTACTTTATTAATATTGAGGTAACTTTTTCTTGATAAAGGAAGAAATAGTGGAGAGGAAGTTAGATTGAAAAAATTCGACAATTATATTATTGAGAAGCCTTGCGATTCTAATTCAGATAAACTGTAAAAAATCTTAATAATTGAAAGTTTGGTAGATGATATTTTGCAATTTTCTATCAGAATCAATAATAGTGTAGGAGAGATTTTCCTCCTACAACCGTTTCAAAAGAAAACTATCTTTATTCCATGTTATTTTGAGGAAGATATTGTGAAAGTCAAAGATGATGATGAAGTTGAGTGGGATTTGTTAGAATTTCAAAAATTTATAGCATTTTTGGCTTAGTAATCTATGTTGAAGGCTCAAAATCTATGGTAAAAAAGTAGCTTTGAAAACGTATTACCTCCAAAGATTTAGTTAAATAATGATTTAACACAAAAAGAAATTATTGAAGTTCTGGAAAGATGTTGTTTCAGTATAGAAATAAGTCTTGAAAAACTGGATTTGAAGAATTATTTTGATTATATTGTTTCGGATGACAATTGCTATTGAAGATTCGTACTCAGGGATACAGGGATCAACTAGTGCTGGTATTGCTACTATTGGATATTACGATAACCAATTGCCTTTATTTAATGCTAAGGCTGGAAGTATGCAAGAAGTATTGAACGTAATTCAATCACAACATGAGTTTTAAAACGTCTAGACGTACTTAGAAAAAAAAAAAGCGATATAGCAATTTTGCTCTATCGCTTTTTTTTATTTTTCTAAAAACAGCGGTAAAATACAGGATTTTTCACTCTTAATAGTGAAGTCTAAAAATTGAGAGAGTTTTATGAAAAATCGTTCACCGCCATTTCCTACCTTATCAAATTTATATAAGGAGGAATAAAATGGTGTATTTTATCTATGTAAATGGGTTAAAAGTCCCTGTTTCCAGAGAAGTGCTTGTATGATTGATTTGTGAACATTTTCCTATAATTTTGTAATATTTTTGAGACTATAATATATTAGATAAACATGTCTTTTTGTTTCACTTTATTCTACAATAAGACTAATTTTTGAGAGTCAGTAATTTTAAATAGTTGATAAAATCTTTGCTCTCAGACGGTTAATAGATATGCTTATGAGAAGTGTTTAATAAATTAATTTTTGTTCAAAATGTCCAGTTTAGACACTTTGAAAAATTTCTTAGTTTTATATATTATACTTTTCTCAGGAGAAAGCTAGATGTACAGACGTTTGAGAGATTTGAGGGAAGATCACGATTTGACCCAAAAACAAATAGCTAAAATAATTTCGTTTACAAACTCAGCTTATGCTAAAATTGAACGGGGTGAGCATGCCTTGACGGCAGATGTATTGGTAACTCTCTCAAACTTTTACGATGTTAGTACAGACTATCTATTGGGATTGACAGATTTTCCTGATAAAATTCGCTTTAGAAAATAATCTCCTCAATTTCATAGAGTGTGAAAATGAGGAGATTTTTTATTTGTTCTTTGACAATTGAATAGTCCAAAATGGTACTTTCCTCATTTGTGGAGCAGATTTGAATGGCTCGCCATGACAAGAGCGATTTTAAAACCATCAATAAAATAGAGCGATACTTTATATGCCATGATACAAATGATATACAATGATACTTCTGACCGTTCAGGCTGCCACCGTAAAAGAGCAGCAAGTGAAATTCTTATGATGACTTCATCAGTCATGCCATGGAGGTGAAAAAATCTAAGAAAGGAAGTAGTAAAATCATG
>ERZ772921.617-NODE-617-length-21778-cov-6.644570_pt1 | contig 21778 bp, 18 predicted proteins | sample MGYA00512117_ERZ772921 | MGnify/ENA primary metagenome ERZ772921 (study PRJEB29015, sample SAMEA2737944) | human oral metagenome | biome: human oral; feature: human-associated habitat; material: dental | place: China | collected 2150 ...
CGGGTCACACACCCCCCCCCCAACCAACCCACCCGACCAGTACACCTAAAGATCGACAACCACCCACAGAGTTCGCCGACACTCTGGCAGCCGGTGGCAGATCATCACATCACAACCAGATCACAGATCGTGATGCCGGGAAGCCTCTTCGCGTTGTCGTGTGATGATGACATCATCGTCAGAACCTTTTGACGGATGGCGTAGAGTGCCATCCGAAGGTTTTTGTCCCTGTCCAGCCTGGTTACTAGTCTCACGCACCACAACGCCCATCGCAGGCGCACGTCACCTGTCGTTGTGAATCGAATCTCTCTTTGTCCCTGACTCGGAGGTGCTCCCTTGAACGTTCCTGTGTCGTCTATGTTGTCCACATCGCCCGCAAGAAATGAGTTTCAAGACCACCTTCCGTTGGAGAGTCCGGGGAGTGCAGTAGTAGCTCAAGCCTCGCACACTGATCGTTACACAACATCCGTAACCTCAAGTTGGTCGCAGGCGTATGAAATTCTCGCCAAGGCGGTTGATGGCCGTACTGCATTCGTGGTCGCCGATACTACCGTAGATGCCTTGTTCGGAGACAAGTTGTGCGGCGCGTTGAATCGGCGCAGCATTGCCGTACAACGTTTTACCATGGATGCGGGCGAACGGTACAAATCCATTGGAACTGCCTTAAAGCTCATCGATTGGCTAGTTGCGGCCGGGATGAAGCGTCGTGACGTCATCATCGCGCTCGGCGGAGGAGTCGTCATTGACACGGTGGGTTGGGCGGCCAGCATTTTCATGCGTGGAGTCCCATACATCAATGTTCCGACGTCGCTGCTGGCTCAGGTGGACGCCGGGCTCGGAGGCAAGGTGGGGGTCAACCATGCTGAGGCGAAGAATCTTGTAGGTGGTTTTCATCAGCCGCAGGCGGTGGTCAGTCCTATCGAGGCTCTTCGAACCCTCCCTCCTAGGCACGTCACTAACGGACTGAGTGAGGTGTTGAAGAAGGCTGTTATTGCTTCTCCAGAGTTATTCAACCTTATGGAGGCCCAGGCTCGTGAACTGGTCGATGGTGACCAGGATCTGCTTTTGCGCATCGTTTACGCGGCGACGCAGATTAAGACGACCTTGATCTACCGCGATCCTTTCGAGGAATGCCTTGAACGTCCGCTGAATTACGGGCACACTGTCGGTCATGCAATCGAGACTGCTACGAGTTACGGCCCGCTGCTCCACGGAGAGTGTGTCGCCATTGGCATGGCGGCCGCGGTGGAACTTGCACGTCATCGGGGCCTGCTTCTTCCCGCTGTCGCCGATCGAATGCTCCGTGTTCAACAATCGTTAGGACTGCCTTTATCAATGTCTGACGCCGGGGTTGAGGTGAGTTTTGATGACGTGATATCCGCTTTGGAGAAAATTCGTGCAGTCCGTGGTGGTAAGCTGCGTTTCGTGCTCCCTGTGGATGTCGGGACGGTTGAAATCCGTAATGACGTCAGCAAAGCTGAGATTGACTGGTTGCTGACAAAAATAGGTGCGACCTACAAAAAGCCATCATGACCTTCACAACTATGATGGCTGCGGCTCCCGTCGGGCAGGCACGCGTGTTGTGCCTGGGTGCCGGGATGCTGGGCGGAAGAATCAGCCGGGTCCTGACCCAAACCGGACACGAGGTGCATATCGTGTCGCGTACCGGTCAGAGTCGTCGCCAAAATCACCACCGGGCTGATCTAGCTACTATCACTGGTCGGGCCACTGTCATCGATTTGGTGAATCGAATGAAACCAGACCGCTTGATCCTGGTGCACGGACCCTCTGATGTCAGTTGGTTCGAGGAGCATGAGGAGGAGGCTCGCAATACTCACGTCGAGATTTGCAGACTGCTCGCTGACACTCCTTGTCTACTGGTGTCCACCGATAACGTATTCGACGGCGACTGTGGGCTGCGCCGTGACGATGAGCGTCCCGACCCGAGCAACGCCTATGGTCGAGTGAAGTTCGCGGCTGAGCAGGCGCTGTGCAATAGTCGCGGTCATCGCGAACATATGGTGCTACGAGTCAGTTTAGTCTACCATGAGGACGGGAGCGGGCGAGCTGACTTTGTGCAGACTTGCCTGCGGCGGGCACACGAGGGGAAGCCGTTTAAAGTACCCTGCGATCAGTTTCTAACACCTGTTCATGTAGATGATGTGGCAGTTGTGTGCGCCGCACTGATCCAAGCTGGGTCTGCCAGATATTCCGGGGAGAAAAACCGACTCAGGAACCTATCGACATGGCATCTTGCTGGACCTGAAGAACTCAGCCGCGAGCAGATCGCCCGTCGTGTCTATCGATCGGTAGGAGCCAATCCGTCACTGGTCGTTGGCGTGCCTCGTGATCAGACGCGGTGGGCTTGTCGACCAACCTATTCCAGTCTCCAATCGTCAGACTTCTCTCACTTACCGGGACTTGCCGCATGGCGACCCAGGGATATTGACGCGGGTCTTGAGCAGATGAAAATCCAACGGCTTGCGATGTCGAAGGAAGCGCAATGAACAGCAATATTACCGGTCAGTGGAACGTCATAGACGCCGGCGGAACGCGGACGCTCCTTGTTAGTTCTGGTCAGCATCAACAGTTCAACAGCATCAACCCGGCCTCCGTTGGGCAGGAACAGGCCATGAGGGTACTCGATGAGGTATTTGCTGCCATTGCTGCTGATGGGGCAGAGGACGCGCCGACGCTGCTCGCCAGCGCCTCGTTGGATGAGTACCCTCGACAATCCACCGTTCAGATGATCGGGTACTCGGCCTGCAGAGCAGGGTTGCGACGTCCGCTCGTGTGCGTCGACGACGTCACAGCGCTGCTCCTGGTGGGCATGCTGAGTGAGGGCCCAGGACTCGCTCCGGCTACCGCAGTCGTGGTGGGAACAGGAAGCGCGGCCCGGGCCTGCCGACCCGACGGATTACCTGTCACAGTCGGGTCGCGTGAATACCTGGCCAGTGACGAGGGCAGTGCTTTCGCCATAGGAGCGGCCGGACTTCGAGCTGGTGTCCGTGCAACGGACGGACGTGGCCGTTCCACAGCGCTGGTCGACGCTCTATCCGAAAGATCGGGAAAAAGCTTGGACAGGCTCGCGCGGGAGTTAGCAAGTACGCCATTTCCCAAGGCCAAGGTGGCAGCGCTGGCGCTCATCGTCACTGAGTGCTGGGCGGCTGGGGATGAGGTGTCTACCCAGATCGTGCGCAAAGCGATAAATGATCTTGTCGAGGCGGCCTGGGTCGCAGCCGATAAAGCCGGGGTTCTGGGAACCGAGGTGGTGCTGGCTGGCGGCGTCCTAAGCGGTTGCCCGGCTTTCCGTAAAGCCTTGGCAGCCAAGCTCGATCGATACGGACTAGGACGCTCGCGGTTAGTTTCGCAAACTGCTCCTGCGCTCTCCCATCTGCTGTGCAATGAAAATCTACCGTGCCCCACAACCTGGTGGAACCAGGTTGTCGTTCGAACGAGCGGTTGCGCATGAGGCCCGGTATTTGCCTAGCAGCTTTCGGCGACAGGACTCTTCCTGAGGCCGTGGCGGCGGTGCGCGCTCTCGGCATCGAGGTGATTGACTTGCCTACCGACAGCACAATGCATCTGCTGCAACTCGGACGTGATATCCAAGCGATTGCTGACGTCGTACATCGCGCCCTCAAAGACTCGGGACTGAAGATAGGTTGCGTATCCAACAGTCGAGACACTCAACGATTTCTGGGGCCCGCGGGGGTACGGACTCAACTGCACCATCCCTGGGCGACCAAACCTGACCGTAACGCTGCGTTCTCAGCCGCCATCGCCACAATTGACCTAGCTGCTGAACTCGGCTGTGGGTGGGCCCGCTTGCACTTCGGCTGTCCTGATTTTTCGCGGTGGCTCACCTGGAATGGAATGGATGATACCAGATGGAGCGATAACGTGACTCTGTTCGTGGAGGCCACACAACCCATTCTGCAACACGCCTATGATCGCGGAGTAATGGTGCTCCTAGAACCGCATCCTAAGCAGGTGCTGTACGACCCGATGAGTACCCGTGCGGTGCTCCGGGCTCTTCCTGATTCAGCCCCCGTGAAGTTGTGCCTGGATGTCGCTAACGTTGCCGCACTCGGGTTTTCTCCTGTATCATTGACCCGTGGCTGGGGCGAGGCCCTGGCTGCCGTCCATGTCAAAGATCTCCAGACGTGGCCCGAGGCCTCCGCTCCCGTGGGCGCTGGTTGGTGCCGTTACGGGCCAGGGCCTGCGATTCGCTTCCGAGCCTTGGGAACGGGCGACTTGCCATGGGCTCAAATCCTTGACGCACTGGTTGATGAAGGTTTCGACGGGATCATTTACCTCGAGAATGAGGATGCCACCCGCCCCCGGGCGACAGCGCTTCGTGATAGTGCTGCCCGGCTTCGCCAACTCGTCCCTACACAACGTCCGGAGGGTAGAACATGGTAACTCAACTCGCTATCGAACCTGAGCCTCGGGCTACTGACTTTCGTCACGGCCGGCTCTACCTGACTTTTCGTTGTAACTCTCGCTGCGGCTACTGCAACGTGTGGCAGGATCCCATTTTTTCTGGCCAGGCTGAGATGTCCACTCGACAGGTGCAGGAGTCGCTGGAGCAAATGCATACTCTGGGCATCCATTACGTGGATTTTACTGGCGGTGAACCAAGTTTGCATAACTCCTTGGTCGCCGGTGTCCGACACGCGGCGTCCCTGGGCATGGCGACGGAAGTTACGACCAACGCGATCCGGCCGATTCGTCACTTGGACAAGATGGTCGACAGCCTCTCCGTCATGAACGTGTCCTTGGACACTCTCAGTGCTAAGCGATACCATGCCATTCGCGGAGTCAATACGGTGAACAGGACCAAGAATTATCTGGTTGAGCTGCGTCAGCACTACCCTGAATTATCTGTTCGAATTATCTGCACTATTTCGTCGGAAAATATCAGTGATGTCGATGACCTCATGGGTTTTGCCGCTGATCTACGTGTGCCTGTCGTTTTGAATCCGATATTTGAGTATTTTGACGGCCAAGGAACTGTGCGCGACCCGCAGCGCACTGCCCGTACGGTAATGCTTGGTCTGCCATCGGTCAGGAAGCCGCCCTCGAGCCCTGATTCGCTTGTATCGACGCTCCCGGCGCTGCAAAGCACTGAGAATAATGGACAGGAGGATACACGCCGCGAAGTCTCCCGTCGGATGGGCGTGCCATGGGCGCGGGTTAGCCTTGACGTGCTCGGGCTCTTGGATACGCGGACTTCCGAACGCTCCACGAACTGCGGTGCCGGTCGGCGCATCCTTACCATAGGTCCGGAGGGGCAAATTCTTATGCCCTGCTACCACGCCTGGAATGATTCGCTGCCATGGGAGCTGCCTTACACTGACCTTGTCCAATCTGCCAAGTATCGGTCTAGCGTCGCAAAAATCGGCCGCATGTCAGAATGTCGCAGTTGCACTGTTGCGCCGTATCTCGGCCTTGAGCGTAGCTACCACGGAACGCCCCAGTTTCTTCTCCAGTCCTTTTCCAGCGAATGGGCTAAGACGCAGGCGATTCTCGATGACGGAGACGTGTCTTACCCTGCAACTCGGGGCCTGGTCGATCGGCTCCTTTCCAGTTTCCGCCAGTTGACATTGCGCGAAGGTACCGAAGGCCTGTTGTACTACGTCGATGCCATTGAAGGCAGGGGTGCCATTACTGATCTGGGCGTTGGAACCGTTCCGGCGACTGAGTTGTTGTCCGACCACGCAGGCGAAGACATGTGGCGTGTCCAACGCACCCCGCACCGACTTGCAAGGATGCTTTACACGACTGTGGTTCCCGAGTTGCTTGCCGAGCGTGTTCGTTCCGCGAGTACGGAATGTCTGGCTGCCCAGGCGTTGGAAATTCTTCCGGATCTGTGGGAGGTGATGATGGCATTGCTGGCGTGGACCGATCGTGCCCGGGCGCACGCACCAGCGAATGCTCTGCGCACTTGGGCGGATGAAAATGCTAACGTGCTAGATGGCGGAGATCCGCAAGTGAACGCCCAAATCACCGATCTCGCTCGTCTGGCGGAGCAATGCTTAGGTACTGCGGTGCGTCCGGCTAGGGGATGGCATTCCGAGCGTCTTCTGGTGAATAAAGTACTGTGTCTTGATTCGCTGCGGCCCGTGATACCGGTGACCTGGGATCTGCCCGATCAGGATCTGCTCCTACGTGCCGCAGGCGGAAATGTACCGGCCCTCACGAACCTTGCTACTTCCGTCGAAGGGCTGGCTAGCACGGGAGATGGTGGTGAGCTGCGTAAACTGCTGGCCACTTGGAAGCGAACTGTTGACCGCACCATCGGAGGGCATCGGGCACAGCCTCTGCAAGATACCCTTCTTCGCACGGAGTTGGCGATCCTCGGATGAAGACTATACAGACCGTACAAGATGAGGCTGGCGAGAGTTCTTTTACTGGCATCGAGTGGGTGAGTGGTTGCGGGTCGATGCTGCGCGACACCCATGGACGGGAACATTTTGACCTGGGATCCGGAATTTTTACACAGTCGCTGGGGCATTGCCACCCGGCTGTGGTGAACGCCGTAGTTGCGCAAGCCCGGGAGTTGGAGAACGTCCATGACGGACGGCAGGCTGTGCGTCGTAGGGCGGCTACAGCTTTGGCCGCTCTGCTACCCCGTCGACTACGCCCTTCCGCATTCCTCAATACAGGGTCAGAGGCCGTCGAGGCGGCCCTGCGCATCGCTAGGAGAGCGACTTCGCGCGTTGGGGGAGTGACCCGGGTGGCTGGCCTGCGTAGAGGATTTCATGGTAAAACTCGAGGTAGTCGAGAGATCGTGTCGTGGGACACTCCAGGTGAAGCAGCGGCTCCTTCTCTACTTGGGTATTCGCCATATTGCTACCGCTGTCCGTTCAAAGCTACGTATCCTGGCTGCAATCTGCTTTGTGCTGAACTCACCGTCAAGCAAATCATTAAGCGTCATGACGTCGGTGTCTTGGTTGCCGAACCTGTGCTGGGTGCCGGAGGATGCATTGTTCCTCCTTCAGGATACTGGGAGACCATTACAGCGGGGTGCCGCGCGCATGACGTGGTACTGGTGGCCGACGAGGTACTGACGGGGGGAGGGCGCACAGGGCAGTTTCTCGCCTCCGAACAGCTTGGCATGGGTGCTGACATCGTGACTCTGGCCAAAGGGCTTGCATCGGGATATCCCATCTCTGCTATCGCAGTTACCGGAAACCTAGCTGATTCGGCCCTGTGGGAGTCGGCGGGCGGCGCAAGTTCGAGTTACTCAGGATCGGGGGTACCTCTCGCTGCGGCTGCCGCGACCATGGAAGAACTTTACGCTGGTCGTATCGAAATGTCACGCGACCTGCACAGTGTATTCATCGATGCGCTTGAGACCATGGCCGAGATTTCAATCATTGGCGATGTGCGCCACCTGGGCCTGTTTGGAGCGCTTGAGTTCGTCAGACCCGGCAGCGACGTCCCAGCACCGGAACTTGCTCGTGCCGTAGTGAAGCAGGCGGCTCGCCGTCAGGTACGGATCATTCCCGGCGACCATGTTGTGCGGCTAGCCCCGCCGTTGACCAGCACATCTTCCGCGCTTCGCGTGGCTATGAATGCTGTTGACCAAGCGGTTCGCGAAGTCGCAGCGGAGGTGGCTTCATGATTAGTGTAGAGGACCTCACGATGACGTACCGCACGAAATTGGCTGAAGCGTCTGATGAATCGCATCGTTATCGGCTGTTTGGCAGGACCACCTCGGTGAGTACTACGGCCCTAAATGACATCAGTTTTTCCGTCGAGCGTGGTGAGGCTGTGGCACTGCTGGGAGGCAATGGGGCGGGTAAGTCTACACTGGTGAAGATTCTTGCAGGAGTTCTGAGCCCGACCTCCGGCCGGTGTCGTGTGGCGGGTCTGGATCCTCATGCTCACCGGATGATGCATGCTCGCAATATCGGAGTTGTCTTCGGCCAGCGGAGCCAACTGTGGTGGGACCTGCCTGTTCAGGACTCGTTTCGCATTCTTGCTAGACTCTACGACATTACCGCTGCGGATGTCGCGGAGCAATGGGAGATCTTCGAGGATATGCTCAGCATCGGCGAAATCGCTTGCCAGCCGGTTCGCACTCTTAGTTTGGGTCAGCGAATGCGCGCCGAGGTAGCGGCGGCGACACTCCACCGCCCACCGGTGCTGTTGCTCGATGAACCCACGATTGGCCTTGATCTGGTCCTCAAGGAGTCAGTTCAGCAACTTGTCGGGTATTTGGTGCGTGAGCATGGTACGACACTCGTACTTACCAGCCATGACGTGAGCGACATCGGGGCACTGTGCAACCGAGCCGTGCTCATTGATAACGCCAGCATTATTTACGATGGCCTGGTACAAACGCTGATCAAATCGGCGCCTGATCGACAAGTACGCGTAGAGTGGGCTGAGGGACCGGACGCCATCGAGGTAACCGGTGTAATTTCAGCGCGTTTGGGGAATGGAATCAAGGTTGAGGCTACCGGGCCCAGACAGTTGATGATGATGGGGTCGAAACAGTATTTGAAGCCAGCGCGAGTACTTGCCCAGATTCAAGATCTGGTGGACATCACCGATCTGGTGGCACCAGAACCTTCATTGGCGCAGGTACTTCGTGCAGTGTACATGCATGGGTGAACGGTGTAGGCATATGCGTGTGTACCTGAGTCTTTTTATTGCAACATTCCGATCGACCGTGGCGTATAAATCGGCCGTTTTTGCTGGAATGTTCGCCACTGTGGTGTCTATCGGCATCCTTGTATCTTTGTGGTCTAGAGTTCTAGTCGAGACGGGGCGGGGCTCCATTAAGGACTTCGATCTGCCTGCCGTCACTACTTACTTCGTGTGCGGAAACCTGTTTGCGTTGCTGTTGCAGAACGAGGTCGACACCCGTGTTGCTGGCGAAATTTACCGCGGTGATCACATCTGTGCTCTCGTGCGACCTATCGACTATCGACGTGGGCACTTGGTTTTGGGTATAGCTGTCATCGCCTCTCGTGCGTTGGTGCTGGCGCTTCCGCTACTTTTGGTGGCGGCCGTCGTGCTACCGATGACCTCGCCGCTCCCCGGCGACCTTTTGCTGGGCTTGGTGTCGCTAATTTTGGCACTGGCCATTGCCCTTAATGCCAATCTTTTACTGGGGCTGGTTGGCTTTGCGACGTCGAACACCTGGGGGGTGCGTTATATCTACGGCAGTCTGCTGACGGCTCTATCCGGTCAAGTTGTACCTTTGTCACTGTTACCGTCGTTGATTCGGCGGTTGTTGGAATGTCTTCCATTCGCGGCCATGATTTCTATGCCTATGCAAGTACTTCAACATCGCTATGCAAGCCGTTCCCATCTACTCATTATTCTGAGTGTGCAGCTCACCTGGGTGGTAGTTCTTAACCTGATCGGCCGGTTCGCCTGGAAACGACTTCATACACAAGCTCAGGCGGTGGGCGGATGACTGGTAAACGTAACGAAATAGCCCGCCACATTGACATTATGCGAATTCTGACGGCAGCGTCGTATCGCCGACTGATGGCTTATCCTATAGACTTTGGCATCGGTTTGGCCGGATTTTTGATCCAGGTCGGGCTCAGTGTGCTAGTCCTCGTGGCGGTCTTCGGCCAGGTAAATGCTTTGGCCGGCTGGACGCTCAATGAGGCTATGTTTCTACTCGGAACGTCGATGACCACGAAGGGTTTTGATCATTGTTTCACCGACCAGCTTTGGGAGTTGGCGCGCAAATTGGTCCAACGCGGCGAGTTCGTTCGCTATCTGATTCGACCTGCTCAGCCGCTGGTGATGCTGCTGAGCGAGCGATTTCTTTATCCCGATGGTATTGGTGAGCTGTTGGGTGGTCTCATGATTACCGTTGTCGCACTGGTTAGACTGGCGCACGAAGGTATGTTTCCTTCGGGTTCTGGACGTTGGATATGCTGGGCGGCATTGATGCTGTGTGGAACATTGGTCTACTCGTCGACCAAACTTATCTTGGCTTCGTGCGCATTCTGGACTACCACGAGCTTTAACCTGATGACGGCGATATATCATTTGTTCAATGCTGCCCAGTATCCTTTGACTGTTTTTCCCTTTTTATTTAAGGTGATTCTCACAGGTGTGGTGCCTGTAGCATTGACTGGATACGTTCCAGCTGACGTTCTGCTCCACGGTTTTTCCTTCATTGCCCTGGTGACCCCATTCATCACTTTCGCCTTCGTTGCACTTGCCTTCATGTTGTGGGCGCGGGGAATACATTATTTCGAAGCGGTAGGCGGTTGACATGACTGTGCAGGAGCCGACCACAGGAAACGCGAGGCCGCATGAAGGCGACGTTGAGGACCGGCTACAGATGGGCACGGATATGTTGGTGTGGATCCGTCGTGGCCGGACTATGAGACTTGAACTTCAAGGATGTGGTCGTGGCACCGGATCATTGGCGTCAGCGTTGGCCCGACTCAGCCAGCGATCTGTCTGGCGCACTGCTGGCGGCGGTCAGGTGCTGTGGCGCGGCGTTCGGATCAGTTGCGCATTATTTTCTGGCCGCGAGCCGAGCGCAACTAATGAGGTTGCGGGCGTGGATGCCGATGGCCCGGCCATGCTAAAGGTCTACAGGACGGCGGAGGCTGAGAACGGTGAAATTGCTGTGCTGCGTGCGCTCGTTGGGGATGACTCCACTCCTGACTTGGTAGCCGAATGCTGGTATGAGTCGCCCGCAGGCCTTTTGACTCCGATTGCCGCCGTGTCTCGACGTCTTCCTGGGGTGACATTGGATCGCATTCTCGCGGAAGACTTGCGTGCCCACCTTAACGGGTCTTCCGGCGGCGCAGATGCAAGGATTGCTGAAGTCTTGGAGGCAGTAAACGCCGGTGTCCAACGCCTCCACGAAACCCTCGCTCCTCTCGGCGCCCTTGCTCGCGCCGCCAGTAGTCAGGCAAAGGCCGGAGCTGATCGGCTCATCGGCCTGAAGGAGGACCTCGCCGTTGCTGTAGCACACCTGTCAGCCGCGGAGTCCGAGCACGGTATGGAACTGGCCGAAGCCGCTGTGCGTATCGGGGCTACCCGGCCTGTACCCACACCCGGTCCTTGTCACGGCGACCTTCATCTCTCCCAGATTCTGATGGCGGACCGCGTGCGATTCGTCGATTTTGGCCGTTGCAGGTCTTGGGCCGCGCCTGCGGACGACTACACCAGCCTTTTCCGCGCTGTAGAATGCATGACGGTTGATATACTCCTCGACTATCTTGATCCTCCTGGGTGTCCCGATCATGCGGAGTTGGCGCGGTGCGGCGACGCTCATGACTGGTTGATTTCGATTTTGCGTCACGATGCGCTAGTTACCGGGAATTGGCCTTTCGCTGCACTAAAGACGCAGAATCCCCGTATGGTTGAATTGGCTTTTGACTGGCAAAACAGAATCTTAAGAGATCTCTGTAGCGCACAGATGTCGTCTTTTCATGACATTTTATACTTGTCGAGGATTGCGCATGAGTTGCGTTACCATGAGGAGCGGTCGAGGACCAGATATTCGACGCTGGCTTGGTGTTCGTTGGCTTCCCTTTTTACTCCTGCGCCGTCCGGATCGTTCGCCATTTGTTCGGGTGTTATCAATGAGGAGGCCACATGCATGTAATCGAGTGCTATTTCGAGTTCGGTGGGTTTGATGAATATTTGGTGAAGGGAGGAATCTCGGTATATTTGTGGGACCTCTGCCGTCATCTTCGTCGCCGGGGAATCAGAGTCTCAGCTCTGACGCCATCTCACGGTCAGCTAGAGCGGTTGCGTAAGCATGGAGACTTGCTCTCTCTTGACTGGCATGATAATTTTAGTGTCCAGGTGCCGTTGGATCCTGGCGTCTGGACGCATCATACTTCACCGACGCTGCACTTTGACACGCAAGCGTACGAATTGAACGTCGAGGGCATCTCAGTTGTGGTGCTGGATGATCCTTTACTATCCACCCATCCCGACACGTACTATCCGCCCTACTCGTTGAAAGGAAATGATCTTTCTTTCTTGAAATCGCTATATTTTCAAATCGTTGCGACTCGCTATCTGATCGCTCATGCATCCGACGATACTGTCGTCCATATGCACGAACCTTTCTATCACTACTTGATGCCCATTGCTTTGCGTGATGCCGGTATTCGAACTGTCAGTACGGTGCAGTCCAATATGCCGGTCAATAAAAAGGTGTACGGACAAGAGGTGTGTCATCTTTTGCGCTTTTTGGGCGCCTCTGAGTCTTCGCTCTCCACACTTGACCAATTGCGAGATCCACCGTGTGATACTCCTTTAGAGACGACGATGCGAGCAGTTCTTCCATCCATGAAACTAAATTTCGAATATCCGAATAATCCCGATCGATTTTATCTCCCCATTCTCGCGCTGACGACTTTGGGGGCCGATGCGGTTGACTTTCTTTCTCCCGGTCAACTCGAACATGTCACTACTCAGGCAGGTACGGCGCTGGAGCAGTTATTTTCCCATCTAGCGGTACGGAACATTTTACGCCTTCATCCGGAGAAGCTTGTGGTGGGAGGCTGTGCCATTGGAGAACCGTGGCGCCATGTCGAGACGGATCCTGGAAGGAGGATTCGCGTCCTTACTGAGCTGGGATTAGATCCGACCCTCCCTGGGGTGTATCATAATTCCCGTTATGCGCCTGACCACAAGGGACAACGGGAGATGGCTAGGGGAATCCGTCGGGTTTTGGAAACCGGGCGACGTTTCAATGTTTTGCTGCACTGCTTGTCGGCAACGGGAATTTGTGATCGGGTTCTGACCGACCTCGCTGTCGATTTTCCCGATCTTGTTCGCCTTGAGGACAGACCGATGTCTCGCATGGAGCTGGAGGACTGGGCGATCTCGGCGGACATTTGTCTGTATCCTTCCAAGTTTGAGATGGACACGTTTTTGCTTGGTATGGGAGAGGCCATGTGCTGCGGCGAAATTCCGGTGGCTACGAACCAGGCAGGTATGCGGCACTTCGGACACCGAGACGACCCGCTTCATGTGCCGGGTGCTACCGGGTTCGCGATTCCGCGTTCGTTCCGCTATAATGACGAATCGCTCACGCAGTCGATCTGCGATGCTTTGAGACGAGCCCTTGATGTGGTCGAGTTGCATCCTGACCAGGCGCAAGTCCTGCGTACGGCTGCACGTGACAGGGCTCGTACCTTCAGTTGGAACGATGTGGCGGCCCGTTTCCATCAGATTTTCGACGATGTGCTGGCCGGTTCTCTTAGGAAGCCTGCGCTCGGCGTGTTACTGGAGCGTGGATGGTCGGACCTGGTTCCTGACCTTGATCTCATGGCGGATCCGGAGACTTTTGAGACTGCCGCTGCATTTGCGTTGGACCACGGAGACCTTAGGCTTGCCGAGCGTCTAGGGATTTTGGGAGATGAATGGAACGGAAAGATGAGCCAGAACATTGACGCGTTATTCGCGGTGGCGAGGTCTCGATGTGATGTCGATACCTGTACTCAGATAGCGCGTCGCTATCCTACGGACTATCGAATGTCGGTTTTGAGTGAGCGGTCAGGGTTTACATGGGAAGCTGCTTACACCAGGGTGTGGTGGAGATTTTCTCCCGCGATCCGAGTTGAGATGGCGGTGGGTACTGATGGCGAACTTCGTCCTATGCGTAGGCAGGGGAACAGGTTTGTGGGCACCGTTAGTCGTGATACTGATGGCGTCGCTTTCTTGGTGACGCTCCACGATGGACGTGAGGTCTGGGACTGGCTGGAGCTGGCTGATGAATGACGTGAGGGGTGCCCTTCTGGCTGGTGGCAGGGGGCAGCGGCTTGGGGTTCTTACTCAAGACATGACCAAGGCGCTCGTGCCTTATGGTGGTACATGTAGACTGATGGATTTCAGCCTTGCCAATTGCTTGCGTACCGGCATCGGTGAGGTTGTGCTGATGGCCAATGATCGGCAACAGCAGGTGGTGGATCATGTCGTGACGCACTGGACGCATTATCATGACTTCCATGTTCATCTCGGATTCCAGGAAAGTCTATGCCCCCGCCACGGCGCGAAAACTTACAACGCGGGCGTTCGTCGACCTGAGCACGGCACCGCCGATGCTCTCCTTGCGAATGCGGAGTTCGTCTTCGCGCCGGGTGCTACTGATGTCCTGGTGTTGCACGCGGACCATGTCTACGATTTTGACTATTCGGATATGATCTGGGAGCATCGCAGATCGGGGGCTGTCGCCACTATTGGTGTGCAGGCGATTGAGCGGCGATTTGTGAGCTTGTTCGGGATGGTTGACGTCGACGAGCATCTGCGCGTTCGGTCGTTAGTGGAGAAACCGATTGATCCAACGTCCAACTTGGTTTTTACCGCATTTGCTTTATTCAAGGCAGATGTTCTTCTGAACTTGCTGCATTTTCTGGCTGCTGGATCGGCGAGTTCGTGGCAGCATGACATCAGTCGCGATGTCATTCCTGCTATGTTGGCGAATGGAGATTATGTGCGCGCTTACCCGGTTAGAGGTTTCTGGGCTGATATCGGCACCGTGGAGCGTTATCACTTGGGGCATATGAGGCTGATTGACGCTCCTGCAGATCTTGAGCCGGAACGCCGTCCGAGGACATTGGGTCCTTGGGTGCCTGCGCAAACCTCGAGGGGAGTCGCTGTCGGGCAAGTTTCGGTAGAGGGTGATGTAGGACATAGTTTTCTTTATGATGGCGCTAGAGTTGGTAAACGGGTTTTCGTTGCAGATTCGATAATTCTTCCCGGAGGGAAAGTTGCCTCTGGAGTCACGGTTCGCGACAGCATTGTTTCTCAGAATGAGGTGGTTGTCGAGGATCGAATTGGTATGACAACCCTCGGTGTGCGCTGAACTCACGTGAAGGAAAATGGAGAGAAAATGACTCAGGCAGATGTTCTGGTGGTAGGCGGCGTGGGAGTCGATCACATCGTCCGAGTGAAATCCTTGCCCCTCCCTGTTGTGGATTCCATGATGGTTCCGCCCATCGTGACCGTCGTGGGTCACACGGGTAACGGCGTGGCCCTCGGTGTTCATGCGCTTGGCCGCGCCTCCGCCATGGCGGACGTGATCGGAGATGACGCTGAAGGCCGGCTCATCCAGGACGCTTACTCAGCTGCTGGGATCCCGATAACATTCGTCACGCACATCAGCGGCACGCGACGCTCGGTGAATTTGGTGACCGAGGAAGGACAGCGCATGTCCCTGTACGATCCACGACATCCGTTCGAGTTTATTCCCGATCCGTCGCTGTGGCGCGAGGGCATCGAGAGGTCCCGTCACGTGCACGTCTCAATCATGAACTGGGCGAGGTACGCCTTGCGGGACGCTGTTGCCGCAGGTCGGTCGACTTCGACCGACCTACATGACTGGGATGGTGTTGCCGACTATCATAAAGATTTTGCCTATGGTGCCGACTACGTCTTTGTGTCAGCCGCGGCGCTAAGGGACGAGTCCGGCGTGGTCGCAGACGTTTTCGCCCGAGGGCGCGCCCAGTTCGTGGTGGTGATGGCCGGGAGTGAGGGGGCCCGTGTGTGGCGACGGTCGGACGAGTTGCCACTGCGGATCAGCCCGATCTCTATTCCCGGTCGTCCGGTCGTGGATAGCAACGGGGCTGGCGACAGTTTTGTGGCGGCTTTTCTGTGCCACTACTTGGACCACGGCGATATCTTCGGGGCCGCCCGCGCGGGCGCGGTGGGTGGCGCCTGGGCGTGTGGGACCCTCGGGACACACACGAGTTTTGTCGACGTTGAGACGCTAGAGCGGCTTCTGGCTCGGTGACGGTGTGGTGGTGCCGACGTGATTGAAAGAAGTGGTTTATACATGTTGGCTGAGCGTGCTGCGGTGGGACTGTGCGGCTGCGTATGAGTGCAAGGAAGGTGCAGAAAGTTCCTGTTCGGGTCTGGGCACCCCTTGTCGGGGAATTGTCTCTGCAGACCGTGGACGGTGTGGTCCAGATGTCCCAGGATGACGTCGGATACTGGACCGCCGAGCTTCCGCTTGGCACAGACTATCGCTTGCTTGTCGATGAACAACTTTTGCTTCCTGATCCCGGTGCTCGGTGGTTCCCCACCGGATATGCGGGTCCAGCAAGGGCTTTCGATCCCGCCGCGTTTCCCTGGACCGACGAGAAGTGGGGAGGCGTTGAGATTCCGGGTAGTATGCTCTATGAAATGCACATCGGACTGTTCACCCCGGAGGGGACGTTTGAAGCGGCCGCCACGCGCTTGGAGCATCTGAGGAGCCTTGGGGTGACTGCTGTGGAGATTATGCCAGTTGGAGTTTCGCCGGGGAGGGGCGGTTGGGGTTACGACAGCGCTCTGCCTGAGGCAGTGAGATCGGAGTTCGGCGGACCTATGGGACTTCAACGTTTCGTCAATGCTTGCCACGCTGTGGGGCTGGGAGTCGTCCTGGATGTCGTATACAACCACCTCGGCCCTCAGGGCGCTCCCCATAAGTACCTGGCACCGTATTTTCACACGGAGGCGAAAACGCCATGGGGTAAAGCAATGAACTTCAGCCAGCCAGGACATGAGCAGGTGCGAATGGTAATGGCTGAATCGGCTCGTCGTTGGTTGGCCGATTTTCACCTAGACGGATTGCGTCTTGACGCTGTGCAACACCTCAGCACCGATGGATTTCGGTCGGTGACGGAGGACATTCGGAACGCTGTCGACAGGTTGGGGCGGGAAACTTGGAAGCGGTGGTTGATCGCTGAGTTGTCACCCCAGAGCGCGCTGGCCACGAAGCCCATTGATGAGGGTGGCTTCGGCGTTGACATGTGCTGGGACTTCTGGATCGGCGGGCACCTTCGCGACCTCGCTGAAGCGGGAGGCGATGGTGAGAGGCGACGCGCGGCTCTTCGGAACCTCATACAGCATCATCGGGATGCGTATCCCGAGCGTTGGGTCAGTGCGTACCTGAGTCATGACATTCTGGGAAATACTGCCACGGGTGAGCGGCCGGCGGTGCGTGTTGACCAGGGCCTGACGCTAGCCATAATGGCCCTTCACCTCACCATGCCGTGCACTCGGATGCTGTTCATGGGTGAGGAATGGGGTGCCACCAGTCCATTCCCGTACTTCGTTGGTTACGATGACCGGGTACTGTTGGACGCAATCAGGGCTGGTCGGGCGGCCGAGTTGACCGACAAGGGATGTAAGGAGCCAATTCTCGATCCCGCGGCGCCTGAAACCGTCGCCAGTGCACAACTTCGTTGGGGGGAGATGTCTTCACTGCGCTCTCGGACCATACTGGAACTAGCGCGACGATTGAGTTGCCTCGGTAAAACCCGGGCATGGTCGATCTCCTGGGCTGACCCTGATCGGCTCGCGCTCGGACTGTCCGGGCCTTGTGAAGTCTATGTGAACGTGGGTGATTTTCCCTATCCGGTGCAACAGTTCCGAGGGCTGGCCACCTGTTTCGGGTCGTTGGGTATCACTTTGCTCGATAATGATAGTGGTAGTGGGTCTGAAGGAGTAGAGGCGACTGTTCCTCCGCGCAGCGTCGTGCTCGTATCTAATGATTGACGGGTGGAATGGCGTCATTTTTAGTGGGTTTTCAAGTGGTTATTCGGTTGTGTTGGGAATATTTGGGGTGCGCGGTGGGGTCATCGGCATGTGGACGACTACGACCTGCGCCGCCGGCATCGTCGGCTTCGAGCGGTACAAGGGCACGCTGGTGCACCTGATCCTCGCGCCCATCGGCGCCCTGCGGGCTCTCACCGCGCTCGTCGCCTCGGCGGCCTCTTTCGGGGTGGCGGCGTTGCCGTTGTCCTGGGTGACGTGGGCGGTGCTGTCCTGGTCAGTGGACTTCACACCGATAAGCGCGTCACTCGTGCCCCGGCTGCTCGGCGGCGCGGTCATGCTGCTCGTCGGGTGCGTGGTCCTCAGCTTCGTCGTCGCCCCGGTGTTCGTCCTGACCCCGAACGCCATCTCCTACGAGGGTCTCCTCCTCGTCCCGGTCTTCATCCTCTCCGGCATCGTGTTCACGTCGGTGGACCCCCCGGCCTGGCTCGCACTGGTGAGCAGGCTGATCCCGCTGCGGTTGCCCGTTGATCTCCTCCTGGGCGAGCCGATCGGTGCGGTCGACGCGCTGGTCTGGTGCTCCGTCGTTCTGGCCTGGCTTGTCCTGTCCGGGTTCCTGGCGGTTCGCGCACTCAGGGGCGCGACCCGAGCGGGGACGCTCGAGGTGATCTGATGGTCTCGTTCGTTCACCGGTTGGCATCCGGCGTGCGCGTGGGCTGGGCGTCCTCCACCGCTTTCGCCTCCCTCGGCACGACGCTGACGACGCTCCTGCTCATTCCGCTGCTCGATGTTCTCTTCGACGTCCTCATGGGGCACGACCTGTCCTCTCCGAACCTCGTGCGCACCGGGTACGCGGCGGCGCTCGTGGCCGTTGCCGTCTCCGTCTCCGGCGGAGTCGTCTCCAGCGTGGCGGCGGACCGGAACCTCGGGGTCTTTCACGAGGTCCACACCCGCAGGCGGGTCGACGCGGCGTACTGGCTGTCCGCAGGCGTCATGCCGCTGATCCTGGCGATTCCGACCGGGGCCGCCGCGATCGGTTCCGTCTTCGTCCTGTCGTCGGCCCACGACATCGCCATGCTGGGGCGGGTGGTTGCGCTCGTTCCCGTGGTCGTCGTGTGCGGGCTGCTCATGGGAGTGGGCGGAGCCGGGGTCGGGGTGGATCTTCCCGACCCCTATCTGGGGGCGACGGTGATCGCATCCGTCCTCCCGCTCCTCGCAGGAGTGATCGTGCCGCTGAGCGATTGCCCGCAGTGGTTGAGGGCGGCGGCGAGTCTCATGCCGCTGAGCGGCGTCGTCGGCGTCATCGACACGACGGGCGGTATCCGGCCGGCGATCGGCCACGACCTCGGGGTCGCCCTCGCCTGGGCCCTCGCAGGGCTGCTCGCCACTCGCCACGCCGTCGTGCGCGTGCGGGCCGGACTGCGTCGCGACGTCATCTGAGGGCGAGTCGGTACCACGGAGGAGGATGAGGATGAGTGACGCGGAGACGCTCGGCTGGGGCGATCGTTGGCGCGCCCACCTCGAGGTCGCGGCGATGGGGACCGGCGAGGACCTTGCCGCCGGACGTGTCGTCGCGGTGCATCGTGGTGCTGTCGAGGTCGCGGTCCTGTCCGGGGCCCGCGACTCGGCGGTGCACGGGCTCCGGACGGTGGACCTGGGCGCCTGCGGGCACCCCGCCGGCGACGAGGTGTGGCCTCCCGTCGTCGGCGACTGGGTCGGGCTTCGGCACGTGGAGACCCCGGCCCCCGTCATCGCGGCAGTCCTCCCCCGTCGAACGTATCTTGAGCGCCCGTCGCCGTCGGGGCGGTCGGTCGGGCAGCCCATCGCTGCGAACATCGATGTCGTCCTCATCGTCGAGCCCATGGACCCGACTCCCTCCGTCGGGCGTGTGGAGAGGTTCGCCGCGATGTCGAGATCCGCCGGGGCCGAGGCGTGGCTCGTCCTCACGAAGACCGATCTGGTCGCTCCTGAGGTTGTCGAGGAGGCCCTGACGGGCATGGCGCCCTGGGTCGACGCCGCCGTCGGTGTCACCTCGGCGGACCCGGCGTCCACCGAGCGCCTGCGGACCCTGCTCCCGAAGGGGGCGACCGCCGTCCTCGTCGGACGGTCGGGGGCCGGGAAGTCGACCCTGCTCAACACGATCCTCGGCGTGGACCACGCGACGGGGGAGGTCCGCTCCTCCGACTCCAAGGGGCGTCACACGACGACGCGCCGCGAGCTTCTCGCCCGACGGGGAATCTCCCTCATCGACACCCCGGGAGTGCGGGCTCTGGCCGCCACTGTTGACGGGGAGGCGATCGACGACGTGTTCAGCGACATCATTGACGCGGCGGCCGCATGCCGGTACGCGAACTGCCAGCACGGGAGCGAACCGGGCTGCGCCGTGCGAGAGGCGATCACCGAGGGGCGCCTGGATCCCGAACGGCTCGGTCGCTACCAGCGAATGCTGCGGGAGTCCGCTCGGCTGGCCGCTCGCTCGGATGCTCGGCACGCCCGTGAACAGGAACGCCGAGCGTCTCGGAATGACAGTCGGGGCAGGCGGGGCGTCATGCGCCTCAAGGGACGCTGATCGCCCACCGCCGACCCGGTGCCGCACGGGGCTGCGGGGCCGCGGGTGCCGTCGTCGGTTCCGGGGGAGGGAGCGACTCCATCGCCTCGGCAGTCCGACCCGATTCCTGACGGGCTGGCCTCGAGTTCTCATCGGAGCACGCGCGCGGGAGCGAGGTTCCCGGACTGCGGGTCCCGGATCAGGTCCTCGGAGCGTTCGGCGCCCGACATCTGGGGCGCCCCGAGTACTGGGAGGCGCTCACCGGATCAGGCCACGTCCTCATCGAGGACATCAGTCTCAGTCCAGCAGTTCTCCAAGCCGGGACAACGCGAATGCCGGGCCCCATCCACGACAGGTACTCCGGCGTCTACTTCCACTCCACCTCAGTGGCGGCCCTCCAAGCGTATGATCGACATACACATCCGGGCAAGAGATCGACGAGACTCATCAGGCATGCCCGCAATGGATGCGATCCGGCGGATCGCCGAGGAGCCGGGAGCTCACCGCGAACGGGTGCCGGGATCGACGTGGACCGCGACATCATCGGCGTCGTCGAGGGCCTTCAACATGCGCTCGTAGGCGTCGGGGCTGAGGAGAACCCCGACGGTGTGTCCCCGCTTGGTCAGGAAGACAGTGTCATGCCGCGCCTGATCAACGAGATGAGGAAGAGTGGAACGGGCTTTTGACATCGAGACCGTCGTGGACATGGGGCAACTGTACGTTTCGCCGTGCGATACGGGCATGACGCCGTCGATCATCGACGCGTCCGCCTCCCCGAGGGACGCGTCCGCCTCCCCGAGGGAGAGCTCCCGGGGCTCCGGGCGGAATGAGCGGGTGGAGCCGGCGTACTGCCGGCGTGCCGTCGGCGTGCACCGCCTCACGCCATCGCCCGTCGCCATCGTCCGTCCGCTCCCTTAGGCTTGGCCCCGGTGCGCACGGCCGGGGCCGCGGGGTCCGTCGTCGCGCAGAACCTCCGCTCACACACCGACGAAAGGCGCGGCGAAGCAGTGGCTGAGTACATCTACCAGATGATCAAGGCGCGCAAGGCGCACGGCGACAAGGTCATCCTCGACGACGTCACCATGGCGTTCCTGCCCGGCGCCAAGATCGGCATGGTCGGCCCCAACGGCGCCGGCAAGTCCTCCATCCTCAAGATCATGGCCGGCATCGACCAGCCCTCCAACGGCGAGGCCCGCCTGAGCCCCGGCTACAGCGTCGGCATCCTCCTCCAGGAGCCACCCCTTAATGAGGACAAGACGGTGCTCGGCAACGTCGAGGAGGGCGTGGCCGCGATCAAGTCCAAGCTGGACCGCTTCAACGAGATCTCCGCCCTCATGGCCGAGCCCGACGCCGACTTCGACACCCTCCTGGCCGAGATGGGCACCCTCCAGGACGCCCTGGACGCCGCGAACGCCTGGGACCTGGACTCCCAGCTGGAGCAGGCCATGGACGCCCTGCGCTGCCCCCCGCCGGACGCCCAGGTGGCGCACCTCTCCGGTGGTGAGCGCCGCCGTGTCGCCCTGTGCAAGCTGCTCCTCCAGGCCCCCGACCTGCTCCTGCTGGACGAGCCCACCAACCACCTCGACGCCGAGAGCGTCCTGTGGCTGGAGCAGCACCTGGCCAGCTACAAGGGCGCCGTCATCGCCGTCACCCACGACCGCTACTTCCTGGACCACGTGGCCCAGTGGATCGCCGAGGTCGACCGCGGCCACCTCTACCCCTACGAGGGCAACT
>ERZ772921.618-NODE-618-length-21777-cov-3.218810_pt1 | contig 21777 bp, 21 predicted proteins | sample MGYA00512117_ERZ772921 | MGnify/ENA primary metagenome ERZ772921 (study PRJEB29015, sample SAMEA2737944) | human oral metagenome | biome: human oral; feature: human-associated habitat; material: dental | place: China | collected 2150 ...
AACACCCGAGCGAAGTTTTGGAAGTCGGTCAAGAAGTTGAAGCCAAAGTCCTGAAATTCGACCAAGACAAACAACGCGTTTCTCTGGGTATGAAACAACTGGGCGAAGATCCTTGGAGCGGCCTGACCCGTCGTTACCCACAAGGTACCCGCCTGTTCGGTAAAGTATCCAACCTGACTGATTACGGTGCGTTCGTTGAAATCGAACAAGGTATCGAAGGTTTGGTACACGTTTCCGAAATGGACTGGACAAACAAAAACGTACATCCGAGCAAAGTGGTTCAATTGGGTGACGAAGTAGAAGTCATGATTCTGGAAATCGACGAAGACCGCCGCCGTATTTCTTTGGGCATGAAACAATGCCAAGCCAATCCGTGGGAAGATTTTGACGCCAACTACAACAAAGGCGACAAAATCAAAGGTGCGGTTAAATCGATTACCGACTTCGGCGTATTTGTCGGCCTGCCCGGCAACATCGACGGTTTGGTTCACCTGTCTGACCTGTCTTGGACCGAAACAGGCGAAGAAGCCGTCCGCAAATACAAAAAAGGTGAAGAAGTCGAAACCGTCGTTTTGGCCATCGATGTGGAAAAAGAGCGCATTTCCTTGGGTATTAAACAGCTAGAAGGCGATCCGTTCGGTAACTACATCAGCGTGAACGACAAAGGTTCTTTGGTCAAAGGCACGGTGAAATCCGTTGAAGCCAAAGGTGCGGTTATTGTACTGGGCGACGAAGTTGAAGGTTACCTGCCTGCTTCCGAATTTGCCGCAGACCGCGTTGAAGACCTGACAACCAAATTGAACGAAGGTGATGCCGTTGAAGCCGTTATCGTAACGGTAGACCGCAAAAACCGCAGCATCAAACTGTCAGTTAAAGCAAAAGACGCCAAAGAAAGCCGTGATGCGCTGAATTCGGTTAATGCCGCATCAACAGCCAGTGCCGGTACTACCAGCCTGGGTGATTTGTTGAAAGCCAAATTGTCCGGCGATCAAGAATAATTGCGGAACAAAATTATGACCAAATCAGAGTTGATGGTTCGTTTGGCTGAGGTTTTTGCTCAGAAAAACGGTACGCACCTGCTGGCCAAAGATGTCGAGTACAGTGTGAAAATACTGGTTGATACCATGACCAGATCGCTGGCTCGGGGCCAGAGGATAGAAATCCGAGGATTTGGCAGTTTCGACTTAAACCATCGTCCCGCCCGGCAAGGGCGTAATCCGAAAACGGGCGATAAAGTGAGTGTGCCTGAGAAATACGTGCCTCACTTCAAACCCGGCAAGGAATTGCGCGAACGAGTCGATCGGGCAATGGCTGCCGAAGCCGAGTGATTGTTGTGAAAGAGTGCCGCCAAGTGCGGCACTCTCTATTTGTGCGATTTGTGTGCTTAAACGATAACTTTGTTTAACATTGTGTGTAAATCCATTATAATGCCGATACTATAAGTAGAAGGCCGTCTGAAAGTCATGTCTGAAATAAATTCTAACCGTTTTGTTCCGCCCCCTTATCACAATCACAGCCCGCTGACTTGGTATCAGGCTGCTTCGCAACAGGCCGCCTTCATCCGTGATGCCGCCCAAGCAAGGGCGATCGAGCATTTGGATAGATTGTGGACGGAATTGATGATGTTTAAACGCAAGAGAAACCGTTTTTTGGGTCGGAGCTTGCGTTCGCCCCAGCTGCCTAAAGGATTGTATTTCTACGGCGGTGTCGGTCGGGGTAAAAGTTTTCTTATGGATGCTTTTTATGGCTGCCTTCCTTATCGGCGGAAACGGCGGGTTCACTTTCACGCTTTTATGGCTGAAATTCACCAGCGTTTGCGAGGGTTGAAAAGTGAAGCTAATCCTTTGAAGGCTGTGGCTGCGGAAATTGCCAAAGAAACGCGGGTGTTGTGCTTTGATGAGTTTCATGTGAGCGATATTGCGGATGCCATGATTTTGGGGAGATTGTTGGAAAACTTGTTTAACGAAGGCGTGGTACTGGTGGCGACATCCAACTACGCGCCGGCGGAGTTATATCCTCAAGGACAGAACCGCAGCAGTTTCCTGCCAACTATCGCGTTGATTGAAGAGAAATTGACCATCCTGAATGTGGATGGCGGAGAGGATTACCGGCATCGTACCCTGACGGCTGCCGAGGTATTTTATATTCCCGCAAATGACGAGAATGAACGGAAATTGGCCGATTTGTTTACTCAAGTGACGGCAGGTCAAGTAGAGAGGCCGTCTGAAATAGAAATCCACGGACGGATGCTTCGGTGTAAAAAACGGACGGATAAAGCAATTTGGTTTGATTTCCGTATGTTGTGTTTTGGGCCGCGTTCGCAGGCCGACTATCTGTATTTGTCAGAACATTACGAGATGATTTTTGTTTCCGGTATTGAAAAATTATCTCAGACAGAGCGTGCGGAGGCGCGTCGCCTGACTTGGCTGATTGATGTTATGTATGATTATCGCGTAAAGTTCTGTGCAACCTGCAACGTAGCTGTTGGTGAGATTTATGTGGAAGGGGATTTTGCGCAAGAATTTGTCCGTACGGCCAGCCGTTTAACCGAAATGCAATCTCAGGAATATTTGAACTTGCCCCATCTAACTTTAGGAAAGCCGGTTTGATGAGTAATAGTCAAACAACAAATAAGGCGGAATACGGAAAAACTTGTTACAATGCGCCGGCATTGCTAATAGGTAAGGCTGTGCCGTTTGTTTGTTTTTTTATAAGGAGAATTGAATGACTATTCAACGTACTATTTCTATTATAAAACCCGATGCAGTTGGTAAAAACGTTATCGGTAAAATTTATAGTCGTTTTGAGGACAATGGTTTAAAGATTGTGGCGGCAAAAATGAAGCATCTAAGCAGAGAGGAGGCTGAGGGATTCTACGCCGTTCATAAAGAGCGTCCGTTTTTTCAGGGTCTGGTTAATTTTATGATTAGCGGTCCGGTGATGATTCAAGTGCTTGAGGGTGAGAATGCAGTAGCAAAAAATCGCGAATTGATGGGAGCGACCGATCCAAAAGAGGCTGCCGCCGGAACTATTCGCGCTGATTTTGCCGAGTCGGTTGGAGAAAATGCCGTGCATGGTTCCGACAGCTTGGAAAATGCTGCTTTGGAGATTGCATATTTCTTTACTGAAGCTGAAATTTGTCCGCGTTAATATATAGTTAGTAATAAGGTTTTTACTGTCGCCAGAGTTGGCGGCAGTAAGGCTGTTAAAGTAAGGCCGTCTGAAAATTTGCATGGCGACGGCTTTAACTTTAACGGTTTAATGAAAAGCCTGCCGAAATACATGAAAAAAAATTTATTGGATTATGATTTAAACAGCCTGACTGCTTGGTTTGCCGAGATGGGGGAGAAACCGTTTCGCGCCAAACAGGTCATGCGCTGGATGCACTGGGGCGGCGCGGCTGACTTTGCAGAAATGACAGATTTGGCCAAATCGTTGCGTGCCAAATTGGAAGAATGTGCCATTGTTGGAGTTCCTGCGCTAATGACTGCGCAAGAATCAAAAGATGGTACAAGGAAATGGCTGTTGGATGTCGGAACGGGTAATGGTGTAGAAACCGTATTTATCCCGGAGGCGGACCGAGGTACATTATGTATATCTTCTCAAGTAGGTTGTGCTTTGGAGTGTACGTTTTGTTCGACCGGGCGGCAAGGGTTTAACCGCAATCTGACTACTGCGGAAATTATCGGCCAATTGTGGTGGGCCAATAAAGCATTGGGAGCCACACCCAAAAACGAACGCATGATTTCGAATGTCGTTATGATGGGCATGGGTGAACCGTTAGCAAATTACGATAATGTGGTACGGGCATTGGCCGTGATGCTGGATGATCACGGATACGGTTTGAGCCGTCGCCGAGTAACGGTTTCAACTTCAGGCATGGTGCCTCAAATGGATAGGCTCAAAGAGGATATGCCGGTGGCTCTTGCCGTATCCTTGCATGCATCCAATGATGAGGTGCGGGATCAAATTGTGCCGCTTAATAAAAAATATCCTTTGAAAGATTTGATGGCGGCTTGTCGCCGTTATTTGGTTAAGGCTCCGCGCGATTTTGTTACGTTTGAATATGTGATGCTGGACGGTATCAATGATAAGGCTGAGCATGCGCGTGAATTATTGGCTTTAGTCCGTGATGTACCTTGCAAATTTAATCTAATCCCTTTTAATCCGTTCCCTAATTCAGGTTATGAGCGTTCTTCTAGTGAAAATATACGGATTTTCCGCGATATTTTGCAGCAGGCCGGGTTGGTTGTGACTGTGCGGAAAACACGAGGTGATGATATTGATGCTGCTTGTGGCCAATTAGCCGGCCAAGTACAAGATAAAACACGCCGCCAACAAAAATGGCATCAGCTATTGATTCAGCAATGAGGTGGAAGTTATGAAGAATTTATGGATTGCAGTTTTGCTTGCTTGTACATTGAGTGCGTGTAAAAGTACTGAATTGAAAAGACCAAGTAAGAAAGAACGTACTGAAGAAGTATCCAGAATCAAGACACAATTGTCAGTTGAATACATGCGTGCGGGAGATTACAGATTAGCCGTCACTACGATAGAGGAAGCTTTGCAGGCTGACCATAAGAATGAGATTGCATGGTTGATGCGTGCGCAAATTTATCAATATTTAAAGGTAAATGACAAAGCGGAAGAAAGTTTTCGAGAAGCTTTACGGCTAAAACCGGATAGTGCGGAAATTAATAATAATTATGGATGGTTTTTGTGTAACTATTTAAATAATCCTAATGCCGCAATACCTTATTTCGATCGTGCGTTAGCAGATCCTACATATCCTGCACCACAAGTTGCTTATATGAATAAGGGTATCTGCAGTGCAAAAATGGGTCAGTACTCATTGGCACAAGCATATTTGGAACGTGGTCTTGCTTCTGCTCCGGCATTCATGCCGATTCGTAAGGAGTTGGCAAGAACGAAAATGTTGGCCGGGCAAATTAAAGAGGCTGATCAGTTGTTTAGGCAATACCAAAGTCAAATGGAAGTATTGAGTGCTGATGATTTATTGTTAGGTTGGCAGCTTTCTCGGGCTTTAGGCAATTCACAGGCTGCATATGAATATGAAGCTCAAATTAGAGCAAATTACCCTTATTCTGAAGAATTAAAAACAATTTCAGCAGGGCACTAAAAATATGAATCAAACTACTGAGAATCAGGCTGTAGGACAAGATCCTGCCGTGGAATTTGGCCGGATATTAAGATTGGGTCGTGAAGAGAAAGGTTTGTCTATCGGAGAGGTGGCAGAACGTTTAAAGCTGTCGGCAAAACAGATTGAGGCGTTTGAGTCCGGTAATTACGAAGGCATGCCTGAAGGGGTGTTTATTAGAGGATTTTTAAGGAGTTATGGTAGATTTTTGGATTTTGATGAGCAAGCCGTTTCAATGTATTTGGATAGAATTGTGCCCCAATCCGGTAAAAATAGTTATAACGTTGAAACAAATACTTCAGGCTCTTTGAATTACCAGAATCAAAAAATTGAAAAATCTTTTCCAACATGGATTTTTGGTGTTATTGCAATTGCTATAATTATTGCTGGTGTGTATATTTGGCAGGGAAAATCCAAAGAAGAAAATGCCAAGCAAACTTCGCGTAGCGAGGAAAGTGTGAGTTTGGGAGAAGTTGCTGCGCCAAACCTTGATAATGGCAATGTGTCGGTTGTACCGATGCCGGCAGGAGCTTCAGTCGCATCACAGGCTTTGTCCCAAGATAATAAAGGTTCGGCTAATGCAACTGGAAATGAACTGGTTGTTAAGGTTCGTTACCGTTCTATGTTGGTCATTAAAGATAAAACCGGTAAAGAGTTGTTGAACAGTATTGTGCCGGCAAATAGCGAACACAGATTTTCAGGCCAAGAACCTTATGATGTTTGGATTGGTTATGCCAAAGGTGCTGTAGCGAGCTATGGTTCGCAAGACATCCAAGTTTCCGATCATATGATTGATAAAAAAACTGCTTCGTTTACGGCAGGAAAATAAATTCAGATGAACACACAAATACTGCGCCGTCCTACCCATCAAGTACAAATTGATCATGTTAGTGTCGGTTCGGACTCGCCCGTCATTGTCCAATCGATGACCAATACAGACACGGCAGATGCCCAAGCCACTGCTTTACAGGTAAAGGAACTTAGTGAAGCCGGTTCGGAAATGGTGCGGATTACTGTTAATAATCCAGAATCTGCTGCTCAAGTGGCTGAAATCCGTCAGCGTTTGGACGATATGGGTTGCAACACTCCGTTAATAGGAGATTTCCATTTTAACGGCGAACGCCTGTTGGCGGAGTTTCCTGATTGTGCCAAAGCCCTATCAAAATACCGTATCAATCCGGGTAACGTCGGTAAGGGCTCAAAAGGTGATGAAAAATTTGCTTTTTTAATTCGTACGGCCGCTGAATATGGCAAGGCCGTGCGTATCGGTGTGAATTGGGGTTCGTTGGATCAGAGTTTGGCCAAGAGGATGATGGATGCCAATGTAGCTTCTGCTAATCCGAAAACGCCGGAAGAAATCATGAAGGAAGCCCTGATCGTTTCTGCATTGGAATCAGCCCAGAAGGCAGTTGATTTGGGTTTGCCGGAAAATAAGATTATTTTGTCTTGCAAAGTCAGCGCAGTGCAGGATTTGATTCAGGTATACTGTGAGTTGGCTGCCCGTTGCAGTTATCCGCTGCATTTGGGCTTGACTGAAGCGGGTATGGGTAGCAAAGGTATCGTGGCTTCAACTGCGGCATTGTCCGTATTATTGCAAGAAGGCATCGGCGATACCATCCGTATTTCTTTAACGCCCGAACCCGGTGCTTCGCGTACGAAAGAAGTGGTTGTAGCGCAAGAAATCCTGCAAACCATGGGTCTGCGTTCGTTTACGCCCATGGTTACTGCGTGTCCGGGTTGCGGTCGTACGACCAGCACTGTATTTCAGGAGTTGGCGCGTGATATTCAACAATATTTGCGTGACCAAATGGCGGTTTGGCGGTTGCAATATCCCGGTGTGGAAAATTTGAACGTGGCTGTGATGGGCTGCGTGGTAAACGGGCCGGGTGAAAGCAAACTCGCCGATATCGGCATCAGCCTGCCTGGGACGGGAGAAACGCCGATTGCCCCGGTGTATGTGGACGGCGAACGCAAGGTTACGTTAAAAGGCGACAATATGACTGCCGAATTTTTAGCCATCGTGCGTGAATATGTAGAGGTTAATTATGGGGAGGGTGGCAAAAAAAGGGACTGTCGCCGTGTTATTCCAATTCGAACAGCCTGATTTTTAGTAATGGTAGTGAAAATAAAATGAATCAAGATTTACGGGAACTTTTACTGCGTTTGTATTTGCAAAATAATCCGCAATTGAAACACCAGGTTTTTATTTATACCTATCAGGGCGTAAATGATGCCCTGCATAATCCATTTCAATTTGTCGGAGCCGATTTACCGCCGGGGGTAAAAAAAAGCATTATTTTGCAAAATCTACCGGCGGGAGAGATGTTGCAGGCTTTCATCGTACCAATTGATGGAGGGTGTGAAATCGAAAATATCGTACTGTACGGTAATAAGGCAGGAGTTTTAGTGAATATCGGTTTGGATCGGAGCAAGATCGAAGAATCTGATAAATACCGCCAGTTTTTACAATTATCAAGCAGTATGCTGCGTCAATTTCAAAATTGAGGCACAGCCGAACAAATCATTTCAGACGGTCTAGGCAGTTAGAAGGCCGTCTGAAAACCGTTATATAGAGAAAGAGAACAATGGGACAGAAAATCCAAGCCGTGAAAGGCATGAATGATTTGTTGCCGCTGGAACAGAAGGATTTCAAGCTGACCAGTGCTTTCTGGCAGGCGTTTGAAGATGTGGTAGGTAAATGGACGCGCCGTTTCGGTTACAGCCAAATCCGTACGCCTATTTTGGAACAAACAGGCTTGTTTGTGCGTTCAATCGGCGAAGAAACCGACGTGGTCGGAAAAGAAATGTATACCTTTTCCGATTCCAACGATACGCTCAGTTTAAGCCTGCGCCCCGAGGGGACGGCTTCCTGCCTGCGTGCGGTGGTCGAACACAATTTGTTGTACAACAGCCCGCAAAAGCTATGGTATATGGGGCCGATGTTTCGCCGCGAACGGCCGCAGAAAGGCCGTTACCGTCAGTTTCATCAGGTCGGCGTGGAAGCTTTGGGGTTTGACGGTCCCGATGTCGATGCCGAAATGATTGCCATGTGTGCCGATTTGTGGCGTGAACTGGGGATTTCGGACTTCCTGACTTTGGAAATCAACAATTTGGGTAGCAAGGAAGAGCGTGCGGCCCACCGCAGTGCGCTGGTTGCCTATCTCCAACAGCATGAAGCCATATTGGATGAAGACAGCAAACGCCGTCTGAAAACCAATCCTTTGCGTGTTTTGGACAGCAAAAATCCCGATTTGCAGGCTGTTTGCAACCAAGCCCCGCGTTTACTCGATTATTTGGGTGAAGAATCATTGGTGCATTACAACGGATTCAAACGGCTTTTGGATGTTTTGGGCATTACCTATGTGGAAAATCCCCGCCTGGTTCGCGGTTTGGACTATTACAATCTGACCGTGTTCGAATGGACGACCGACAAACTCGGCGCGCAGGCTACCGTTTGCGGTGGCGGCCGTTATAACGGGCTGATAGGCGAGTTGGGAGGCAAAGATGCGCCTGCAATCGGTTTTGCCATGGGTATCGAACGCCTGCTGCTTCTGGTGCACGAATACGGCCGTCTGAAAACCGATGCTGCGCCCGATATATATGTTATGCAACAGGAAGAAGGTTTGGAAGCAGCCATAAACTACGCCTCCCGACTGCGTGCCGCCGGATTCAACGTATTGCAGCACTGCGGCAGCCAGAGCTTGAAAAACCAAATGAAAAAGGCCGATGCCAGTGGCGCGCGTTTTGCCCTGATTGTAGGAGGAGAAGAAGCGGAAAACGGCACGGCCACCGTGAAAGACCTGCAAGGGCCGTTCGGTCAGCAAACAATTTCCTCGGCCGAACTGACCGCCTTATTAACACAATGGAAGAATGCATAAATGGCAGCACACTTGGATGATCAGCAAGAACTTGAGAATTTCAAATATTTTTGGCGCAGCAAGGGGCGTTGGCTGTTCGCGGTTTTATTATTGGCCTCGTTGGTTTATTTGGGCTGGGTGCTTTACCAAGGCCATATAAAGACGAAAAACGAAGAAGCCGCCACCGCCTTGGCAGGATTAGTTGAAAAAGCCAAGGCCAGCCAGGATAAACAGGCATTGCAGACAGATTTGTCCATCCTCCAGCAAAACTATCCCGACAGTATCTCTTCCGCGCAGGCAACCATGATGGTGGCTGCCGACCTGTTTGACCAAGGACAGTATGAAGTGGCGGAAAAGCAATTGAATTGGGTATTGCAAAACCAACAAATCCCCTTTGTCCGTGCACTGGCTATCCAAAGGCTGGCAACCGTGCAGCTGCAGCAGAAGAAATACGACGCAGCCTTGGCCACATTGAAAATGCCGGTTGATGCAGCCTTTGAAGCCCTAATTTTGGAAACTCAGGGCGATGTGCTTTATGCGCAAGGTAAAAATAAAGAAGCACTGGCAGTTTACGAACAAGCACTTGCCAAAACGGTACAAGATGCCCCCGGCCTCCAATTGCTGCAACTGAAGGCAGACGAATTGAGATAGGCCGACATTATTTTGAAACGACAGGAAAATTGCCCCTACAGGCAAAAGAAACCGCCTGCTTAAAGCTTTGAGGCCGTCTGAAAAAACGTCAGTCTTTTTTCAGACGGCCTGAAGTTATCCGACTGATTTCAGGCTTTATATTCCTCAGATTAAGAATTGCCGATGATGCGGATAGAACAGTCGGCGAAGCTTTGACCAACCGTTTTTGATAAAGATTCAAACGGTTGCCTGTCCCCATCACCTCCGCCGCCGCTTTTATCCGACGGTAAAAGGAAACAGCATTATGAAACCCACCATTGCACTAGTCGGCCGGCCGAATGTCGGCAAATCCACCTTATTCAACCGCTTAACCCGCACTAAAGACGCATTGGTGCACGATTTGCCCGGCCTCACGCGCGACCGCCATTACGGTCACGGCCGTTTGGGCAGCAAACCCTATCTGGTCATCGATACCGGCGGTTTCGAGCCTGTCGTGGACAGCGGCATCCTGCACGAAATGGCCAAACAAACACTGCAGGCCGTAGATGAGGCCGATGCCGTCGTCTTCCTGGTGGATGCGCGCACCGGTTTGACGCCGCAAGACAAAATCATTGCCGACCGCTTGCGCCAAAGTCCGCGTCCAGTGTATTTAGCGGTCAATAAAGGCGAAGGCGGCCGCCACGATGTCCTGGCCGCCGAGTTTTACGAACTGGCGTTGGGCGAACCGCATGTTATTTCCGGCGCGCACGGCGACGGTGTGTATCACCTGATTGAGAAAGTGTTGGAACACTTCCCCGATGCCAAAGAAGAAAGCAACGAAGTCAAACATCCTGTTTTTGCCGTTATCGGTAGACCGAACGTCGGCAAATCCACATTGGTAAACGCCATACTGGGCGAGGAACGCGTAATTGCTTTCGATATGGCCGGCACAACGCGCGACAGTATCCATATCGATTTTGAACGCGAAGGCAAACCTTTTACCATTATCGACACCGCAGGTGTGCGTCGGCGCGGCAAGGTAGACGAAGCGGTGGAGAAGTTTTCCGTCATCAAAGCCATGCAGGCGGTGGAAGCCGCAAACGTTGCCGTTTTGGTATTGGACGCGCAGCAGGACATCGCCGACCAAGACGCGACCATTGCGGGCTTCGCATTGGAAGCAGGCCGCGCACTCGTCATCGCAGTGAATAAATGGGACGGTATTTCCGAAGAACGGCGTAACGACATTAAGCGCGACATTGCCCGCAAACTCTATTTCCTTGATTTTGCGAAGTTTCACTATATTTCCGCACTGAAAGAGCGCGGGATAGACGGATTGTTTGACAGCATTCAGGCGGCCTATGATGCGGCGTTTATCAAAATGCCGACACCGAAAATTACCCGAGTTTTGCAATCCGCCATCGAACGCCAGCAGCCTGCGCGTGCGGGTTTGGTCCGGCCTAAAATGCGCTATGCCCACCAAGGCGGCATGAATCCGCCCGTCATCGTCATCCACGGCAATTCCTTGCAGCACATTCCCGACAGCTATACACGCTACTTGACGCAAACCTTCCGCAAGGCTTTCAATTTGCAGGGTACGCCGCTTCGGATCCAATACAATGTCGGCGAGAATCCCTATGAGGAAGAAACCGTCAAACCGAAAAAACAGCCGCCCCGCCGAGTGGCGTTAAGTAACCGTATTGCCAAAAGGGAAGAACGGAAAGAAGACAAACAACGGGTGAAAAAACTGAAAAAACGGCCGGTCAGCGTGAAAAAACTGCAAGGCAACGATAAGAAGAAATAAATGGTAGGCCGTCTGAAAAACGTTTTTGTGTAATAAAAACAGTGTTTCAGACGGCCTTTGTTTATTTTTACAAGAAGCCCGAAAATGAAACATAACGAAAAATACCATTTATGGTTAGGCCATTATGATTCCATGGAGGAGTATGACAAATATATCGATATTGATGGCACAACCCAAACTTCGCAATTGGCAATCGATTTAGGGTTTCCATATCGGGATAAAGAGACGGATAAAGTTTACGGGCTAACCTGCCTTCAGCCTGACTTCAGATACAGCTTCCCCCTTTCCGAGCTGTTTTTCGATATGCCCGTTTTGGAAAAAGACATAGAAAGCATAGGCGATATTTACCGCCGATATTCCGACAAACCGCCCAATACCTATATATTTCTATTTAACGGCCGGCTGCAATTCCAATCGGGCGGCGTATTTGGAAAATATTTCTACATAGGTCTATTTGATGCGGATAAATCGTTTGATGCAGGTTTGTTGTAAGCACTGGAAGTGTATTTGTGCATGGCATGCCATACCGCGTTTTTATCAAAATCAAAATCGCTGAAAACCGCATGGCGGGGTTTCAGCGATTTTTACATGGAATAACTTGAAACCGGGTAATGCGGCTTTTTTTTGTCGTGCGATTGGTGATTCGGCTTCCAATCATTTCGTGCGGCAGGCCGTCTGTAATCAGCAGCCTTGCGGGGAGGGGGATTGATACCGCATGGCATCAGGCAAATTCAAAGCTTATGTTTCCGCCGGAGCCAGTGCCAATAGGGCATTGCGGCTGCGTTCAAGGAAGGCTTCTTTGGTTTCGCCTTCGCGCAGGCTCAGCGGGGTGCCGACGTGGACTTCGCACAGCAGCGGGATGGGCAGGAATTTGCCCTTGGGCAGCACGCGGTTGATGTTGTCTATCCAGAGGGGGACGAATTCCGTACCGGGTCGGGTGTCGGCGAGGTGGTAAATGCCGGATTTGAAGGGCAGCAGGATAGTGTTGTCGTCGGTGTTGCGCGTGCCTTCGGGGAAGACGATGAGGGACGCGCCTTCGTCCAAGGCCTGTTTCATTTGTTCGGTTATTTCTTGCGGACGGTCGCTGTGGCGCGGGATGAGGAGGGCGTTGAAGACGTTTTGGATGATGAAGCGGCGGATGCGGCCGGTCAGCCAATAGTCGGAGCCTGCCACGGGGCGGGTGTGGATGCGCCAGCGGCGCGGCAGGGAAATCCAGACGAGCAGGAAGTCGCCGTGGCTGCCGTGGTTGGCGTAATAGACTTTCTGTTGCGGGCTGAAGTCGAGTTCTATCCTGCTTTTCGGCTTGACTCCGGTAAGGAAGGATACGGAAAGGCAGAGCAGTTGGTCGGTCAGCCAGGCGAGGCTTTTTTTCAGTATGGGCATGGCGTTCGGATGGTTTTCAGACGGCCTCGCGGCGTTGGAGGACGGCGGCGAAGAAGCCGTCCGTGCCGTGTGCCGCCGTGTCGAGTTTCAGGTAAGTGCCGGTGTCGGGGCTGATTTTCGGGCTGCCCGGCAGGTCGGCACAGTTTAGTGCTTCAAAGTCGGGGTGTTCGCGCAGGAAACGTTCGATTTGGCCCTCGTTTTCCTGCGGCAGGATGCTGCAGGTGGCATAAACGAGGCGGCCTTGCGGTTTGACCAGTTCTGCGGCGGCATTGAGGATACTGTGTTGCTGTTCGGCAAGTTTGGCCAGTGTTTCGGGCGATTGGCGGTATTTGAGGTCGGGATTGCGGCGCAGTGTGCCGAGGCCGGAGCAGGGCGCGTCTACCAAAACGCGGTCGGCTTTGCCTTTCAGACGGCCTGAACGCGGGTCGTGTTCGCTGCCGATGCGTTCGGGGTGGATGTTGGTAAGGCCTGCGCGCGTCATGCGCGGTTTGAGGTTGGCCAGGCGTTTTTCTGCTATATCGAAGGCGTAGATGCGGCCTTTGTTGGCCGTCATGGCACCGACGGCGAGTGTTTTCCCGCCCGCGCCGGCGCAGAAATCGACGATGATTTCGCCGCGCTTCGCGCCGAGCAGCAGGGCGACGAGCTGGCTGCCTTCGTCTTGCACTTCGAGCGTGCCGTCGAGGAAGCGGGGGTGTTTGCCGAGGGCGGATTTGTCGTGCAGGCGGATGCCCCAAGGTGAGAACGGGGTTGCTTCGGCAGAGAGGCCTTCGGCTTGGAGTTCGGCCAGGATTTTGTCGCGTTTGGCCTTCAGGGCATTGACGCGCAAATCAAGCGGGGCGGGGCAGGCGGTGCTGCGGCCGAAATTCAGGATGTCTTGGTCGGAAAAATCAGAGCACATGGTGTCGATCAGCCATTGCGGCAGTTCGGCGGCGGTGTTGAGGCCGTCTGAAAATTCGGTTTTGCGTGCTTTGAGTGCGGCAAGGAAGGTTTTTTCTTCGTCGTCGGCCAAGCCGTCGAGCCGGCTGATGTTGAAGCCGCGCCCGAGGACGAGTGCGGCCAGTGCGGCTTTGTGCGCTTGTGCGGCAGGACGGCGTAGGACGGCGGAGATTTTTTGGTAATGACGGATGGCGGCAAAGGCGGTTTCGGCGATTTCGGCACGGTCTTGGCGGCCGAGTTTGCGCCGGTTGCGGAAGAAGGCGGAAGTAACGGCGTCGGCAGGTTGGCGGAAGGTGAGGAGTTCGGCCAAAAGGTCGGCGGTGTGGGCAAGTTGGGCAGGTGTCATGTCTGGTGGTGTCGCAGGCGGATAAAGCGGCGATTATAAGCCAATTAGTTTAGTGTAAGCGAACCGGCGTGCCGGCTGACCGGGTATGTGATGTTTTCAAACGCTTTCTGTCGCGCATTGCGGCGGAAAAGATAATGGACGGGCAGGCAAATAAGGATTTGAATGTTTTGAAAGAAGCATGAATTCGGATAAAGTGCGGTAAGATTGCCCGAATGTCAGGTGGCGTGTTCGGTTTGTTTGAAAACGGCGGCTTGGCGTTTGTGCTGTATGAGCGAACAGGCCAGCCTCTACATCTACATCGTGGAACCCTTCTGGGGCAGGCAGCAATACGAAATTACCGGATTGAAAGTGGCGGAAATTTCAGACGGCATCGGACGCGGACACAGCATCTTGCGCTGCGAGAAGGTCGTCTGAAAAACGGTTGGGCCGGTTTCTGCTCGACGATAAGCCGTCCGTCCGGCATTTTAAATTCTGCCGTCATCTTATGTTCAAAACGGTTTGCCAAGAAAAAAGGCCGTCTGAAAAGCCAAAACGGGTTTCAGACGGCCTTTTTCGGCGGCGGGATTAGCGGTTCATTTCGCGTATGTCGCGCCAGCCCTTGTTGGTTTGAACCAGGGTGGTGTTTTCGTTGTAAGGCTCTTTGAGCCGTTTCCATTTGCCTTCGCTGGCCTTAATCAGTTTGTCGGCCCATTTTTCTGGTTTCAGTTCGACTTGGTAAGACACTTCGGATACGGTCAGGCCGTTGTCGGGAGTGGGGGTGGTGAACCAGTTGATTTTGCCGATTTTCTGTTTGCCCACGCAGAACAGCGGGCCGCGCTGGGTGCCGCGCACCAGTTCCACGCCTTTGTCGGTCAGCTCGTAAGTGGCGGTTTTGATGCTGCGCTCTTCCGACAGCGGCCGGGTGTCTGTTTTGAGTTTGCGGTACAGGCCTTCTTTTTCGAGGACTTCCAGTTGTTTTTCCGCTATTTGGTTGATGCGTTTGCCGTCGGCGGAGTGGTCGGAGATGAGGAGTACGGGTTCGCCGAGCATGACGTTTTGCGCCGGAATGCCGTTCGGCGTTTCGATGTCCAGCATCAGCGGCAGGCAGACATTGCGGTTGTTGCCGCTTTCTTCGATGACTTTTTTAAAGTGGCTTTCGCTTGCTTCGTTGCTGCTGCCGCAGGCGGCCAGTACGAATGCGGCCGCGCCGAGTAAAACGGTTTTTTTCATGTTTTTTCCTTCGAAGGATGATGGGAAAGGGTGGAAAACAGGGGTAGCATAGTTTTTTTATCCGTATTCGGCAAGAGCCTTTGCTACAATCGTTTTTTTAACGGCAAAGGACGATGAAAATGACGGTTTTATACGGCATACCGAATTGCGATACGGTGAAAAAAGCGCGCGTCTGGCTGCAGGAGCACGGCGTGGAGTACGAGTTTTCCGATTTTAAAAAGCAGCCGCCGACGGAAGGCGACATCCGTGCATGGTTGGCCGATGTGCCGTCCGATACGCTGCTCAACCGGCGCGGCACGACTTGGCGGAAGTTGTCGGAAGCGGAACGCGCCGCTGCCGATAGCGAAGACGGCGCGGTGCGGCTGATGTGCGCGCAGCCGAGTTTGATCAAACGCCCCGTGCTGGCGCATGGCGGGCGGTTTTACTGCGGTTTTCAGACAGCCTTATATGAAGGGTTGTTCGGCTGAACCGGTGTAAGCGCATCCGCCGGATAGGTTCATATAACCAATCCCTCTTTGCTTACAAACAAGCATTCTTTTCTTTTTTCAGACGGCCTCAGTATAGTGGGGCGCAACCGAAAAGCAGGCCGTCTGAAAACAACAAACCTTTCCTTCGCGACGGCCGGACAGCAATCAAAGGAACACCGAAATGATCCCGATTTCTCCCGAACTGGCCGACCAACTCAAGCTCCTCAATCCGCAGCAGCTGGCTTTTTTGGCCGGATATGCCTGGGCAAAAAGCATGGGTGCCGATGCGGCCGCCGTGTCTTTCCAATCACAGGCATCCGCCGCGCAGCCCGCGCCTGCCCGCCGCGTCCGCATCCTTTCCGCCTCGCAAACCGGCAATGCCCGCAAAGTGGCCGAACAGTTGCTGGCCAAACTGGAAAGTGCGGGTGTAGACGCCGTCCTGACCGCCGCCGCCGACTACAAAACCAAACAGTTGGCGGAAGAAGACATTTTATTGTTGGTAACGTCCACCCAGGGCGAGGGCGAGCCGCCGGAAGAGGCCTTGCTGCTGCATAAATTCCTCAACGGCAAAAAAGCTCCCGATTTAAGCGCGGTCAGCTTTGCCGTTTTGGGTTTGGGCGATTCGAGTTATCCGAAATTCTGTCAGGCCGGGCGCGATTTTGATTTGTTGTTGGACAAACTCGGCGGCAAGCGGCTGCACGAGGTCGGCCTTTGCGATTTGGAATATCAGGAAGAAGCCGACCAGTGGACGGCCGCCGTTGCCGAAGCCGTGGCGCGTCTGGCTGCCGCACCGGCCGCCGTTCCTTCAGGCAACGGCACAGCCAAAGCGGAAACGGAAGGGGGCGGAACGGTATACACGAAAGAGAAGCCGTTTGCCGCCAGCCTCGCCATGCGGCAGAAGATTACCTCCGGCCATGCCGACAAAGATGTCGAACACATTGAAATCGACCTGACGGGTTCCGGCATCCGCTACCATGCAGGCGACGCCTTGGGCGTATGGCCGATAAACGATGAAGCCTTGGTGGCGGAAATCCTGCAATACGCCGGTTTGGACGGAGGCGAAAACATCCACCGTGCCGACGGCGGCGAGTGTGAAATCCGGACCGCTTTGCGCGAGGATTTGGACATCACCCAAATCACGCCGCAGTTTGTCCGCGACTATGCCGCGTTGTGCGGGGCGGAGGAATTGCAAGGCACGGCGGCAGACGCAGAGGCCTTGGCAGCCTATTTGGCCGCCACGCCGCCGGTGGGCGTGCTGGCGCAGTTCCCGCACAAGATGACGGCGCAGGAGCTATACGGATTGTTCAGGCCGCAAACCCCGCGCCTGTATTCGATTGCCTCGTCGCAGGACGAAGTGGGCGAGGAAGTACATCTGACGGTCGGCGTGGTGGCGTTCGAACATCACGGCCAAGCCTACACCGGCGCGGCCTCGGGCTGGCTGGGCGGCAGGCTGGAAGAGGACGGCGAAGTGCGCGTGTTTGTCGAACCGAATAAGCTGTTCCGCCTGCCGGAAAACGGCGATACGCCGATTATCATGATAGGCGCGGGCACAGGTGTCGCCCCGTTCCGCGCCTTTATGCAGCAGCGTGCGGCCAACGGCGACGGCGGAAAAAACTGGCTGGTGTTCGGCAACCGTAAGTTTACCGACGATTTCCTCTATCAGCTCGAATGGCAGCAGTTCCGCAAAGACGGCTTGCTGACCCGCGCCGATTTGGCTTGGAGCCGGCAGGGGACGGAAAAAGTGTACGTTCAGGACAAACTGCGCCAGGCGGCCGCCGACGTTTGGGCATGGCTGCAGGATGGGGCGCACATTTATGTTTGCGGCGACGCGGCGCGGATGGCGCGCGACGTGGAAAATGCCCTGTTGGACATTATTGCGGAACAGGGCGGCATGGATCGAGACGACGCGGAAGAATATTTGAACGGCTTGCGCGAAGACAAACGTTATCAGCGCGATGTTTATTGAGCGGCGATTTGAACTGTTCAGGCCGTCTGAAAAGGCAGATATGCTTTTCAGACGGCCTGTTGTCATGGCGGACGGTTCAGCGGCAGGACAGGGTTTCATTCGCCTGCAAACTCAAGGCCTTGCGTTTTTTGGCTTTTTCGTAACGGCAGCGTTGGCGTTCGGTGGTGATTTCCAATGGCGGGACGGGAACGGGCTTGCCGTTTTCGACCGCGACCATGGTGAAGTAGCAGCTGTTGGTATGGCGCACTTCGCCGGTGCGGATGTTTTGCGCTTCGACGCGGATGCCGATTTCCATCGAGGTTCTGCCCGTGTAGTTGACGCTGGCGTAGAAGGTTACCAAGTCGCCGACGTGTATCGGCTCTTTAAACAAGACTTTATCGACAGACAGGGTAACGCAGTAGTTGCCGCTGTAACGGCTGGCGCAGGAATAAGCGACTTGGTCGAGCAGGCGCAAAAGTTCGCCGCCGTGGACGTTGCCGCTGAAATTGGCGGTGTCCGGCATCATCAGTTCGGACATGATGAGTTCGTGTGAAGGGAGTTGGCGGGTTTGTTCCATGATGTTCCTCTTTTTGAAATAAATGTTTGTGTTAAAACGAGCGGTCTGTGAGTGGTTTGAATGGTTTCAGACGACCTTAATAACGAGTTTATTTAATATATGAATATACGGCAATTGGAATTTTTTATGGGTTTATAACCATTTCCTGCGCGAGAAGAAAATCAGCAACCCGACGATGATACACAACATCAAACCGAAGACCATAAAATAGCCGTAGTGCCAATGCAGCTCGGGCATGTTGTCGAAGTTCATGCCGTAGATGCTGGTAATGACGGTCAGCGGCATAAAGATGATGGTGATGACGGTCAGGACGCGCATTTGCTGGTTCATGCGGTTGGACTGGAAGGAAAGGTAGATGTCCATCATGCTCAACACCATGTCGCGCGAGGCGTCGAGCGATTCGATAAGCTGCATGATATGGTCGTACACGTCGCGCAGATAGACGGTGGATTCGCCTTTGAAAATGGCGAAATCGCCGCGCACGGCAAGCTGATAGAACACGTCGCGCAAGGGCAAGAGCGTGCGGCGCAGGCGGACGGCGTCGCGCTTGAGGCGGTGGATTTTGCCGAGAATGTCGCTGTTTTCGTTTTTAAACAGGGATTTGTCTATGGCTTCGACGCGGTTGTTGTATTCCTCCAAGACGATGAAATAGTCGTCCACGATGCGGTCGAGCAGGCAATAGGCGAGGAAGGCGGTGTTTTTACCGAGGATGCCGCGCAGGTTTTCGCTCATTTGGCGGCGCAACTGGCTGAACAGTCCCAGCGGTTTTTGCTGGAACGACAACACAAAATCCTTGCCGATAATCAGATACACCTGGTCGGAATTCAGTTTGCCGGCGGCGGTGTAGTGGTAAACCTGAGCGGCGATAAACAGATAATTGTCGTAGTCTTCGATTTTGGGGCGTTGTTTGCGGCTGAGGATGTCTTCGACAACCAGCTCGTGGATGCCGTAAGGCTCGAGCGTGTGTTTGAGCAGCGCGGCGTTGTTGATGCCTACAAAGTGCAGCCAGTTGGTCTGCCCCGCTTGCGGACGGACGATGTCGGGCAGTTTTTTACCCGCGAGATAATCGTGCTGGGCAAACGTATCGGTGGAATAAAGCGTCTGGTGGATGGCGGAACGCGGCGCGTTGTCGGTATTGCTGCGGAGGACGGTTTGGTCGAGCAGGGTTTCGGCCTGTTCGGCGGTGTTCGGCTGTTGGCTCATAGGTTTAAAGGATGATGGTTTGAACGGGGAGGCCGTCTGAAATTTGGGAAAGAGCGGTTTACGTTGCCCCGGAAAGGTTTAAAGATTATCTTTATTCTCAACTTTTCCCAGTTTCCCGCCTGCGCAGGAAAGCGTAACGAGCTGGCATAAGCTGATGATGGCAGCTGTATATTTCTTATTTCAATTCAATATGGTATGCCTTAGCGGAAAACGCAGTTTCTGCGAAGCTAAAACGGGGTTTCTGTGAAGCTGAAATAAGTTTATCCACTATAACGGTTAAAAGGCCGTCTGAAAATCAATATTTCGGAATCGTTTTCCGTTTTGATCGTTTTCAGACGGCCTTTTTATGTGCTTAATCCGTATTTTTTTGGATTAATCCAGCTTTTTAAAATGGCGGCGGCGTTCCAGTTCGCTCAGGTAACGCTTGCGCAGACGGATGGATTGCGGCGTGATTTCAACGAGTTCGTCATCGTCGATAAACTCGACCGCGCCTTCCAGCGTCAGCTTGATCGGCGTGGTCAGGCGCACGGCTTCGTCGGTGCCGCTGGCGCGGATGTTGGTGAGTTTTTTGCCTTTGAGCGGGTTGACCACCAAATCGTTGTCGCGGCTGTGGATGCCGATAATCATGCCTTCGTAGATTTTGTCGTTGGGCGACACGAACATACGGCCGCGGTCTTCCAGATTCCACAAGGCATAAGCGACGGCTTCGCCTTGCTCTTGGGAAATCAGTACGCCGTTGTGGCGGCCGGGCATATCGGGTTTCACGGGCGCGTAGTCGTCGAATACGTGGCTCATCAGGCCGACACCGCGCGTCAGGGTCATGAATTCGCCTTGGAAACCGATTAAGCCGCGCGCGGGAATATGGTATTCGAGGCGGGTACGGCCGTTGCCGTCGCTTTCCATATTAGTCAGTTCGCCACGGCGGCGGCCGAGTTCTTCCATTACCGCGCCTTGGTTGTCGTCAGGCACGTCCACGGTCAGGTTTTCATAAGGTTCGCATTTTTGGCCGTTAATTTCGCGGTAAACGACGCGCGGTTTGCCGACTGCCAGTTCAAAGCCTTCGCGGCGCATGTTTTCCAGCAAAATGGTCAGGTGCAGTTCGCCGCGTCCGGATACGCGGAACACGTCGGCATCGGCAGTATCTTCCACGCGCAGGGCGACGTTGGTCAGCAATTCTTTTTGTAGGCGGTCGCGGATTTGGCGGCTGGTCACGAATTTGCCTTCGGTACCTGCCAGCGGGCTGGTGTTGACCATAAAGTCCATGGTCAGCGTCGGTTCGTCCACGCTCAACATCGGCAGACCTTTGGGATTGTCTTTGTCGGTGATGGTTACGCCGATACCGATGTCTTCGATACCGGAAATAATCACGATGTCGCCGGCTTCTGCTTCTTCAAGCGGTACGCGTTCCAAGCCTTTGAAACCCAAAAGCTGGTTGATGCGGCCTTGGGCGATTTGCTGATCGTGGTTCATCACGGCAACGACCTGACCGGGCTTGATGCGTCCGTTCAAGATACGACCAATGCCGAGGCGGCCAGTGTAGTTGTCGTAGTCAAGCTGGGAAATTTGCAGTTGCAGCGTTTCGTCCGCGCTGCCGCTTGGTGCGGGCGTGTGTTTTAAGATGGTGTCGAACAGCGGACGCATGTCGTTGCTCTCGTCGGTTTCTTCCAGTTTGGCGAAACCGGACAAACCGGAAGCGTAGACAATCGGGAAGTCCAACTGCTCGTCGGTTGCGCCCAAGTTGTCGAAGAGTTCGAAAGTTTGGTCGATGACCCAGCTCGGACGGGCGGACGGTTTGTCGATTTTATTGATGACGACGATCGGTTTCAGCCCCAAAGCCAAGGCTTTTTTGGTAACGAAACGGGTTTGCGGCATTGGACCTTCCTGCGCATCCACCAACAATACGACGCAGTCCACCATACCCAAAACGCGCTCCACCTCGCCGCCGAAGTCGGCGTGTCCAGGAGTATCGACGATGTTGATGTGGTAGCCTTCGTAATCGATGGCGGTGTTTTTGGCGAGGATGGTGATGCCGCGTTCTTTTTCAATGTCGTTGCTGTCCATCACGCGCTCGTCGACATGCTGGTTGGCGCGGAATGTGCCGGATTGGCGCAGCAGTTGGTCTACTAATGTGGTTTTGCCGTGGTCGACGTGGGCGATGATGGCGATATTTCGGATTTGTTTCATGATGTTAAGTTATTTGATATTAAATGCGGAAAGCTGCGCATTATAGCACTTTGAGATTATTGGGGCGGCATTTTTCCCTGAATGGGTGTAAAGATAATGGCC
>ERZ772921.624-NODE-624-length-21667-cov-68.365908_pt1 | contig 21667 bp, 27 predicted proteins | sample MGYA00512117_ERZ772921 | MGnify/ENA primary metagenome ERZ772921 (study PRJEB29015, sample SAMEA2737944) | human oral metagenome | biome: human oral; feature: human-associated habitat; material: dental | place: China | collected 2150 ...
CTGGTGATTTCACGCAGACAGTTGACCGCCATGTCTTTCAGCTAAATACGGAGGGTATTTACCCAATCGCTTCGGACGGTGTTCCGGCTAAGACTCCAGATGCCAATCGTGATGTAGTGAAACACATCTACAATGGTGCCTTGCTCAAGGATATCTTTGCAGAAGAAGATGAGCAAATCCAGCTGGTATCTGGTTTGGATCACCCATTTGCTCTTCCTGCAGGTCATGACAATGCTGGTTTCCTTTATGACCAAAACTCAGGTCGCTTCCTGCTTTTCAAGACAGAGGCCCCTTGCTTTGTGGTCTACACAGCAAACTTTGTGGATGAGAGTGTCATCATAGCTGGTCAGCCAATGGTGCAGCACAATGGAATTGCCCTTGAAGCGCAAGCTTTACCAGATGCCATTCACAGTGATTTTAAAGACCAAATCATTCTCAAAGCAGGGCAAACCTTTACTAGTAAGACTCGCTACGAGCTTGTTGTTAAATAAAAAGAAGAGCTGGTTTCCAGCTCTCAGAAAGTGGACAAACATCATTTTTGGTGTTTGTTTTTTTGTTCAAGATGTAGTGTATGGTGTGCATAAATAGTACAAGTTGGGAGGTGGATGATTACGGCTTCCTATAACTCAATAATATGGAATTCGTAGCCCAAAAGAGGTTTTTCTCGTTGGTATTGGGGTGGAAATTCATCCGTTATTCCGACATGATTTCTTTGTCGAAATAAACTTGAATGTCCTTGTCGGTATTGTTGAGCAAGCCAAAAGGTGAAACAACACCTGCGGGCAAGCTCATTTTTTCAAACAAGCTCTCAGACGAAGCCATCCGAATCCTGCTAGCTCCTATTAGTTCTTTCAAGAGGCTCATATCCAGACGCTTTTGATCATCCATGTTTACCAGATAATAGGCTGTTTTTCTTTTTTGTTTGTGAGAAACATGGTCTTGGTACGGATACCTTCGATTTCCTCGATAAAACTATCTGCCTGCTCCGTGGTTAAGGCTGGCTCGTGCTCCACGATATCAAAGGGAATATCTAGCCCATTTAGCATTTCTACAACTTTTTTGTATGCTTCCATCTTCTAGCCTCCTTTATCAACTTGATAGCCCCAAAAAGAGGGTTATTTTCGTTTGATTAGGTACTGAACAGCCTTTTCCAAGCGTTCCTTTTGAGCCTCGGGGTCATCTAGTGGCTGGTTGATGCAGGCGGTGAGATTTTCGGTAATCATCATTTCAATCACGCGCTCAACACTGGAGCGCACTGCGGTCAACTGGGTAATGATATCTGCGCAGTCACGATCTTCATCGATCATCTTTTGAATCCCACGCAACTGGCCCTCTGAACGTTTCAGGCGTGTTATATACTTTGAGTTTGTCATTGATTTATCCTTGGTCACTTTTTCTTCATTATATCTCGAATAAGATTCTTTGTCAAAATTCTCATCCTATTTGTCTTTGTAGGAGGCAACCTTTTCTCTGTATCGGATAGAAAAGATTGCTGAACAGGAAAAAGGAGAACAAAGGCTGTCCTCCTTGAAGCACGGTTGGGTAAACAAGTTTCCGATTAGTTATGCCTTATATCTTGGACAAAAAGGCTAGGATCACTATCTCATAGACTAGGACTAGGGCCAGTCCAAATCCGAGACCGAACCACTTGTAAAACTTGTCCATCCCGCTGTAACGTTCGACATAGGCCCTGGTCGGCTTGTCTGGATCATACCAGACTATCAGCTCCGAATGAAGGGGGAAATGGGTCTGCATCAAACTATCAAAGGAAACAAAGGAGTTGCTGTAGCGAGTGATGGAAGCTGCTAGCATTTCTTCTCTTGTATAATCGTTTGAAACCTTAGTAGGACCCCACGGAGTCGTGACCGTTTTGATCATAAAATACTGCAAGGTTTTCTTATAAGTAAGCCCATCAACCGTGTATTCAACGATAGGTGGATAACCCTCACGAAAACGACTATAGCCGACAACCGTTCCCTCTACAGATGACTGGGCAAGCCGTACCATCTTCCGATCTCGAAGATAGAGGTAGAGAAAGGTCCCACATACAAACACAAAAGATAGGAGAGCGACGACTGTCCCAACTATCAAACCAATTACTTCTTTAGTCATATGAACTCCTCCAGTTATTCTATAGAGTAAAATCCCAAAGAACTCACTCGTCCAGAATCGGTATCGAATCCCTCGAGTCTACTCTTCGGATTTTTCTTTAGACTGCTGTTCTTTCAAATCTTTCACAGATTTTGATATGATATCTCTCACCTGTTCGTCGGTAAGCCCTGGAATCTGGTAATAAGGATTATTGGACTCGCTTTTTGACGGCTTTGTTTCTGAACTTTCTGTTTTAGAACTTTGTTCAGTCGAAGACGAGGCTTTCGACTCTGAGGAACTGGATTCTTTGGTCTTAGAGGAACTGGACGACTCAGACTCAGAAGGCTTGGACGTTTCAGGCGCTTTAGAATCAAGCTTAGGTGGCTTGTTTACTTGGTCGTTCGGCTGTTTCACAGGTTTATAGAATAGCCCAAAAGACAACAGCAAGGCCATCAAGATCCCAATACCAGCCAAGGTTCTTTTATTGGCTTCAGCTGAGGGAACCCTTACTCCCTGTGTGCTGAGTATTTTCCATTCTGGATGCTCTTTTTCTATGGCTTTTTTCTGTATTCCAAGAGGACCAAGTAGAAAATGATTAAAAGGCACAATCGTTACCATAGCCACCGTTACAAGCGGGACATAATTGGAATGACTTGATACCAGTAGAACATCGAGTATAGCGAGAAGAATGAAGAGGAAACGCCCCACAAGCTTACGAACTTGATGCTCTTTTTTGATCTGCAAATATCTCTCTTGTGACATTATCATTCCCTCTTTTCTATTTCTTCCCTAAATATCACTTTCCCCTGCTCATACTTCCGCACAGCTAAGAGCCAGCGGATAGGGTTGTTTTGGAATAATAACAAATAAGAAACAGCTGGAAAGAGACCTGCTAAAAGCGAGAAAAAGATTTGTATATCAAATGTCTCTTGCTTATTGAATGAGTCAATAATACTTGGGATAGTAGCAACAAATATTACTATAGTAGTCATAAAAACTAATAGCATAACAATCATAAAAGCCAACATTTTCCCAAACGTCGCTTTTTTATCGCTGAAATTGTCCCAGAACAGATTTGAATCAACAGCTTTCGCGAACTGTTGAGAACTTGCCCCTTGAACCTGTTTCACCTCTTTATACAAGGCCTCTTCCATCATCCATATAAAGCCAAAGCAGACAAAGAAGTGGGTAGCGATATAAGGCGGAACCATCCAGCTACTGTATCGAAAACCTGAAAATGCAGGTATAGCTACTAATCCTCCGATAATACCCAAAAAAACAAAAGCAAACATCAAAGGAATGATAGCCTTATTGGTCTTCCTAGCCCCTTCTGTATTTAACAAGGCGCTCTTATTTGCTACAAGAGCTTCTCTCGTTCGCGTGTTATAGTAAACGGCCTTATCACCGCTCTGTCCAATAAAAATGATTTTTCTCATCTTACATTTCTCCCTCTTTCCCTCGGCTATCGTCCTGTAATGTCTCCATCAGCTCTTTGAACAGTCGTTTGCGCGTTTTCATCTGAAAATCATAAACCATATATGTAAGAATACCAATCCCTAACATGTACATCATTAAAAATTGAAAATCAGAAACAGTCAGATAACGATAGGCTGAAAAAATCGTTATTAAAACAAAGATGTAGCCAACTACTGTCAACGCCCTAGATTTTCTCCTAAGTGTTTTGATATTGGCTTTTGTCAGCCGGACTTTTCTAAATCTATCTGTCTTCATGTTACGTCGGGTTGATTTAGCAAGGAGAATTGTCCCGAAAATCAAAAACAGAGATATCAAGATAAAGAAGATCAGATTGAAAGGTGATGAGACATCTCCAAAGGTTTGGTTGAGCAACTTCGACAGCCGTTGCAAGGAATAGATTGCAATAGGAGCTGCAATGGCTGAATAATTCATGTCTTGTTTTACTCCATAGAATACTTGATTCTTCAGATCATAATAGATAAAAGAATCCTCCAGAGGGCCCATACTGATTAATTTTTTTACACTTGTATCCATCTATTTCCTGTCTCCTAAACTCAATACGGATACTCAAACAGAGTTCTACTTTCTCTTAAAAGCATCGTGACGACGATTGCGAGCAGTCTAGCCGATTTTTCGGTCTTTGCCTTCCTAGAGAAAGAAAAGTTTATTAGTATTATAGCATTAACCCCCAGAAAAGGTAAAATATCCCCGATAGATACCTTGGCTAGAGTCAAGAAAGGCTTCGTCATTTCATACAAAAGCGAACAAGTTCGTATTCTAAAAACAGAATACGAGCCTGTTCGCCTTTTTATATGTCTATGATGTGTTTTTCACATCTCATCGTTCCAAGCGAATGCGGGTCACAATCCCGTCTGGATCTAGAAGATTCAGCTCACTTGAATTTAGCCACTTGATCGGTGCTTCTAGCTCTTGTGCTTGCTTAACGATGTTCAAAAGTTCTTCCTTGCTTTCGACCTCAAGGACGTAGTAGGCCAAGCCAGGCAAGCCCGATTTACGCGGAGCTAGACCTTTTCCAGCCCATTCGTTGACAGCCAGGTGGTGATGGTACTGACCTGCCGCTATCCAACTCGCACTCGGAATGCTAAATTTATCTTCCAGCCCCAACACCTTTTGATAAAACTGACTTGCCGCGTGGCTATCCTTAACCGATAGATGGATATGTCCCATTCTCGTCCCTTCGGCTAGGAAAAAGGGCTCTGCCTTTTCCCCCAACTCATAGATGTCCTGTGCCGCAAGAGCCTCGGTCACACCAATAATACGACCGTCTTCTCGAATATCCCATGAAGAAACTGGCTTATCACGGTAGAGTTCAATGCCATTTTCTTCCAAATCCTCCAGATAAAGGGCTTCACTGTATCCATGATCCGCACCTTCGACCAGAGGAATGCGCAAGTCACTTAGGTGTTTCAAGACATCTGCCAAGGCTTTTCGTGTCGGCAACAAAATCGCCAGATGGTAGAGCCCATAATGCTCCCTTACTTCGCCAGACTTTTCTGCCTGAATCAAGTGGACCAAGGCCTTTTTACCAAGTCCCAAAATCGCTTCTGTCTCTGTTTGAGATAAAATCTCCAAGCCAATAATCTGGTGATAAAAAGCCGTTTGACGCATCAAATCCTTGACATTTAAAACCACCTCTGCTAGGTAAATGTGGCTTTGGTAAGCATAAGTCATAGGGTGTCTCCTTTTTGTTGTAATTTTATATATTACATCGATTGTACACTATTGAGATAAAATGTCAACGAAGACAACTCAAAAGAGCTGGAAACTATCTCTTTATAACCCGAAGATTTTAAAGAATTTTATATTTTTGATTACAAAGAAAAAGATAGAAGAAAATGCTCTCAAAAAGGACTTTTTCTTCTATCTAACTAACGCTTGAAATCAGCGTTTCTTATGTATTGATTCGTATTGAATGCTTACTTAACTTCTGTAAAGGTTAAGTATTTTCTATTTTAGCTAATCTAAACGCTGTTATATCAACGTTTAGGGGCTTTCACGCATAAAAAGGTAGAGTGAAAGGTAGAGTAGTTATTGAGTTAGTTCAGAAATTTTATTTAGGAATATATCAACTGCCTCCAGTTTTCGCTGTGGGGCTAATTCTGCGTATGTATCCATTGTTGTTGAAATTGATTTATGTCCCATTCTAACCTGAAGCTCTTTCCAGTTTGTTCCTGCATTCAGTAACATTGAAGCGTGGGTGTGTCGGAATAGGTGGAAGCCATAGTCTGGTAGTCCAAGGCTTGCAAGCCTCTTTTTTAGTGTTGCTCGCTCGTTTCTATCACACATATAGTTTCCGTAGATTGTTGGGAAAATCAACCTTGTTTCGGCTCTATTATGCAATTTAAGGTACTCGTTCATTTCAATATGAAAATCTCGGAGTCCCTCAATGATAGATAGAGGAACAGGTACAGAGCGATTTCCTGCATCGGTTTTTGGAGTAGCTTTACAGACTACCTCCCCTTTTGTTCCCTCTTTCTTATTTGCTGTTTTCCACATCAGTGTTTTGCTTACATTGATAGTAGAATTTTCAAAATCTAAGTCATCAATCGTTAAAGCAAGTAGTTCATTAATTCGTAAGGCAGAGGCTAATAAAGTGTTACAAATTAGCTTAAATCTACGATTAGCTCTAGTGTTGTCTAGACTTCCGAGGTAATCCAACCACATAGAAAGGCTTTCATCATGTAAAACCATGATACGTTGCTTACTCGCTTTTGGTTTAGGTGGTATCTTGACAGTATTAACAGGATTAGTGGTCAAACCATAGCTTGTAATTCCATAGTCAAAAATATCTTTTAACTTATGTATAACAGCACCAAAGTCTTTTGCACTTCCTTTATCAGCACGTTTCACACCAGATTCAACTGTTTTTTTTGATTTCTTTGCTAAGTCATTTAGCCAGAGTTGAATATCAGCAGACTCAATATTATCAGGTTTATAGTCGCCAAATTTAGGGATAATGTAGTTATCAAGATAAGCTCTTACTCTGTTCAGAGTATTGTGTGAATTAACCCAAGTTTGATATGATTTAAACCATTCTTCGGCTAGGTCTTCTAGCGTGTCAATGCGAACAACTTCTTTTCGTGTTGAGCCGTTTTGCTCAAATTCCAGACGGGCTTGAATGACTGCTTTGTCTAATTGTCTCAAAGTCTTGGCTGTAACGGTAGTAGTGACTTGTTTACCTGTTTTGACATCTTTTCCAAGGAATGCACCTTTCATGGTGTATGAAATTGACTTATCTTTTTTGATTTTTTTAATAACTTTTTTTCCATTATGGATAATAATTTCTGTTTTCATGGTTGCCTTTCTTCAGGGATATTGAAGTAGGCTAAAATAGTTACCACTCTTTCTTTTAGATAGTACTATTTTAGCACAATTTTCAATAATTAGGACTGTAAAAAGTTAATAACATCATCTATCAAGTAGAAGACGGTGCGTGTTCCCTCAATGGGTGGTTCTAGTCTTTTCAGTCCCTTTTGTTCCCAACTTTTCAAAGTATTTGGGGAGATATTTAGCTGTTTTAACAATTCTCGTTGTTGTATAATCTCTATCGGTCTATTCTGTTCTTTGATTTGAATGAGTTTGATAAGGGTTTCTAGCAGTTGCTCAATCTGTTCAAGTTTTTCACTATTCATCATTCTCTACCTTGTCTGTGTCTTCGTGATTTGTGTAATTATCCATACTGTGTGAATTAGTTTCTTCGCTGTCAGAAGAAACTTCTTTTAGTTGTTTAGGTCTAAATCGCCTAGAATCAAGATATTTTGAGAAGAAAAAAGTTTTACTAACAATTAGCTCTAACAGCTTATAGTCATTTTCTCGTGCGTACTCTATCAGGTCTGAAAACTCTGTGAAATTTTCGTCCTCAATCATATCAATGACTTCATTTAAATATTGCTTGTTAGCATTCTCATGTAAGAACTCTTCTAAATTGAATCCAGCTCCAAATTCTATATCTTCGATATTGTACTCTGTTTTTTCTGGGTTTTGAGCGTGTGTCAGATAATCGTAAGTTCCTTTTGTTGAATGAACAACCTGTACATGTTTAGGGGCATTTAGTTCTTTTGAAACAATGTCTGATACTTGATTGTAACTTTTCAGGCTATCAAAAAATAGTACCCCGTGTTTGTGAGATTTCTTAATCTCCCCTGTTTCAGTATTAATATCCTTATCATGCCAAGGACTAAGGATATAAGGGATTTGTAATTCGTCTAACCTGTTAATGTAATCTACGGGGGCTGATTCTTGATAAAGTAAGAACATCCATTTATTTGAACGTGTATGATTATTTTTTGTCATGTTCTCCCTTTTGTGATTATTGATTATTGATATATTGGGGGGTCGTAGTAACCCCCAATATATCCAACTGTTAAGGGTGCCTGTGTTCCTCACTTCGTGAGGCACGGCACCCAGTTTACCTGCGTCGTTTACCTCGAAACCAATAGAGGTGATTCTCTCTAACTGGAGCTGAAATGTAATAATCTTCATTCATGCTATTGATTTGCTCCCGAATCTGTTCTATCATGGTTTGAAGTTGCTTCTGAGCTTGTTGCGATGGTGGTATTACAATCATAACAGTAATTTCATCTTGTCTTACATCAATAAGGCTGAATCTAATCCAAAAGTTAAACTGTTTCGTGATTTTGCTATTTACATTAGGTTTACTGTTGTTGTCAATTGACAGAGGTGTAAACATCTCTTCTTGTTTCAAAAAACGTCTTAGTAGTAATGTTTTCAAGATAGACTGGCTGTAGTTAGAAATTTTATCGTTGACAACCCTATCTCTTATTTCTCTTATGATGAATGGGGTAGATAGTAGAAAGATAGCAAGACCAGATAATGCTAGAAAATTCCCTAAGGTGGAGACTGCTATCTTTACTTGTTGATTAAATTCGGTGGAATCAGCTTGTATCGCGTTGGCTAGTAACAGGAATACTAAACCTAAACTGATTGATACAACAGCGTATTTCATAAAAATTAGTGTGAGTTCAAATGTTTTAGTAAAATGTGATCTTTTTTTCATAAAATCCCTTTCTTAGTATAGTAGGTTGGACATAGTAGGGGTAAGACTTGGTAAGGGTGTTCATTATCTATCACTTGTATCAACCCTGTTCCCTTACCAACTGGTATGACAATCCCCTCGGGGTCTAGGTCAGGGAACAAAAATTGGGTGGTCTTCTTGCTAATATTTCCAATTTGCAGCAATACGTTCATTTGTTCCCTACAACTTACGGGTAGAGTGGAATGGTCAAACCTCTGACTTACAAGACAGAGATGAACTCGGGTAGCTCTACCAAGCAAACTAATTTGTGATAGCAATGCGAAAAATGACTCTTTGATGTTTTTGTTGACACCCTCCGAAAGTGCGAGCAACTCATCAATGACAATTGTTAAGTGTTTAAATTCGTGTTTCGGATTTCGATATAAAATCTCTTGTCGTTCTTGTATCAGATTTAAACATTGGCTTAGTTTCTCGTTGATTTCTGATACAAAGTCAGATTTAGAACGATTTTTTTGAGGATGTATTACTGGGATATTATTTTCTCTTGCCCACCTGCTTGGCGTATCAAACTTAGGGTCGACAATGATTAAATCCGAGAAGTTCTTAAGAACGCTCATAAGATAAGTTAAAGCGTATGATTTTCCAGAGCCAGAATTACCAGCCAGTAAAATTCCCACCACTTTATCATAGTTTATTTCAAAATCTTTCATGATTGGGATTTTATTTCCAGAAATATTGCTTGAAAATTTTTCAAGGTCAGGAATAACCAATCTCTCAGAAATTCCCTTCTTCCATGGGAAAAACAAGGCTCGCTGTGTATGAATATCATCTGTTTTGACGGGGACAAAGTAAGCAGAATTTTGTTTCAGTAGCGTGTACTGGGGATATAGTGCTGCATTGGCAATCAAGAAGATTTTTTGGTACAAATTATCATCTATGATATAACCTGCCGGCAGGCGTGGCAAGAAGTAGAAACCATTGTCGCTAATTTTGCAGTCAAAACTGTTCGTGTAGCTTGTCTCGCCTTGAATCAAAGACCCCAAAGCCATATTAAGGCTTTGGAGAATATAAGCTTCAAGGACTTGCTTTGATTGCAATTCCATTAGTTCACCTCGTGGATATCATCAGCTTTGAAATAAACCTTGTAGTTGATTTCGATAGCTTTCAAGCCATCAAACTCAATTAACGAGAGATATTCAGGGAGTTCGATTCTATTTTCAAACTTTACTTGGAAAGGTTCTACCCCTTCCTGAGTAAACCACGCTTTGTAAGCCACGATTTCATCAGTCGGTTTCCCATCTACAAACTTAACTTGCTCATCGAGCTCAACGCTTAAACAGCGTGTAGGGGCAGATAAATCAATGTAGTTTTTGGCAGTATTAGCTGAATAGCCACCTTTTCTTTGTTTCATTCTCATACTTGAAACCTCCATTTTAAATAATATTTGTAATATGGTACCGCTCGGTTTAATGTCATGAGCTGGACAGAAATCTTTTTCTATATATAAGGAGATTTTTCGCATCAATTCGACACCTTATTATGAAAATTATTTATATTCTTGTAGCTTCTCAGCAAGTTTTTCTAAAGTTTTAGCCAGTTTTCGTCTTACCGTATTATCACTGACACCAATTTCTTTTGAGATTTGGGTATAATTTTTATTTTCAAAAAAGTATATAAGAAGAATCTGGCGGTCTAACTCGTCTAAAGCGTCAATTGCTGAATACAGAGCCTCCATCAGCTCTTGATGGATTAAAGCTTCTACAGGGTTTGTGGTGGTAGTGTCATCAGGGATGTAGTTTTCAAGTTCTTTACCCTCTCCATCATTGCTGGCATAGCGATAATTTAGACTGAGCAACCCATATTCTCGACTTTTTCTGTTAGAGTTTTCATACTCTTGGTTTAGCAAGTGAGTTACTTGTTCCCAGTTCCCTTGTTCAACGGCTTTTTTTATGTTTTCTTCACGACGTTCTTGTACTTTACCCATAGTGGTCTCCGTTCCAAGCCCCAGCTAGGACGGAAAGAAACAGATAACATATGGAAGCCTGTATTCAAAAGAGCACACTAAAGAAACGGCGAAACCAACTTTCAAAATTTGCCCGTTGTCGACAAATTTTCTATTGTTTCAATCCGTCCGTTTAGTGGCCACTATTAAGGACTGTTAAAATTTTTTATCAAGATATTTTCTTGATATACACATGATAAATCAGTTGAAAGCTTAGAACCATGACTTGTCAAGTCAATGAAAAAACGTTGTCATATAAGGTTTTTAGATGGAAATTCAACTAAATACTTATCTTTAGAGGGTGAAAAATGACTTACAAAGTCATTTTTTTCTAAAAAAAATTTAGAAAATATTTTTCGTGGTATAATAGAATCAAAGTATTTGACAAGGAGAACCAGTGTGATACAATCAGCAATCAGCAATCAGCAATCAGCAATCAGCAATCAGCAATCAAGGTAGTTTCTACCTTTTTTCAGCAAGCAAAAAAGCACCTTCTTTTTGTAAAGGAGGTGCTTTCTAATGTTTAAAAACTTTGTAGAACGTCCGCATAAAAACGAAAAAGATGAAGCTATTCAGTACGTAAAGGAACTTTTGTCTCAGGCACGAGCAGATAATCGCAATGAAGATATTGAGAAATTAGAGGAATTGGTACGCCTTCTGCATATCAAGAAATATGGTTTAGTATGGGAGGAGCATACGGAAATGGTTGAAGAGGAGATGAAGACAAAAATTCCTGTCTTTATTGAAGATGAAAGTCGAAAGATTGTTGGAAATCCAGACTCTGCTGATTATAACTTTCTTCTGGAAGGAGATAACCTTCACAGTCTTCATCTCTTAGAAAAAACGCATGCAGGGAAGATTGATGTCATCTATATTGACCCCCCTTATAATACTGGAAATAAAGATTTTATTTACAATGATAAAATTGTTGATAAAAAGGATGGATATTTTCATTCTAAGTGGTTAAGTTTTATGAGTAAACGATTGGAGATTGCTAGAAACCTCTTGTCCAAATCCGGAGTTATTTTAGTAAGTATAGATGAGAATGAACAAAGTCAATTGAAACTGCTAATGGATGAAATTTTTGGAGAGAATAATTTTGTAGAATCTATTGTTTGGGATAAAAAATCATCTGCAAAAGGTGTACCACCACGAAATATGATGGTAGGAGTTCATGAGTATATTCTAGCTTATCAAGTTTCTGACAAATTCAGGTTTTTAGGGGAAAAAAGGGATGAGTCTGGATTCAAAAATCCAGATAACGACCCACGTGGACCTTGGAGGGAATCAAATATCAAGAGCACGACAAAACCCATAGATGAAGCCTTTACAATCACTGACCCCAATACAGGAAAGGAGTATACTAACACGTGGGCATTTTCAAAGGAATCATTAGAAAAAATGATTTCTGAAAATAGGATTTTATGGAAAGAAAATCTCCCGAAGCAAAAAGAATTTTTGAACAATATGAGGAATCCTAAAAAAGCTTTGAAGTCAAACTGGGGTGTTTTTGATAATCAAAAAACTACCATGTTTTTGAAGAAACTATTACCAACTGTTCAATTCAATAATCCTAAACCACTAGAATTGATGAAATATTTAATTGAAGTAACTCTGCCTGAGAATTCTACGATTTTAGATTTTTTTGCAGGTTCAGGAACAACAGCTCAAGCTGTTATTGAATCTGGAGGTAATAGAAAGTTCATTTTAGCAACAAATAATGAAAATAATATTGCTCATGATATAACATATGCCCGACTAGAAAAATTATATGAAGGTACAGATTTTTACGAAGCTAAAAAATTTAATCTTAAATACTTTAAAACAGATTTTGTAGATAAGACAGGGTTTCCTGATTTTAAACTTGAAAATGAATTGCTCAAATATATCACACCTCTTGTTGAATTGGAATTTGGTATTGATATTTCAAACCCATCAGTACAAATTATCCTTACAGAAGAGCATCTAGAAGAACTTGTCAATGGAGACCAGATGGAGGCAGGGGCAACCCTATATATTCATCCAGACGTCTTTCTTGATTCAAAAGAGCAACAAATTTTTGCAGAAAAAAATATCACACTTCAAGAAATCCCTGATTATTTCTTTGGAAAGGAACTCTGGTCATGATAACACTCAAAGATTTTCAAAAAAATATTGTCGATAAGCTCCTCAGCTTTACCGCTCCTGAGTACGCAGTAAACGAACTCGTGATAAAAGCACCAACGGGCTCAGGAAAGACAATATGTTTGCTGTCTTGGATTGATAGTTATATATCAACAACTCACGATAATGTTGCCTTTGTTTGGTTTACACCAGGTGCGGGAGAGTTGGAAGAACAAAGTCAGGACAAGGCAAATTCATTTTATAGCATCAAAGCGCAATCTGTCAATGATGCTATTTTACATGGTTTTGATAAAGGGAGTGCGACATTTATCAATTATGAAAGTGTTGTAGGCAAAAACAAGAAGGTCATGTTGACGGATAGTGAATGTGATAACCTTGAAGATAAAATCGAAAAAGCTTTTCAGCAAGGACGGCACTTTATTTTAGTTATTGATGAAGCACATCGTAATAATACGGATAAGGCGAGTGATGTTATCTCGCTATTCAAAGCATCTAAGACTGTTCGTGTATCTGCTACCATTGAAGACCCTAAAACGCCTGAAATCGCAGAATTTTATGAGGTGACAGAGGAATCAGTTATTGAGTCTGGGCTAATTACAAAAGCTGTAGTAGTTAATGAAAATATAGATATAGAGCTTGATGTTAAAGATGAGCTGGGTATTCTTTTTGAAGCTGCTGAGAATAAACGTCGAGAAATTTTACAAGGCTATGCTGATAATAACGTTAGTGGGATAAATCCTCTGGTTGTTGTTCAACTTCCCGATAAAACAGAATCAGAGGCAGACTTGGTTTCACGTGTTGAAGGATATCTTGAGGAAAAATTCAAAAAGACTTATGCTGATGGTACATTAGGAGTTTGGCTAGCAGATAAAAAGCGCAATCATCTAGATGTTGCAGAACTTGATAACAGTGTAGAGTATCTCATCATCAAACAGGCTATCGCTACAGGATGGGATGCGCCACGTGCAAAAATTCTCATCAAAATTCGTGAAAATATGGGTGAGGCATTTACGATTCAGACTATAGGACGTATTCGTCGCATGCCACAGCCACAACATGGACACTATAATGTTGATGTTTTGGATAATGCCTATCTTTACACATTTGATAGTGACTTTCTAACAGGTGCATTTGCACAAGGTGGTGCAGTTGCTCCAACTCCTGTTCTACGCTTAAAAGAGAAAGCTAAGGGACTTCGCTTGATTAGTGAACGGATTATCAATGAGGCTGAGGAGAAAAGTGAGAAGGTTATCTTAAATAATCTGTATGAAGGTCTCAAAAGAGACTGGAGACTAACTGAGGACTTTGAAAGAAATCGTGAAATTATTGAAAATCAGGGTCTAGAAATTAGGCGCACCATCAAAACAACTTACAAGCAGGGACGATTTGATACTTTAGCACATTCAGACCGCCTAGAAGACCGTGAACGTTTTGTTGAGGTAGATTCTCGGGGGAATCGTCTTGACCTGCTACATGCTTTTCACGAGCTTGACCGTGTGATTCACTTACCTGTTTCCAAGGTTGAAGCTATTCTGAAACGCTTCTTCTTGGAAGATGGAAGACCAAAGAAAGAAACACTTTTGAGATTAGATGCTCAGGAGTGGACAGCCTTTATTCTCAATTACTGGCGAGAGTTGCGAGAAGAATTTAGAAAAATTGATATTGAGAAGGCAATGACATTGGAGCTAGAAAATATCCAGCAGAACGATTTTTCTTTGCCAACTGAAGAGCGTTATACCTATAATCCTCAGATTGAGGCTGAACCTGTTCATACAAATGCTTATGAGGGATACACAACAGCATCACTTGCAGTTCGTCCAAGTCTGGTCGAACGATTATTTGAACGGTATCTAGAAGACCGTGAAGATATCGTTGATTTTGTCTATAAAAATGGAGATAAAGGAACGCAGTATTTCTCACTTGCTTTTGCAACTAATGGAGGAAGAAGTCATTTCTATCCTGACTTTATCGTTAAGATGAAGAATGGTGATATTTATATCATTGAAACCAAAGGTGGAGAGACTAGCACAGGACAGGATAAAAATATTGACCCATATGCTCCTGCGAAGTATGAGGCTCTTAAAGACTATGCGAATCGTCACAATGTAAAATGGGCATTTGTTCGTGATTTCAATGAAAAACTTTGGTACCTTAACGAAGGTGAGTGGATTGATGAAATGACTGATGGAGATTGGAAAGAAATTGATGAACTTTTTTAGAGATAAAATAAATGATGATGATTTCAGAATCAATGCAGAAGCCTTTTTAAAAGTATATAAAGAAAGTTTTCGATTGAAAATACTACTGGATTTCGGTGCATATATCTACGTTGAAGAAGTCATCTGCTTAAATCAATCCAAGTATATTACCTTCAATGCACAAGGCAATCCTTCCTTAACCCCTTACGCCCAAAACCATCTCCCTGAATGCTGTATAGAAATATCAGAACTACGAGTGAGCTATAGCTTAAACGAATCAATATTCCGACAGGATAAAATTAGCTTTATACTTACGTTTGGAAAAGGTGGAGAAATTGAGAAAGAGGCTGTCTCTAAGCAGGTTACACAATTAACAGAGGTCATGAAAGGAATGCCTAATACATTTGGAGAAGCATTAAAATATCTCATGAAGTGGCAAGATGTACGAAACGAAGAGTTAGCAGAGTATTCCATGATTGCTGTAGAGACGATTTCACGAATGCGAAGCCGACCAGACTACGAGCCTAAATTGAAATCAGTTATCGCAATTTGTATTGCTTTGAATCTTCCGCCTATGCTAAGTAGCAAGCTCGTTGAACTTGCTGGGTATAATCTAAGACATACATCTGAAGAACAGATGTTCTATAGTGTACTTTTGGCGGGGAGTAGTAGCTTTACTGTAGAAGACTGTAACGAACTTTTGAAAGAGAACGGTTACTCTGTTTTGGTTTAATAAGGAGAAAGAGAATGGTTACATATCAAGATTTTTTATCAGAAAAAGATGCTCTAAGTTTTGAGGATTGTTCCTCATATTATCAAGATTTAATAAAAGTGGTGAAACAAACTGATGAAGAGTGTATGAGTTATTGGAATGACTTCGTGTCGGCATCAGTTAACTACGCACTAGCTAGAAGTGAATGGCTTCTATTTAGTATAGAAGAGAAGCAATCAAAAGATGAAGCACGGACTACGAAACACAATAAAGTTATCTTCACTCTAAAGATATTTACATCCTATTCAAAGCAAAACGGATTTGAATTTCCTTGGCTTGGGTCACTTGAAGAAAATCGTAAACAAGTTGGGGATTTAGCCTGCTACGTAGCTTATATATACGCTGTCAATGCTCGATAAATGGAGGTAATGAGTGGCTAAGACGAGACAAGTAAGATTCTATTTTCATAAGGTTGTACATGAAGGAGAACAGATTGATTTGTCGACTGTTTTTGACGAGGTTATTCTGAAATACAGAGATAGTCCTGACAGATATACTTTTCAAATTTCTGACGATAAGTATAAACTTGAAAGAGTGACACCTCCTAATGATATGGAGCCCTATTATCATCTAGTTGTTGAAGAATTGCGAGATTTCAATTTCCCAAGCAAGACAAAGCTAAATGGTGAATCTCAAGACTTGGGGTTAGAAGAGGACGAATTTTTAGGAGAGAAAATGTCAGCTCTTTATGATAGTGAGAATGCACTATTTATGCTACAAGTAAATCGCAATTCAATCAGTACGAATAAGTTTGAATTTTTTCTGAGCACACTTTTAGAAGCATTGAACTATAACTGTGATATCAGATTACCAGTTATTATCCAATCAGATGCAGAAAGAGTGGCTAGAAGTTTTACAGGCTACAAACATGTTGCAATTAAAATGGGGCAAGATACGAAGCCAACAGATAATTTTGATTTGATATCTATCATTCACAAAGCGATATCATCAGATAAAGATTCAAATTTATTTGATGTTGAGATTTCATTGACTGCAAAAAAAGATAAAAACAAAAATGGGGAATACTTACCTGATAGCATTGTTAGAGAAGTGATGTCCATTGATAGAAGTGGGGTTAAAAAACTAAATGTCAGGGGGCGTAATTACGATGACCGCCTTGAGACTGTTGATTTGATTTCAAATAAACTGATGGAAGTCATTCATTTTCAATACGACGAGAAGAGAACATTAAATCCAGTCTCGGTATTTTCAGAAATGGCACTAAGATACTCGGATATAAAATATAAGGTGTTGAGAAATAGATGAAAAATATAAAACGTAATCGATTTTGGTTTATATATTTACTCATTGCAATAATAATTGGTTTATTTAGTTTTCCTATCTCTGAAATTTTTATGAAGCTAGATGTAAAGGACTTTATAGGTGATGTGCTAAACTTTTCATCTATAATGACAGGTTTTCTAGGTGCAATGCTTGGAATTCTAGCTTCTATATCTAAATCAACTGCGATTATGAAGACAATCTTTGAGACAGAGAGAGCCAAGTTGCAACTTATACTTTCTATTATTGTTCCCTTTGTTGTCGGAATGATAAACATTAGCATATGTGCATTTTATAGATTATTATTACAAAATGAAATTGAAAGTAAGTTGATTTCGATACTATTCATCAGTTCAACTTTGTACTTCATCTTATCAAGCATTGTGATGATTACCCTCATTTTTATCTTCTATTTTGTTGATGATGATTCAAAACAACCAAAGATAGGGGTACCTCAAAAGAAATCTGAATAGAAAAAAGCCCTGCTATCTTGCGATAGCAGGGCTTAACTTCAATATCCAAATGATACATGTATTCATCCAAAAGGTAGAGTAAAAGGTAGAGTTTTTATTGATTTGTAGTGCGATGTAATGAATTTCAAAAAATCAAAAACCGCTTAAAATCAACGTTTTGACGTCTATTGACGTGTACTGAAACCCTTACTTAACCTCTGTAAGCGTAATATGTAATTTAGCAAGTTTCATGATGTACAGAAACGTTGATTTTATGGGCTTTTCAATCTTTCAATTATTGATGAAATAGGGTGATTTTGACCTTGCTTTAGTTTTAATCAGACAAAAATCAGATAAAACTTTAGTTCTTGGTCATAAAATCACCAAGGTTTTTAATTTTTTGTTTGATGATATGATATTGTTCAGATGATGTTCTAGGAAGAACATATTTTGTTGAACGTCCCTTGCCAATTACCTCTATATATTGCTTGCTTTGAAGAGTTTTTAAGTTTTCTCTGAACTTATATTCTGTCATCAGATTATTCTCAATAACATCGTTTTTGCTAATGCTTTCATTTTCGATTATGTACTTGAGAATAGCTCTTTCATCTTGTGTTACATCTTGGTATGAAGACAACAAGTCCACTTTCCAAATGGTTACGATAGTACTATCAAAAGTAGTTGAAACTTCGGGAATTTTCAATTTGTATTTTTCTGACACATCAAAGATTTTTGGCCCGCCTGAGCCAGCCTTCTCAGACATTCCGATTCTTCTGAATAGCGATGAAATTGTACCGTTTCGTGTTTTTGACGTACCGCCATGTATAAACTCGGGAATAGAAATTTTCATTTTTCCTGGATTCTTAAATTCATAAAAATCATTATATGCGGTGATAACGATAGGTGAGTCAAAGTCATAGTAAGCGTGCATTAAGCAGTTTACTAGTGCTTCACGTATAGATTCAGATAAATCTTTTTTAAATGGTAAACGATGGGCAGATTTATCATTGAGTTCGAACCTATCGTTGGTAGTTGCAGTTAATTTCTTGTATGCTAAATTAAAAAAGTCATACATGTTCAAATCAGGGTACATCATGTCCCCTGTTGAAATCCTATCATTCCACCTAGTAGAAAGTGAGTTGTCCTTTTCAAAGTAGTCTAATTGAAATTTAGGATACCTAGATATTATGGAGTTGTATTTCCCGAAAAATAGTAACCCTCCTGCAGTCAACTTATAAGAGCCATCTGTTCTATCCTTCTTAAAAACACCAATTTCAGTTAAGAAGTCCCTAAGTGGCATATTGGTGTACTTAGTGTTCCCGCTTAATTCGATTAGGAGTTTTTTATACTCTTCGATTGATTCAATATTGAGGTCACTTTCGTCATAGTTAGTTAGGAGTTCGCCATCAATATCATCATGGGAGCTTGCCATGAGATACTTTAGCTCTTCTTTATCAAGTCTAACATCACCTTCCCCTAACCTTTTATAAGATTCTCTAAAATCATTTTTAAGATGGACAGGTTTTTGGTCACTACTGGCTTCTCTAATCGTTATTACCATAAGTTGACGATTTTTATCAGGAATATCAATGTACTCAATATCATTATCGGTTAGCAAATTACAACTTACTTTTTTTCTATTAGAGACTAGATTAAACAAGTCATTCCTAACTTTTTCAGGATTCATAACTCCCTGAAAAGGGTCTTCATTATTTTCATCTACTCCCAAGACAACTTTTCCACCATTGGTGTTTGCGAAAGCAGAATAGGTCTCCCAGAAAGAATCAGGAAGTGCTTTTTTAGCTTTTTTGTACTCTAAATCATTGCCTTCAATTTTTAATTCCACACTTTTTCCTCCTAACTTAAAAAATCAAATTGCAGGGTATCACGCGAAAATCACGCGAAAAAAATTTTTGATAATACTCAATTTTGCTTGATTTTAAAGCATTTTTGAGTAGTTCGTTTTAAAAAGATATCGAAAATCACGCGAAAGTCACGCGAAAACCACGTGATTATTTCTCCGCCCAGTCAGTCCAGTCATCAAAGGTCGTATTATTGTATAGTTCTATCAGTCGTGGTCTGACAGATTGGATAATTTCAACTAATTCATGCCCTTCATGAAATTGTGAAAAAGGCATACCAACTGTTGCTTGGGACATATCTGAAAGTAATTGCCTTGTTGCTTGGCTATCTGCAAGTGTATTGATTAGAAAACCGAGTAGGTAATTGGAATCATAGCTAACTTCTACACCTGCTGATGGCGAATCTTTAATCAGGCGTTCATAGCCCTTTTTAATTTCTTTTTTGATTTTATCTTTGGAAAGGATTTCTAGATTTCCGATAAAATCATATGAAGTATAGATTTGGTTAGCAAAGTAATCAGAAAGTTCGTTGATTTTAGTATCATCAAGTCCGTCTTGCTGGCTTAAGTAGGTTTTGGCTTCCTTCCTAATTGTGTCCCTCAGCGTATCATAAAGCATTTCAAAAAAGATATCATCTAGGTAGCCTTCTTTTGGGTATCCAAATTCATTTTCCCAGTCAGGATTTTCAAATGTTCCAATGGTTACTCCCCCACTTCTTGTGACCGATTGTATTGGATTTGTTTTTATTCTAAAAAGCTCTTCTTTTATTTTTAATGGAGTATCAGGATACTCATCTAGGAATGTGCCATAACCAAGTTTTCTAAGGTAAAGTTCAATATATTCTTCCAATTCTCCGTAGTAAAACCAACCTACGGGTTTTCCATAGATTTTTGACACTTTCTCTAAAACTTCAAGAGGAGCTAAGTTATCTCCTCTTACATATGCGTTAATCGTTGATTTTTTTAATCCAAGACGGTTTCCAAATTCAGTAAAAGACAAATTTAATTCATCTTTGACTTGTCTTAATCTTTGACCAACAGTCTTTTTATCAGGTTTAAGTATTTCAAACATAGGTTACCTCTCAGACTATTATAACACAGGTGTTTATAAAATCGTACATTTTTTGAGAAAAACGCTTGACTCCGTGTATGATATCGTATATAATTATTGATGAGCATTAAGGTTGCTCAAAAATTTTACACCAAACGTACATAAAACCGTACATGCGTGTTAGAGAGGAGCTAACCCAACAATCAAAAAAGAAAGGAAGGTACAAAAAATCCTTGAACAATCTGGTACATCGTTCAAGGACAGTAAATCTAATTGCTGTGATTATACCAGATATTTCGGATAAACGCTAGTTGAATGCAGAATCAGAAAAGAGGGTAATTATGAATTTAACAGGTATGGAACTACAAATGGTAGAGTGGGTAGCCTACTCACCAGATACACAAGAGAAAGTCTTAATCAAACCAGAGGATTGTAAAGATTTGAATGACAGAGAACTCTATCGCCTTATCAAGGATATGGGATTTGAGCGATTGATTGAATCTAGTTCTTTGCAGATTTTGAACGACTTTCTTAATCAGAAAATACAGGTAAACTAATGAGTAAATACGATTATCAAGAAGTTGTAGATAGGGTTGATGGTCTCAACTCAGTCTCAACATTGAAAAAGTGGCGGTTAAAGATTGAAAGTCTAACTGGTACTCAATTCAATGAAAGTAGAGTGAGAACGGGTCGAAAATCTTATTCTAAAGTTTATCTTTTTACAGAAGATGACCTAAATCATTTTCAAGCGATTGCTGATAAGAAGTCTTCGTTGGGGCTGGAAAGAGCAATTCTAAGTGTTTATGGGTTTTCTAAAGAAAATGATTATCAAAAACCTATTAGAGAACTTGTTGATGAGCTAGAGGTCTCCTTTAAGGAAATCCGAGAAGATTATCGAAGGAACCTAGCAAAGTTGAAACAGGAGTTAGAAGTGCTTCTGGATAGAATCCAGACCTTAGAGAAAGAGACTGAAAAGAAATCATTTAAGAGACTTAGCTTCTTTCATCGATGAAGACGGTTCGCCACCCCACCACTGGGCGAGTGGTCAACACGGTAGCCCAGAGCAGGTGGGAAAGGTGGCAAACGGCTGAACTCGATTTGACATTTGCACCCCAGTCCCTATTAGGGGGTGCACACATACATAAAATGTGGTCAAATTCCTTGATACGCAAGGGGTTCAGTGATTTGAAGCAAATTTCACGAAAAAAACATTTATGAAGCCTATGATATCAACGGTTTACGATTGATTTCATGTAGGCGTAGCTTTTATGAATAGGAGAAAAAACATGACAAAATTTAACTTAACAGACGAAACTATAAAAGTTGGCGACTTGAAATTGGA